>Ga0210057_1000527_pt1 | contig 62900 bp, 59 predicted proteins | sample CryGeyCG2114_010_2_FD_183968 | JGI IMG/M metagenome (GOLD analysis project Ga0210057, IMG submission 183968) | Groundwater microbial communities from aquifer - Crystal Geyser CG10_big_fil_rev_8/21/14_0.10 (SPAdes) (version 2) | ecosystem: Environmental > Aquatic > Deep subsurface > Groundwater ...
AACCCAAATCCGCACATAGACGCGCTGTTCTCGCGCAACTCCGCCAAGTAGCGGGGCGAAGTGTGCCTAGTTTTTGCTCTCGCCAACTAGACCTATGGAAAATTTCATAGGCAACACTCCTTGAGGTCTCATTTTTTGGGAGCTTTCCCTCATACGCCTCATCTTAGGCAAGAATCGGGCGTGCGTGATCCTTGCCACTTCATCGAAATTTGGTAGCACGTAGCCCGCTGGCGCCTATATTCCGTTGTAAAACAGCTCTCCTACGAAGGTGGACTCAGTCCCTCTCCTCGTAAGCGGCCAAAGGCCTGAATAGGTCCTAGCGGACAAAATAACGAGTGAATGATGTTCTGTAGTCGTTGCACCTCCTGGTAAATATGGTTGGTAAAGCGCAATTCAATCTTTCTTTGTCCCTTTCTGATTTCACAGGCGAGATTCACCATGCGGGTTCTGACTTTCTTTAAAAAGCAGCCTTTGCTAGGGAAGAGGATGAAGGAAGCAAACCTCATAAGGTTGTACGCATAGATTCCCATCATTCCCCATCCCCGATTGGCATTGAGTTTTTGGCAGGGGAAGTGCTTGAAGTCCATGCCGTATTTCAGATCCTTAATATGGTTCTCGGCGTTGGCGCGCTTGCGATAAAAATCAATGATGGCGTCATTGCTCATCTCGCTTTCTGGCATGTCGGTCACGACGGCGTAATAGTCATAGTGACGCTTGTCTTCTTTAGTTCGATTCTTTTTTTGTGCACGAATGAACACTACTCGCAAAAAGCTTCGCCCTTGAAGTCCTTTGATGGGATAGAGACAGCTTGCGACCTGGCACCTGTTTGAGTCAAAAAATCGGATGGAGGTCTTCTTCCACCCCATCTTAAATTCGTAATTGTCCACGAGTGGAGCCCAGACATTCTCTTTAAGGCAAATGGCGAAGTGAATACCTCGAGACAGTAGAGCATTGTAGACGGCCAGATTTGAGTAAGCGCTATCGGCCCTAAAATAGCGTTTGTGGTCTTTCGGAATCTTTTTAAAAATCCGTTCGATCATCTCTACCGCACCATTGCCAGAGTAAGTGCTGCCCTTGCGGAGGTGCCAGCCGTAGCAAAATCCATACTGGTCAAAGGCGTTTTGGGAGTCCAGACACCACATGCTTTTATAGTTCCACTCAACGCCTTCCATTTTCAGGCCATGCTGCTCATGAGGAGTGGAATCCATAGTAATAACAACCTTCTCTTCGATGCCCAGCTTTTGTCGCAGGGCCAAAGCAAGTTCAGGAAGTAAGTTCTGAAGCTTTTCAATTTCTTTGAGACGAAATGATCGCAGAAACTTTCCCATAGTGGTTGACGCCATAGTTCCCGCCAACTTTCCAAAAAGTGGGTCTTTGCGAAAAATCTCCAAGTCTTCAATACAGTCTGCCCCAGCAATAAAGGCCATTATACCTAAAACGAATTTGTTTGCGGCCTTCGAGCCGGTGCTGCGTAGCCTCTTAGGTAAGACTGTTCCAAGTTTTCCATCGAGGTTTAGACGATTTATGAGATCACTGAAAAAAATTAGTCCGGAAATGGCAGAGAGGTCTTTTCTAGTTCGTTCAATAACGATAGTCTGGTTCACCTTAAGGCCTTTTGTGTTTAGGAAGTTTTTGAGTTTGGCGACAAAAAGACTATCTAAAGCAAAAGGCCTTTTCATTTTGCATGGCCGTGGCCGCGGGGCCGTAAATCCCAAAATTTAGTGCATAAGGAAAAACGGGCAGAATACCCATCAGAACGTCAGATAATAAGCATTATCGGGAATGAGGGGACGGCTTTAGGATAAAACTGCACCTAGCACATTAACAAACAATGTTCCGAGCCAAATTCTCTTGAATAACCCAAAGAAAAATATCCCCATCAAAAACCTGAGAACGCCTCCTAGACCGGCCCCCGCGAAGACCACAAGAATATTCATTTGCCCTTCTCCCTTGATCTTAGAATAAAAGATCCTTTCCCATCAAATTCATAATCAAGCTTTAATAAATCGACTAAATGGTTAAAAAGTTTGTTATCTGCTAAAAATTTTACCTTTGAAACTTCAATATTACTCATATGCAATATCAACGAAGAATGAGTAGTTGCTAACGAAATTAAGCAGTTTTTATTCTTTACACTTCCCTCGACCAACGATTTTTGGTGCATTCTGGTTAGGACCTCGCTTAACAGAATATAAAAAACCATGGCAAGAATAGAGGAATTAATCTCCACCATGAAAGAGATAGGAACCTGCTTATATTCAAAAATAAAATAGTGGTCCAATTCTATCATTCTAGATCGCAATAGATTAAGTGCTTGCTCTAATGAAAGCGAACAACTTCCCTGGGATGTATCGGGGATTTGAACTCTAGTAAAGCCTAGAAAAAGATGAACCAAATCCCGGCATCTGCCGGCACAGTTCTTCATTTCTTCTAGCATGACGCCCTCTTCGTCACCCGCTTTTCTTGTCTCTAATAATAAAAACTGGACAGCAGAAAGAATTCCACCAATAGGGTTATTCAATTCGTGGGCCAGTGAGCTTGCCATAATTCCAAGGTCTCTTAATTGTCCATCATTGGCTTCGCCATCTCCGCCTGATCTTCTTGGCACCTCAGATTTTTCTTTAACAAATGCTAATAGATCAATTCCCCTCAAGCTTTCATCGCTTAAATCGCTCAAAGGAATACGGGTTATTCTATATAAGTCGCGCTCACTTTCATAAAATTCTTTATTTTGGAACTCTGCCAATTCTCCTGGCAGAATGCCCATCTTAGTAAATTCTGAATTATAAGAGAGAATTTCTTTTTCCTTGTCGATCAAAACAAGAGGATAGGGAATAGCATTAAACACATAACTCGTAAGCAAGTAATCTTCCAGGGATAGGTTTTCACTGATATTGCTAGAATTTTGAATAAAGATAAGTAAAGACATTAGTTCTGCCCAGGCTTTGCCTTCCCTGCCATCTTTTATTTTTACTATCACCAAACATAGACCATGAAACATAGAGTAATAGTAAAGAGGAACTAGTGAATCATTCAAATTATATTGAAAATCTCGAGTGGCCGACTGACATGTCTGTAGCTGGTATTTTGAAATGGGCTGCAAATTCTCGCTACTATCAAAATATGACAGTATTATTTCCCAGATATCGTATTGCCCTTCGCCTCTCTCTTCGTAAAGAGCATATAATCGTTGCTTAACATTCTCATCAATCTCAAATTTTCTTTTCTGTAATTTAACCTGCTTTTTCCAAAAATCATCAATTGAAAGCACCAGGCGTGCTGTTTGCTCATTCCAAATCAATCCCAGAATCGCGACCAATTTTGAGGTCAATTCGGCATCGTCTGGATTGAGAATAACAGCAGGAATATCATTATTAATTCTGAGACCCTCATCCTGTGCCAGGATAACTAATGGGAAAGCAGAGTCTTTAAATAGAGAAATATCATCTCTATCAGAGATGATCATGGTCATAGGCTCATTCTGAGAGTCCTCAGGACCTACTGTTGTGTGATTAGGACCTGTATCTAAATCGATTGGATTTAAACCTGCATTTTGGCAAATACGGTAAATTTTTTCCTTGTGGTAGATATTAGGGGAAAGAAATATTCCATTTTTAACCTGGCCTAATGCCTCAATCCACTTTTGTGGCATATACCTTCCCAAAAGCTTTTGATGCATCAATTAGTGAGAGACCATCTAACCAGTCTCCATTTAACTTCACGCCCCAATGCAAATGTGGACCGGACGTCCTACCCGTATTTCCAACTCGACCAACAATATCACCTATATCTACAATATCGCCTTCATTTACATTGAGCTTTGACAGGTGCCCATAAACACTAAATATCTTTAAACCATGGTCAATAATAATTGTATTTCCAGTATAAAATAATTCCCGCGCAAGTACTACCTTGCCTCGATTGACTGCTGGAACTTTGGTTCCGATCTTTGCTCTAAAATCAATGCCTAAATGCTGCCCCTGCTTGGTCCCGTTGAATAGCCGTTGAGTGCCATAACTGGAAGTTATCCTTGATCGCATTGGTTGTTTAAATTCCTTTTGAAACAAAGGGCCCTCAAGAGATGCAGAATAGATACGATTTAGTTCCTGCTGCTCAAGCATCACTCTTTTTAAATCCTCAGGAGAAAGAGTTACGCGTCTGGGATCAACTTTAAGTTTCTCTTTGCGAAATTCGCGTTTTGCGACTGTTACGGAAATAATTTTTGTGCTTATAACTTCGTCTTCAACTTGATATTTTAAAAAACATTCGTAGGGCTCCAACTTTGAGAAATAGCTCTCACCTAAAAATGCCCAATATTCCGTTGGCTGGGTAATTAAAGATATATCTGAACCCCGGCATTGCAAAGACTGAGGAACATAGCTTGAGGGAATTTCCTGCGATATTGGAATGCGGACCAACAAGATTTCGCCAGGGGTGATGGCTATATTTTGTAGCTTGGAAATTTGATTCGGAATCGTTTTTTTAGCAACTTTTATTTTTTCTCGAGTGGCACAAGAAGCTAAAAATAAAACAATGATAACAGATGGTAAAAATTTACTTAACATCGCCCTGTTTCCCCTGCTTGGATTTTATGGCCAGCCCCTTTCCATCATAGAAAGTTAGCTCAATTGTTTGACCTGGTAAGAGTTGATTGTAACTTGCAAAATTGCATATGACATTATCTTCAGCAGCCTTTACTATCGAATACCCTCGCTCTAATACTCTTGAGGGATCGAGTGCCTTAAGCACACCTGAAAAATGCTTCAATTTTGAATGATAGTCCATAAGCTTTTTTTCCATGCAATGAGAAATGCTGGAAATGGCTTCGTCTGTCCTTTGCATATACTCATGAAAGCGGATGAAGTCTTTACCTCTGGAAACAAAACTAATTTTCTGCAGACGACTATTGTAGAAATGGATTTTTTCCCACAATTTATCGATAATAGAACGCGGCCCCAAGCGCTCTAATTCGCGCCACTTCCGTTCAAGGAGATAATGTACTCCCTGCTTCAGCCGCAACTTGAAATTTGTCATTTTGGACATAATTTCAACCTGATAAGAGGTCAACATTTCAGCTGCAGATGAAGGTGTTTCACACCTGGCATCGGAAACAAAATCAGCAATGGTATAATCGACCTCGTGACCGATGGCACTAACAATGGGTAAGGGATAGCTGAAAATTTTATAGGCCAACTTTTCATCATTGAAGGCCCACAAATCCTCAATACTGCCGCCTCCTCTTGCTAAAACAACCACTTCTACTTGATTGTCAGGATTGGAGTGGTTGAACGCCAAGATAGTATCAAGCGCCTGAATGACATTACTTGCGGCCTTCTCTCCTTGCATCAAAGACCCCACCACCATTACATTCATATGCAAGGAGCGCCTCTGATAAATATTAATAAAATCTCTGACTGCTGCTCCCGTGGGAGATGTGATAATTGCTATTTTCTTAGCTAGTAGCGGAATTGTTTTCTTTTTATCCAGATCAAAGAGGCCTTTGGCCGCCAACTCTCTTTTAAGTAATTCAAATTTTTCTTTTAAGTCCCCAGCTCCTTTCAGAATAATCTTTTTTGCAATAATTTGAAAAGAACCTCTCTTGGCATACAGACTGAGTGATCCAATCACTTGCAATTTATCGCCATTTTTTAGTCGCCTTATATCCGGATTGCGAAAAGCATCCATTTTGAATAAGGCAACACTTACCAATGCCTCGCCATCACTTAAATTAAAGTACCAGTGGCCACTGGCAGATGATGATAGGTTTGTGACTTCGCCTTCAACATAAATCTGAGCAAACTCGCCCTCTAAGACATATTTTATCTTCCCAATCAGAGCGCTGACTGAAAGTGGTTGTAAATCCATTGATCCCCCAACCAAATTGTAACGCTATAGATTTGATATGTCATGGATAGTGAAGAATATCTTGTTCACATTTTTTTATACAGACTGATTCCCTCAAGAAAATGCATGGCCTCTTTCACTTGATAATCGCTTGAAAGATCGTATTCAGAATCCGTTACTGGCTTTTGTTTTGTCGCTTCCTTTTGCTTGCGACGCTCCTCTATCTTCTTGATTCGTAGCGCTCTTTCCTCTCTCTCCTTTTGCTCACGAATCGATTTTTCATCACTTGTTTCAATCGTTGCTGTTAAGTGATTTCGAAGATCGGCCTCTCTAATATATTGTGATTCGATTACGCTCTTTTTAAGCCAATCCCCCTCTAATTCAGCTAGCTCTATGTCAGGCTTGATTCCGACAGCTTGGATTTTTCTCCCCGTAGGAGTCATATACTGAGCAATCGTCAGCTTGACACCTTTGTCCTCATCAATCTTGGCAACTGTCTGCACAGAACCCTTTCCAAATGATCTGGCCCCCATTAAAACCGCTCTTTTATAATCTTGTAAGGCACCTGCAACAATTTCACTAGCAGAGGCGCTCGAGCCATTAATCAAGACAACCAGTGGTGTATCTAAATCTTTAAAACCTTCTTTTTTTACAAAGCGAATTTCCTTATTCTTTGGATCTCGGCCCTCTGTTGAAACGACGACACCATCCTTCAAGAAAATTGATGACACATCCACCGCTTCATCTAGCAGGCCTCCCGGATTGCTTCTAAGGTCAAGAATAATACCCTTTAGTTTGCCTTTTTTGGGCGCGTGCTTTTTCATAGCTTTTATGATTGACTCAGCAGATCGCTTTTGAAATTGAGTCAATCTCAAATAAATAATATTGTCTTGTAACAGTTTAGACTTAACTGGTTCAATTTTGATTACGGTGCGCTTAAGGTCAAAGTATTTAATGCCATCCACCCCATCTCGTATTACACCTACCAAAATTTTAGTATCTGGTTTACCCCGCATGCGATCAACTGCTTCTTCAAGCGTCATCCCTATTGTCGATTCATGGTTGATTTCGACAATTCGATCACCTGCTTTCATTCCCGCTTTAAAGGCCGGAGTGTCATCAATCGGTGTAATCACTACCATGACGCCATCTTTTTGACTGACTTCAATACCAAGACCACCAAATTCACCTTGGGTATCCTCTTGCATTTTAGAGTACACTTCATCATCTAAAAAAGAACTATGTGGGTCCAAGGTACCCATCATACCTTTGATCGCGCCCTGTATTAATTTTTCGGTATCAACATCACGGTAGTAATTGCTTTCAATCAAAAATAGGACCTTATTAAAAAGTTCCAGCTTCTCAAAACGTGATTTTTCGCTCGCTTTTTTTTCTGCGCTTATGGCATTGCCACCCAAGAGAAAAATAAAAACAAGACAGAGAACATTTATTTTTGAATACATAATCTCCCCATTCGCAATTTAACGACGTTTGGCAAGTTGTGGTCCTTCCAAGGTCGGTAATTGTACAAATTTCATTATATCTTTAACTTCATTTTTCTGCCTAACCTCAAAGTAAATTTTGCTGTTGGCATCCAAGCCTCTTGTATACCCCAATATCTGCCCTTTGTTAATTTCATCATCAGCTTTTACTTTCGATATAAAATTCCCAAGGATTACAGTTCTCGTCTCCTGTCCATGATCAAGAATAATGACCTGACCAATATTACTCAGTGGCCCGTTATAAACTACTTTTCCACTGTCAGGACCATAAATTGGAAGTTCACCTCTATACTTCAAATTGAGTCCTTTCTTAAATTTTTCCACTGAAATAAAATCTATGATAGGCAAAGAAAATGTTGCCTGGTTTGTGACACTTTCATTCTTATGACCATTTCCCTTTTTTCTTAAAATTTGGCCGTCTAAAAGTGCCTGTTTTTTTTCTACTTCAAAATATTCCTGGACTGTTTTCTTTTTATTTTCTTCTAGCTCAAATAAAATTGTTTTAAATGCAGCTTCATTATCTTTATATGATTGATACTGGGATGCTAGAGAAAAAAGATGCAAGGATATACTCTGAAGCTTACCTGACAGCTTATTTAAGGTATCCAAGTCTTTCAGTATTATGGACTTATTAGTCGCCTTCTGAATTAATTCTTGAGCATCTTCCTCTTCATCTATCTCCTCAATTACAAGGCTGGCCAACCTCTTTCGAAGTGAAGAATCAATTTGTGCAAATTTATTTTTTTGATCATTTATTTTAATCTTTTGCCCTTCAATTTCTTTTTCAACTTCGGCTTTTAACTTAATAACATTTATGTATTGCTCATTTTTGCGCCCTAAATTGCCTTCAATTAAACTGATTTTTCTCTTTAAGTTATGTAAGCCTTGACGGTATGAATATATTTCTCGTCTAAGACTTCTAACTGAATCCTGCTCGCTCTCACTGGCACATACTAAGCTTGCAGCCAAGAGCAATAGACTAACAATGGTAGGTACTATTATTCTTACCATGATGACCGTTTCAAGACCCCATAAGAGAGCGTAATAACAATCTGAGCAAGGAAAAAACTGGCCCCCAACAGGCTTGGCATGCCCAAGAACGCTACCTGTAATAAGAACAAGGCCATTGCCGGAATAAACAAGAGCGAGGAAAGTTTTACAAAAGTCCATCTTTGACGTTGGAATTTTTCCAAAAGATAACAGTATCGTGCCATTTTTTGAGCAAACATAGTAAAAATCAAAAGCCACAAAGTAGCCAATCCAATACCGACACTCATATAAACCGTACTCTGGTACTGTGCCAACATTACATATAGATTGCCCGTTTTCTGGCGTGAATCTTTAAGGTTACCCAACCCAATAGAGTCCTCGCCAAATAATTTAACCAGATACTCCTTAACTAGCACATAGACCTTTTCGCTATTTTCTTTTTCCAGAAATATTTTTACTGCGATAGCCCCAGTAGATATTTCAGAAAAATACTTTTGCAAACCCTCTCTTGTCCCGGTTAACTTAAGCCCCTTCGCAACACCTGAATTAATTTCTTTTTTTTCAATTTTCTTAATTTCGACTATCCCAGGAAGTGCCCTCAGTCTTTCATTCAATATTTTTTCATATTCAACTTTCTGTCCATCGGGAGCAGTATTACCTGCCAATACATTTTTCGCGGTGGGCATGAGAATCATGTTGAAATAGGGAGACAAGTTCCTACTTTTTGCATCAGCATCAAAGACGCTGAATTTGGACTCATATAATTTTTCTATCTGTTCCCAATAACCAAACAATGAGGTCGCCACAGGTAAAATAAAAAAAGTAAGCAATATAATGCTTAAATTACTTTTAAACAAATAAGTTACATGCCTTAAATAAAACATGCATGCCCCGAATAAACCAATTTGCCTCTATCCAAGTGCACAATCCTGCCCGCAAATTTTTTCACCAGTTCACGGTTATGAGATGCCCAAATGACTGTCAACTTTCTCTTCAAATTGTAAAGATTAAGGACCTCAAACAATTTTCTGGAATTATCAAAATCCAATGAACTAGTAGGCTCGTCGGCAATTAAAATATCAGGACGAGATAGTAGAGCGCGGATAATTGCAATCTTTTGTCTCATTCCTCCATTGGTTGAATGGGGTTTGTGCTCGAGTCTATCGTGTATTCCAAAGATCTTTGCTAATTCATCCAAATCTTGCTCAAACTCTTTGGCATTAGCATAAACAGAAGGATCAAATGCCATGTGCAAATTTTCGCGGCAAGAAAAATTATCTAAAAGTCGCACGTCCTGAAACACTTGAGAAATAAAAAGAGAATTGCTTTGAGCAGGATTCATTTTCCCGACTACAACTTTTCCTTGAGAAGGCAGAATCTCTCCCGCGATAATTTTAAGTAGGGTTGTTTTTCCGGCGCCAGAAGCTCCTGTTAAAAATACAAACTCACCTCTTTTGATAGACAAATTCATCGGCTGAAGGGCACAGATATTTCCAAATCTGTGTTCAACATTTTCCAGCTCAATAATGTCAGTGGGTATAAATCCACGTATTTCGCCAGATAAGGTCTTACTGGCACGGGTAAGCATCATAATTCCATATCCTTGGAAAAAGCCAAATCATCCTAATTTGACCTAATTACCTATTCCCATGGTAATAGGCCGACTTGGTATAAGTTTACATTAGAATGAAATTTTGTGCAAAAAGGCAAAAACTGACAATTTTGGTTATTAGCATCTAATAATGCCCAGTTACAACACCTTCTCGAATCAGAAGTTCATAGGCTGAATTTGAGCAATAGACATTCGGAATATAATTTTTACTTCTCTGAAGACGGCTTATAATAGAGCAATCCAACTGTGCCAAGAGCTTCACATCTCCTCCCTCCTCCAGAATCTTTACAGGATCTCTTTCGAGTAAGAGATTTGAGGTGGTGGTCGATTTAACTAGGCTAGTCGCCGATCTGACAAAAATAATATCTTTTTTGGGTAAATCAGAAATAAGCCAGTCTCTTTTGGTACCTTTTTTCTTCAAAAATTCTTTAATCTCTTGAACCTTTGCCTCTGCCCTGCGCACAACCTTCTCACAATTTGTCTTATCGTCAGGGTCCAGCAATCTTTGCCTGAAGGCCTCATCTTTAAGGGCCTTGGCTCCCTTTTGTAAAAGCAGGGTCATTGCCATGTCTTTTATATCTGGATACTTGTCCAGACTCCCATCTACATAATTTGAATGTACTAGGCCCATAAAGTAATTATCATTGAATTGATAAAATTTGAGTGGATCATTTTCTACCATGTCTAATAGTTCACTATATTTAAAAATGAGCCCTTTTTCTAAGAAGTGCAAGCACACCCTTTCAGCTATGGCGTCGTACTTGGCGCCCCGAGGTGACCGTATCACCTGTGAATACCAGGCATAACGGGATATTAAAAAGTCCTCAACACAGTGTAGAGCATTTTGTTTGATGGTTAGAACCCGTCGACCGCTAATTTCACAAACCTTAAAATGATAGAGTAGATAATCCCAATCATAGGCACCATATTTAAGCCCTGTGTAGTGGGCATCTCGTAATAAATAATCCATACGATCGCAATCAATTTCAGAATGTAGAATTTGGTTTGCTAGTATTGATGGATCAACTCCCTTGACCAGATCGGAGATTTTTTGAGGATCAATACCATTATCGAGTAAGATCCTGGTAATCCCTCTTTCCTGCATAGTATTTTTAATAATAAAAGAACCTAAATTCTCATGATCATCTGGCAACCCTTTTCCATTTTTAATTTTTGTTGTCTCTGCAAACTCTTGGTAGGCGGCTTCAGTAGTATGAGAAAAACAAAAGGTTCCAAGATCATGCAACAAGGCCGCGATTCGAAGAGAGCGATGAAAGAGAGCTTCTTTTGTCTGACATAGAGGATTAATCAAATCATCATCGGAGACAGCAAGCTTACATGACTCCAATATTCGATGGGCATTATACATGACTCCAATTGAGTGTCCGAAACGTGAATGCTCAGCACCAGGGAAAACATAGAATGAAAAACCTAATTGCTTGATCCATCTCAATCGCTGGTAAAATGGTGAATGAATTATCTCCCACTCTATCGGGGTAAGTTTGATAAATCCATAAATAGGATCAAAGACGACTCGTGCTTTGGGAGAAACTTCCATGTTTGCAGCACCTTAGTTGAATAGAATAATTAATGAAGCGAAGAAGAAGACTTCTTTCTTTTACCTTTCTTAACAAATCGAGACCAAAGAGTTTCCAAGATCAACTTGGTCTCACGTCTCAAATCATTCTCATAAATAAATCTATAAAAATTTTCTACATCAGGCACAGATCTAAAATTGCGCGGAGATTTTTCAACCGCATCCAATTGAGGCACTTCATTGATTTCGGTTGTTGTTTCTAATGACATATACTTTCCTCCAAAAGTTCATAATACGTTTTTACATTCAATTGATCAATATCACTCTTTAGTACTGATTCAGAGCATCCTTCTTTTGCCAAAGATAGGCGACGCTTGCGCGCCGCGCTTATTATGCCTCTTTTTCCTCATTACCAATCATGCCGTAATTATGAAGCTTATTGTAAAGAGTCTTTACAGTAATACCCAGTAGCTTGGCGGTTTTTGTCTTGTTTCCACTCAAATGCTCAAGCGTGCTACAAATATGCATTTTTTCCAACTCTTCGAGAGTTAATTCTTTAAAATTGATGTTGTTGTCTTCTTTCACTTCTTCTTTAATTTCCTTTCTAAGAACAATATCTGAAAGATGATTGCGGTCGATTATCTCGCTTTCTGCCAAAATATAGGCCCTTTCAACAATATTTTGTAGCTCCCTAATATTTCCTGGCCACGAATACTCATTAAAGACCTTCACAACACAAGGAGATAGGGTCTTGTGCTCAGTAGAATTTTTATCAGAATTTAAGAAATAATAGGCCAATAGCTCTATATCGTCCTTACGATCTTTCAACGCCGGAACTGAGAGACGCATTTTGCTGATTGCATAAAAAAGATCTTCCCTCAATAAGCCGCCCTCTCCTAATGCTTCAATCTTGTCTGAAGATACCACGATGAGTCGAACATCCGACTTAAAAGAACTTGCCTCGCCTATGCGCTGAGCTGATCCTGATTTAATAAATTGTGCCAATTTAGCCTGCAGGCAAAAATTCATTTTGGAAATCTTCTTAAGTACCAATGTTCCATTGTCTGCGGACTCAAGAAGACCGCGATGAATTTCTTTTTCGCCTAAAACATCATAATCAATATGGCCAAAAATTTCCTTTTCAAGTTGCTCTTCGTTTAATGCTGAACAGTCTAATACTAAGTAAGCTGCGTCCTTACGTCGACTTCGACAATGAATTCGACGAGCAAGCAATTCCTTGCCAGTACCGGAATCACCAGTAATTAACAGATGGATATCACCTGTGGCGCTCTTATCGGCTAGACTAAAAAGGTTCTGCATAATCTGAGATTTTCCAATAATTTCTTTTTCCAGAGTTTTAAAACCACTTTCGACTTTGCCGCCGCTCTTTCTTTCTTCCAACTCTCTTTCTTTCTCTTCAATTTTCTTAAGTAAAATTTCGTTCAAGCTCTTAGCAGAAAGATAAAGTTTCATATTGGCAAGTGGATGCTTAAGTTCAGACAAAATATTGAGAATAGAACTAATATTCTCTCGTACAAATTCCACGCCTTCTGAAATTCGTTGAAGATGTACGGTGGCGATCAAGACTCCCTCAAAGGTAATAGGCATACATAATTCTGCCGTAATGCCTTCACTTGCTTCGTGAGCAAATAAGGGGTCTCGCGCAACATTATTACTAAAATATGGGCGCTTAGTTCTAACTACATGACCAGCAGGCCCTTCGCCAATCATGAGTTCTTTGCCGTCTATAATTGGTCTACCGTTTTCGGAAACAAGCTTTACTGATGAATCTTCAAGCACAACAAAAACTCGCGCCTTTTCACATGCAACATGCTTCATTAAATATTGCGCCAACTCACTAAAGAAAATAGTCTCATCTAAAGTTGATAATAAGATGGACGATAATTGTTGAATCTCTGACGAAATTTTTGACGGTTGGATGCTCATTGCTTTACTCCTGGACAGTTTGAGTTGTAAATTCCTGACAAACGCCATGCGTTATTCTGGGTAAATAATACGGTGTGTCTGAATTTTTTACAAGACAATTTTTCTCAAGTGTTGTGTTTTTTTACACTGCTTTGAATATTTTAAACTAGTTAGACCATCGAGGAGATGTACAGTTGCCATAATTCTGAGTGAGCTGGCCAATAAATTCACCATCGCGATCAATTGTGTATAAATTCCAGACGGCCTTCGATCTGGAGATCACCCTTTGGGATGTAAAAACAATAAATTGTCCATCATTTGAATAGCTGGGATCTTCATTAGAGCCGAAATTCTTAGTCAAGCGGGCCAAACCTCTCCCCTCTGAACTAATACGAAACAGGTCAAAGGCATTGTCCATCCACGAAGAAAAAACAATTTCTTTGCCGTCAGGGGAAAATCGCGGGGTAGCATTGAAATCACCGACGTAGCTTATTCTTCTCACATCCTTTTCCATTCCACTTGGATCCATTAAATATATTTCCGCCCGTCCCGGTCGCCCGGACAAAAATGTCATGAGCTTGCCATCGGGAGTGGTGGAAGCATCAACGTCTGGCGCATAGTTATTGGTGATCCGTCTTAACTCTTTGGTTTCAAGATTCATGGAAAAAATCTCGGCATTGCCAACGTGACTCAAGGTGAGCAAAATTTCTTTGTCTTCATGCCAAAACACTGCCCCAGAGTTTAGACCTTTTTGAGATGAAATGAGCTTACTGGTGCCGGTGTTCATGTCATACAAAAAGAGATCGACATTTCGATTACGAATATTCGTATTTGAGATCAGAGAATACACAATCTTCTTATTGTCTGAGCTAAGGGAAGGGGAAATAACGATGCCATGATGTTGAGTTAAACGCTTGGCATTGTGACCATCGAAATCCATGACATATAATTCTTTAACCGTTTTCTTTGAAGTGCTTCCCATGTCAGAGACAAAAACAATATTGGTCAAAAAAATTGATTTTTTTCCCGTTATATTTTGAAAAACTGCATTTGCAATGACGTGGCCGGTATTTCGCATGCTGGACTTCTTCAAATCTTCCACTCCTTGCAGAAGAACTTGCTCGGTAGCAGTAGAAATTAATTTGTAACTAACACGATTGACATCATTTTGTTTAATCAAATCCAAATTCAAATAGTAATTAAGATTCTTATTTTTAAGTGATTCTAAATTTGCCAAGGAGCTTCCCGATATGTTTCCTGTACGAGTATCAAATTTTTTCTTATAAAAAGCAAAATCAGAGGCAATGACATCCCTGACTGGAGCCAAAAGGCTAGTCTGCTTAATATCCTGCAGCTCAATCAATAAACCTTCTTTTAGAACCCCCGCCTCGCCTACAGCTACAACCGTTAATTTTTTCTGGCTGGCACTGTCCTCAAGCTTATCTTGAGCAAAAGAAAGGCCACATAAAATCAAGTTTATAAATAAAAGTATTTTAACGATCAAATTAACACTCCTCATATTACATTAAAGGGGGAAGCCCAATATTATTTCACCCTCAGAAACTTTTCTTGAAAACTCTGGAGCAGGAGCAGGGAAAGGTGAAGCATGTTTAACTGCCGCCAGCGCCCGCTCATCGTACTCTGTATTTCCACTACTCTCAAACAAAACTGCCTTAATTATTTCACCTGAACTTGCCAAGAAGATTCTGACACGACATTTTAATTGTTGCTCACGCAAAAAAGAAGGTAAACTCCAATGAGGTCTCACCCAATCAGGAAGCTTTAAAAGGTAATCGTAATAAGCTCCCTTGGCAATGTCACTGGCATCTCCCTGAACCGATGTACCTTGCGATAATTTGTTACCGGCCAAAACCAGCCCGCGCAATTTCCCTTTCAAACGATCATTCAGTAGCTGCTTATGAGTTTCTCTCTCTGCTACAGGTTTTTTAATATTCGCCTTTTCTAATTTATGATCTTTGGCCTTCAATTCTTGCATGATCTCTTGGAAAGATTTTGTTTTTTTTTCTTTCTCAAAGACAGGTTCATTGTCAGGAATCGCAGTGGTTTCTTGCTTTGTAGCATGATCCTGAATGGCCTCTTCTTGTCCATTTCCAACTTCATCCATCGATATGGTCTTTAATTCCTTCAATGTAAATTTTGGCATTGATACCATATCAACCCTAACCGAACTTTCTATTAGTTGCAGATTGAATTTTTCCGTCTCATCGCTCACTATATGTTTAATTTGCGCTAGCAAAAAAATCAAAACGAGGATGGCAAAATGAATCGAGAAAGATACTTTCAGGTATTTATCTATGGATGATTTTGGTCCATGTTGGTAAATATATTCCATATTATTTGCCATCTTTATCAATTTCTGTAACTAATGCGACCTTGCTCACTCCTGCTGATTTTAAATAAGACATAAGCTTGGCCACTTTCCCATAATGAAGGCCAAAATCAGCTCGCAAAAACAATACATCTGTTTTTTTCTCTTCAAACTCACTTTGTATTTGTTTAATAATTTCGCTCTCCAAAAATTTTTGTTTCCCAATATAATATTCTTCCGAACGGGTGAAGCTTAAAATAACTTGTTCCGCCTTTAAGTTTAAAGAGTTTGTCTCTTTGGTTTTAGGAAGTTGCAAAGAAATTCCATTTAGCATCAAGGGTGCAGTTACCATAAAGATGATCAGCAAAACAAGCATCACATCGACTAAAGGAGTCACGTTTATTTCTGAAATTGGTCCTTTTTTATTATTACTCAAGTTGAAGGCCATAGTACTCCTTACTTGTTGATTGTTCTTTCCACATTATTTAGAAGCTCTTGTCCAAAACATTCCATCTCACTTTCAACTTTCGAAATACGATTAGAGAAAAAGTTGAAAAACCACACGGCGGGGATAGCAGCAAATAATCCAATAGCTGTGGCAATAAGTGCTTCAGCAATACCTGGTGCTACTTGCTCGATAGAGCCACCGCCTTTAGCGATACCAGTAAATGCATTAATGATACCCCAGACTGTTCCAAGTAGACCGACAAATGGCGAAACTGATCCAATGCTTGCCAAAACACTTAGGAATTGATCAAGTTCAACTTTTGCCATCATGGCACCTTTTTTCAAAGCACGTTCTACATTTATAAGACCGTGGCGATCAAGAAAGTCTCTCAGCCCTTCAACTGATTTTCCGTTTTCTGACTTTATTCTCCTTAGTTCACCATAACCTTCAACAAACATCGTTTTAAAGGGTGACTCGGGAAGATTGGAGCACTTCTCTAAAACTTCAGAAAAGCTCCCTGTACTGCTATAGAGGTTATAAAAATTCAAATTATTTTTTATCACAGATTTTAGTGCCTTTCGTTTTTTCAAAATAATTGCCCATGAAATGACAGAGGCTGCCATAAGTAAAAGAAGTACGAATTTTACAACTATGCCTGCATGCCAAAGAATCTTAATCATGTTCAATTCCTGAGATCCCATTTATACCTCCACAACAGGCTCTGCGGCCCAAAAAAAACGATAGTAAAAATATGAGCTAAAACAAATTGCAAGGCCGAAAAGTATACGCAAATCAATCGCTTCACTGGCCAAGAATGGTGAAAAGTTGTGCCCCCAAAGGGGATCTAATCCAATCAAAGAATTCAACGGTGCAACGACAGCGGCTAAAATGAACAAAGAAGGAGAAGGAGAACTCATATCAATCTGAAGAGGAAGACAAATAAAGTAGGCCCAAAACATGATGAGAACATTGATATTTGTCTCGTAAAGAAATATCCACTTTGCGGCCAAATATGGGAAAGCTGCCAGCATGAGGGGGACAAGTGCCATTTTCCAAGAAAATAATTCTCGTTTTGAGTGCTTATCCAGTGAATTCGACTTATTAAGCTCTATCAATCCTAAAATCCATAATATAAGTAGATCTGTTCCAAAAAATAAAATATTGCCGAAATAGCAAACAACCATCCGCAATGGATAAAAATTTGATTCAGGAGATAACCCCGGTCTCATCCATAGCAAAAATGAAAACAACATGGCGAAACTTAGAATAAACATATGGACGGGTATTATGCTCAAATGCTGCTTAAGTAAGCGTGTCAACGAAATTTTGAAGTCGACTCTAATGGTTAAAAATTTAACAATAATAAAAAAGGCAAACCCCTTGGAAATCATGACTATTTCCCAGCCCTGATAGAAAATCCAATCTTCAATAATGCCGAGACGGTGTTCTAACAGAAAATGGAAAAAAGAAATAACAGAAATAAGAAAAAGATGTGACAGCCAAAATATGAAGTAAAAAACCAGCATAGTTAGCATTGGTGTGGCAACTCTATATTTAAGAAATTTTGCCTTGATGTTCATCTTGATTTCTCTTTTGATATCCTTTGATTATTCATATCTGATAGTTTCTATTTAGTTTCAACTTTTAGCCAATTAAGTTGAATTTCGGGAGAAGGAAATATTTTTCCATAATCTTTAAAATTATTTTCAGTTTTTACAATGCCATCGAGCTTCTTCAAAAGATTAACGTAAATATTCCACAATGTCATTTCACTTTTAAGCACGCGAATCATTTCCTTTGTCACTTCAAACTGCTGCTGAAAAGAAAAACCCTTATTAAGAATAAAATCATCATAATCTTTTAGCATTTGATTAAATTCAGAAACAGGAAGAGCATTTCCTTCAAAGTTACTGCCGTATAACTCTTCAACTTTTTTACGCGAAACTTTTTTTCTAAAAAACCCCATTTTCTCACGAATATAATCCTCAAACAGAAGCAGTGAAATTTCAATCTTGCTCAGATCTAGGTATTGAATGAAAGGTACTGATAATAAAAATATATATTCACTCTGCGACGAGGGAAGCGGGAAATGATAGAGTGATGTGGTATTGACTAAAACAATTTTAAATTTCTTCTCATAATGCCCCAGCTTCTCTAACAGTGTTTCAAATGCCTCCTCAATTCCATAATCCGGTTTTTTGAAATCCCATTTCAAAACAGGAGCATTTTTAACTAGCCAGTATTCACTAAAAAATGGCCAGAACTCATCTTCAAAAGGAATATTATATTTATTTTTTCCTTTATCTACTCTTTTTTTTCGTTCAATTTTAATCTTGCCCGCTGACTGGCTAGCTTCTTTTTCCAATTTATCGTTTTTCAAAATCTCTTTGATTGATTTAAAATCTAGTATCTCCCCCTCTTTTTCGACATTAGATTTCTCTTCCCCCCATGCCATTGGAATGAGAAGACAGATGAATATTATTTTAAGAAATAACATCATAACTATTTTACCTTTGACTTCCCATGCAGATACAAATCATATAATCTGCCCCAGTAATAAATCTCTGAAATGTCCAACTCGAAAGAATCAAAAAATTTGGGATAACGATCTTGAAAACAGTCGGGCTTCTCCTTTGATAAAAATTCGGCTCCAATGTATCCTTCATAAGGACCGACTGAAGCATAATTCCAATCATTGTTAAAAATAGTCATGCCCGGGAGGCCTTGCTTTTTCAGTTGATAAATCTTTACTGGATGCCCACAGGCGACTGCCGTCAAGGTGGTAGAATAGCGAGAAGGAGTAAGATGCAATTGACCAAACAGTTGATTGAAATACAAGACACCGATTAATTCCTTTTGATCAAACACTGGCGGAGAAGCACCTGTTGCATTCGTATCTGTTGCCAAACAGACAGAACAAAATAAAATCAAGAGATTACACAAAATATAAAATCTGATCACACTTTCCACCTAAACTGGATCGTCTCCCATTCATGACATTGCGGACATCGCCAAAAAATTTCATCCGAATTAAAGCCACATTGCTTGCAAAAATGTCTCGTCATCGATTGATGCAACTTTTCAAGCAACCTTTTGGTATGAACCATGACTTCTTCTGAACGTCCCAAATCTATCAATATTTTTACATATTCAGCTTCCAAGACATCACTATGCGCATCCCCTGAATTCATCCAGCTTTTTAAAACATCATATGCGTCCTGTGCCCTCATCTCTTCTTTCAAAAGCCTTACTTTGGATAAAATTATAGACGGTGCCTTTATAAGTTCCTTGTCATTTAAATTTAAAAAATAATCTTTTAGCAATTGTAATCGTTTGAAATAGTCCTCTTTCCAATTGGGGGCATCACTTTTTGATTCAGACAGGGCAATAAAAATAAAAGAGCCATACATTGGATGCTCTCTGATCAGCTCCATTAGCATTCCCTTGGCCCGTTCCATATCTCCGCTGGTGAGGTATAACATGATTCTCAAAATCTTGGCGGAGACAGAGGGAGCGAAACGAAAGGCGTCTTCTAAATCCTCACTGCAGCGAGGAAAATCCCCTTTTTGAAAATGTATTTTAGCTTTTTGCACCAATATATGTGAAATGGTTTCGGCTTGATTTTCATGCCCAACTTTTGAAAGCATAATCCTGTAGTGGTAAGCTTGATCCCAATCTTCGACATCTTCATAAATACGACATAGCGCCTGGACCACTTCATGCTGATCTCGATTTATTTTTAGGACATCACGATAAGTTTCAATCGCCTTATCGATGAAGCCACCTTTGTCGAAATCAATTGCCAATTCCTTCAGTGCCCGAAGCCTGGCTGACTCAGAAATATTTTCTCTCGCAATTAAACTCCGATGAATACTGATGGCCTTTTCTATCTCTCCGTTGCTGCGAAAAAGCCCGCCGAGAGCGAAATACGTCTCAATCGTTTCTCGACTGAGGTCTACTGCATTTAAGAATTCTTTAATCGCCAAGTCTTTATTACCTGAGATCAAATATTGAGTAGCATTCAAAAATATCTTGCTCTGCGCTTCATATATTGAATTGCGATAACGCTTTGTCAGCTTTACGCCTGTATCTCTCTCAATTAGGTAATGGTAGATTAAAACGAGCGTTAGAGCGACTGCCACAACGCTTAAAAGATTATCTTGAAACCAGTGCATGTAAACTTGCAACATAAGTTAAATTCCCACTATCGATTATATCGCCATCTTAAACATTGGAACGACCCCTCCTAGGGATTGGCCCAAAAGCTTAAAATTTGAAACAACATCATCCAAACCATCGGCTAAATCCCACAAACTAATTTTCTTCTTATCCTTAATATATTTGAACCCAGCGAACTCACCTTTGAGCCCGATTTCTTCATGAATTTTTCTACCGGCGGCCCACAGTCCTGCAATTTCGTCGACCAACCCATACTTGTAAGCATCTTCGCCTGAAAAGATCTGTCCCTGTGCCAGATCTTCAATCTTTCCTTTAATACGATCCTTGCGTACTTCTAAAATATCATCAATGAATTGCTTGTGAACACCTTTTAGCATTCCCTCCATCAAGCCTCTTTCTTCAGATGTCATGGGCCTAGCTGTTTGCCCAATATCTTTGTATTTGCCCGCCTTAAGTGTTTCGGGTGAGACCTTAGCAAATTCATATAATTTAGATAGATCTACAAATTGCATGATGACTCCAATTGAGCCAGTTAAAGTTCCCTTATTTGAATAAATTTTTCTGGTAGCGGCACCTATATAATATCCTCCCGAAGCTGCAATCGCGCCGAAACTGGCAAAGACAGGTATATTCTTATCTATACGGCGTATTTCTTCATATATTTCTTGTGATGGACCAACTGCTCCTCCGGGAGAATTAATTCTCACGACAATGGCCTTTATCTCCTTCATTTTTTCAGCTCTTTCTAGCTTCTCTACCACTTTCTTAGCATCCATGATGACACCTTCAATCTCTACGACTGCAATGGCTGACTTATCAAAAGAATCTAAACTTAGACCACTCTTCCCTTGGATGGCCTTCATAGTCCAGACAGCAAAGAAAATTAAAAGAAGAAAGAAAAAACACACAATGATTAAGATTTGAATTAAGGCCTTATTCCCACTTCTCACAATTCGTTCTCCTGTGATTTTTCGACTGGTGTTATACCGAATCATTTAAAACAAGTTATTTTAACATTTTAATGCCTTCCTTCATTACTTTTTTCTATATTTCCACGCATTCCCCGACAGGATCAGTCGGACTCCTCCTAAAAATCTAAATCTTCTCAATATATTTCCGAAATGAAGAGCATAGAGGTGGACTACTAAAATGATGAGGACAAAATGAAATCCAATATTACCAAAATTCTTTGTATGGCCTTATTTTCATTTCCCGTAATGGCCCAATATAAGGCACCAAAAATCAAATCGAAGGTTGAGCACTCCTTTAAGCCTCAAGTTGTTCCATCAGACTGGGAAGACAGCTCCAATTACAAGGTTGAAGAGGAAACAACTGTGGAAAGAGATATTGCATCTGGAGCAAAGGTTGATCAAAGCGTTACCAAAGAACATCCCAGGGCACCTTCCTCAGGAAATAAAAATCCTGCATTAGAAGAGGAGGAGGAAGCTCAGACACCAACCAATAAAGTCGATTTCTGGAAGTGGGAAAAGAAAATGCATGGACGAGACCACTAAGCAGAAAGCTATTGCGACAAATTAAAGAATTACCATAAATTCAATTTTTCAAATTCACTTTTAAGCTGACCACAAGCGGCCAGGATGTCCCCGCCCTTGGTAACCCTAACGGTGCAAACTATTCCTCTGGCATTTAACTCGCCTTGGAACCAATCAATAACTCGGTCAGTAGGACGCTTGAATGGTCCATCAGGATACTCATTAAAGGGAATAATGTTTATTTTTGACTCTTTCTTATTCAGTAATTGCACTAATGCATCAATATCTTCCTGACGATCATTCAGGCCCTCGATCAAAATATATTCATAGGTAATCCAGCGATGGGCCTTGAGCGGAATTTTTTTTATTGCCTGCAAAAGTCTGGTCAAATCATAGGCCTTATTAATAGGCATTAGCGAAGTTCGAATATTGTCATGAGCAGCATGAAGTGAAATGGCAATGTTGATGGGAGGAAAATCACCAAGTTTTTCAATCTGGGGAACTAGCCCGGACGTGCTTAGAGTAATCTTCCGCTGCCCTAAAGCAATTCCTTTGGCATCCATTAGAATAACCGTCGCATCCTTCATATTGTCAAAATTATGCAGAGGTTCTCCTTGTCCCATATAGACAATATTGCTAATTTTATGACCTGCCTCTTCATCTTGGTTAAGCAACTGGGATACCAGCATATACTGTCCAACCACTTCACCTGCAGTCAAATTTCTTTTGAGTCCCATTGTTCCTGTATGACAAAATTTACAACCGATAGCACAGCCTACTTGCGAAGAAACGCAGAGAGTCTGGCGATTATCCTTGGCGGGAATGAGGACCGTTTCAATTGTTTGCCCATCGGCCATGGCGAGTAAAAATTTTCGTGTTCCATCTTTGGATTTTCCCTGCCAGACAATTTTAGGCAGTGAAAAGTCATAGTGGTCTAAGACGAAGGCCTTAACCTTTTGTGAGACATTGCTCATTTTTTCTAAATCAAACTCGAAATGCTTATAGACCCAGCTAAATAGTTGATCAGCGGCAAATTGCGGAAGATCGCTTGCCTTTAAGGCAAGCTTAAGATTCTCTCGGGTAATAGAAAAAAAAGTACTCTTCATCATAAATTATTGAAATGACTATTCATTTTTATGCTGCAACGTAGCCACTAACTTGCAGCATGTCAATAGTAAATACCAAAGATCACTACCCTTTAAGTTGGATGTGGACAATAAAAAGATTTAGGTGAAAATTTTATCTAGCAGGCCTTTCTTGAAGCCTGCTTCAGAATGTTCAGTATTTTCCCACAAATCACCAGTCACAATTAAATTTCTTCCCAAATCTTCTGTATTGGCCGATGACAGAAGAATTTCATTATATTGTCCCATCGTAAGTATACGCAGGTGCGAAATCCTCTCTTGAATACAAAATTCTTGCATTAGTTTTTTGATCTCATCAACACTGAAAAAAGGCCCTACAGCGCAAGTACTGTCATTAGTTTCTTGCAATTGCGATTCAATGCTTGAGGAATGTGAACCTTGGGTTATTTTTTGATTATATAGAGCTTTGATCTCACTTCTTATCGTCTTGCCACTATCGTCAATGACATGAACAATATACTGGCCGCTATCGGCCCAAGAGGCCCTACCTTTTTCTAAAAAATTTACCACTACAATCAACATTGTGACCCCGATTAACTAAAAAGACCAAACTCCAAAGAGACTGATCCGCCAGGTAGAATCTGTGTTTCACATTGGCTACTATGCTTTTCAACGCTAGCACGATACTCATCTAAAATTTTAGTCAAAGCAAAATTTTTGGGAAAGTGCAAGTTCAATTTTTTTTTGTAACTAGTTGGGTTGTAAAAACTCAATCGCCTAATTTCCTCAAACTTGAGTTCACCTATGCCAGGGTATTTATAGCGCCAGTAGAAATCGATATCACTATCTTCAACAACAATGTGTCTAATCGGCTTTGAAGTAATTAATTTCTCCCAAAAAATTGATTGCTCATGCAGACTTAAGTCCGTGGTTTGTTTAAGACTGCTAGACTGTCCAGTTGCGGCATACTTACAATTATTTACAATTATAAGCTGTCCCTCTCCCAAGGTAGCATTAATTATCGTCAGATGAAAATTAACTCGCTCTACCTCTAAGCTATTCTCAAACAAAAACAACTCTAATTTTCTATTCAACTCAGCAGATAACTCAAAACGATCAATCAAGATGCGTTTGCCCGACATAAAATATCTTAGGGCCTGAGAAAAAATCTTATCTGTTACAGTTTTCCCCATCAAAAAGATAATCGATTCTTCATGGATATTTTCATCCCATGGGGCGCGAATAGTTGGTTCCCAAACAGAGTATCCCCACTGGTAGAACTTTTTAAAGAAAGCAAATAATCCATGAGATTTCCAAGCCTTAATATCCTGCGACATCAAATGGAAAAATTGCAGCGGTCGCTGCCCTTCTTGCCCTTCCTGATCGTAAATTCCCAAAGAAAACTGCTGATCAAAATATGCTCCCATTACCAATTCGTTAAATTGTTTTAAAAGCACACCATCTCTTCTCTGTTCATTCATTAAAAGACTACTAGGCAGTAAGTTTAGAGACAAAGAAGAGAATAAACTATCTGAATAGAAGCCAAGAGAATCTTGCTCAAATGTTCGCTCTAGAACCTCTGCTGGATTTCCGCCGAGAAAGGCCACCCTAGCTACTCCTTCCCAATTCGCAGTAAGTTCCCCCTTGGCAGTTTCAACATAAAGCTCCTGCACCGAAATTTCAAATTCCTGCTTGGCAAGAAGCTCCGTTTCGAAAGATTCTCTGGCCCTTAAACTCAAATCTTCTTTTGTCGCCAAAAAACGAGAAAAAGACGAATCAAAAGCGGAAGAAGAATCTTTAAAATAACTTTTAAAATTTCTTTCTTCCAAAATTCCGGCGTTCAATCCCCAAACACTAGAATTGATGCCCGCTTGCGAAAAATATTCACTTAGCTCCTTTACAAAGGAGCTAAATGCCTTAAAAACTCGCGGGTCAAAAAAAGAGTGTAATTTGATTAGATTACCGTCACTGTCGACCACCGTTTTTATACAGCCGGTATCCTCCAGAGAAGGGACTCTGGCCAAAACGTAGGGGATCCCGCCGTTAGGAAGATAAGGCACCGGTCCAAGAGGTAATAAAAAGTGCAGCTCACTGCCTAACTCTTTGGCTATATTATATATTTTGCTCAAGTCAGTTTCCGGCCGAAGCCGGGCAAAATCACAAGTTTCGCCATTTTCACTGTGCAGCGACCAGTTAATGGGAACCAAAATCTTTTTATAACGACATTCGGATAGCTTTGATTTCCATAATGAGGGTGAACTTTTCCAATAAAAAAACCAATTTTCACCAGGAAACGCTGAATCATTTATGGAAGGCGGCGGGGTTAGCAGGGACAATTTGGACTCCTAAGTTCTGCACTTCTCTATATTAACCGCCTGGCAAAAATGATGTAAAGCGTATAAGCGAGAAAAGAAGGAACTTTGGGTGGCATCTTTTTTCTTGGTTTGATATATACTGAGCCTTATCTTAAGTTATATTTCCCAAGGGAATTAGTCTTCTATGCCCAAGTAACTTGTTTCATGAGGTGTCCTTATGTGGTTTTTCACTGATGAAGAGAGAGAACTCCAAAAAGTTTGTCGCAGCTTTGCGCAAAAAGAGCTGGCACCTAAGGCAGCACATTTTGACCAAGAAGAAAGCTTCAATCTCAATGCTTTTAAAAAAATGGGCGAAATTGGAGTCCTTGGAATCACGGCTGATCCAGATTATGGTGGCGCCGGATTAGGAGCAGTTGCGGCCACTATTGCCATGGAGGAGTTTGGTCGCGCTTGCGCTTCGTCTACTCTGTCTTATCTGGCCCATAGTATCCTGTGCATTAATAACATTCAAAACAATGCCTCGACTGAGCAGAAGCAGCAATATTTGCCAAAACTTATTTCAGGTGAGTGGATTGGATGTATGGGAATGAGTGAACCCGAGCATGGTAGCGATGCGGTTGGCATTCAAACCAAGGCAAGTAAGCAAGCAGATCATTATACTTTGAATGGAACCAAGATGTGGATCACCAACGCTCAATGTTCCGATATCGCCTATGTTTATACTCGAAGTGGCAATGCTCGCAATGACCTTACGACATTCATCCTAGAAAAAAAGAAGGGGCATTATGAAACCGGAACACCGATTCATAAAATGGGAATGCGTGCCTCTCCTACTGGGGAACTAATCTTTAAGAATTCAAAAATTCCAATCGCCAATCGAGTTGGCGAAGAAGGCCATTCGATATATCACATGATGAAAAATTTGGAACTTGAAAGAATAACCATCTCCGGGCTTAGTCTGGGCATTGCGCGCGCCTGTGTTGAGGCGTCCATTAAATACGCGAATGAACGAAAGCAATTTGGGAAAACTATTGGGAATTTTCAACTTATTCAAAAAATGATTGCCGAAATGTCCGCCGAAACAGAGATGATGGCACACTATCTCTATGGCGTTGCTAAGGCCTACGATCTTGGCCAAAAGGGAGCGACGGTTGCCGCTCAGGTGAAACTTGCAATCCCCAAGTTAGTAACAAAAATTGCATTAGACGCTATTCAAGTTCATGGTGGCTATGGCTATAGCCGCGAATTTCCAGTGGAAAGATATCTAAGAGACAACAAACTTAATGAGATCGGAGCGGGAACAAATGAAGTTATGATTATGATCATTGCCAAATCCCTACTTGAACTCGATTAAATGCTTTTTAAGATTACAAAAGGTCGACAAAGATGAATCAATTCCAACAAGAGATATGCACCCAAATAAAAAAATTCCGTCTAGATAAAATTGAACCCTTTGCCGAACAGGATGATCAACAATCAATTTTTCGTATGGATGTTTTTCAAGAATTTGGGAAGCTGGGATTTACCGGCATGGTCATCCCCGAAAATTTTGGCGGGGCAGATTTAAGTTATCAAGATCTTTGCCAAGCCTTGACGGAATTAGCAAAGAGTTCTGTTGCCTATGCGATTACTGTTTCTGTATCCACCATGGTGCAATCAATCCTCAATCTATTTGGCAATGAGGAGCAAAAAAGCAAATACCTTCCTGCCCTTTGCAGTGGCCAAGAAATAGGCTCATTTGCCTTAAGTGAGTCCAGCTCTGGCTCTGATGCTGCCGCCCTAAAGACAACAGCACGAAAAGAAAAGGGGGGTTATCGCCTCAATGGCTCTAAACTCTGGATTACCAGCGCCGGTATTGCAAAAACCTATATCGTCATGGCCAGAACAGGAGCTGAGGGGGCCAAAGGAATTAGTGCCTTCATTGTAAGAGACGGAACTCCCGGATTTAGCTATGGCAAGGTTGAGAAAAAAATGGGTTGGAAAGTCTCGCCCACTCGCGAATTGGTATTCAAGGATTGCTTTGTACCTGAGCAGAATCTTATCGATCAAGAAGGAAAAGGTTTTACTATTGCCATGGAGGCCTTAAATCGAGGTCGAATTACCGTTGCCGCCATTGCTGTTGGACTAGCACAGCGAGCACTAGAAGAAGCTGTTAAATACTCTCTCGGACGATCACAATTTGGTAAGCCCATTTTTGATTTTCAAGGTCTCCAATTTATGATGGCGGATATGGCAACCGAAATCGAAGCAGCCAAGGCCCTAGTCTCAAATGCTGCTATACTTTTTGACAGCAAAACCCCTGACATTCGCTTGGCATGTATGGCAAAACTTAAGGCCACTGATGTGGCCATGCAAGTGACGACTGATGCTGTTCAAATATTAGGCGGGGTTGGTTTTACTGCTGAGTATCCATTAGAGCGCTACATGCGAGATGCCAAGGCGCTGCAAATAGTAGAGGGCACCAACCAAATTCAAAAAGTTGTGATTGCTCGTGAATTAAAAAAAATCTTTTCTTAAATGGAGTAAAAGCATGCTGAATTTTAAATATGATGGTGTCGATCAAACGCGCTCCCAGGAATTGTATCGCAATGATTACGATATTCTCTTTAAGAAATTTGTCTCCACCATCGAAGACCCTAACTATGGTTTCTTTTATCTCGCAAAAAATCGCCAACTGCTGCAAAGTTGCCAGGACGCTGCTAGAAATTTTAAAAACCGAAGGCATTTTGTACATATTGGAATCGGCGGAAGCTCACTCGGCGCGGAGATGCTTTTAGATGCTTTAGCCAATTCGCCAGATAAAACTTTTACTTTTATCAATAATATCGACCCCGAAAAAATCTCGCAACAATTGCAGACAGTAATCCCAGAGGATACTGTTTTTTATTTTGTCTCTAAGTCAGGTGGGACAGCCGAAACTTTGGCAGTCCTTGCTATCATTACCCAATTTTTGAAAGATAAAATTGGTGCAAACGATGAGGATCTTAAAAAATACTTTGTTTTCTGCTCTGACCCAAAGAAGGGTGACTTAAGATCGCTAGGTCTCGAACTAGGAATAACCACTCTGGATGTGCCCTCTAATGTAGGTGGACGCTTTAGTGCTCTCACCCCTACGGGACTCTTTCCTGCCGTCTTTGCCGGCATAAACTGTGAAGAATTACTGGCCGGTGCGCATGAAATGTCCGAATTAATTTTGTCAGCCCCAGCGCAACAGAACCCGCTTTTACAATTTTGCATCTCAATACTTGACTACAAACAACATGGTATCACTCAAACGGTTATGATGCCTTATAGCTCGCACCTGAAAAGCTTCTCTTCGTGGTTTGTTCAGCTTTGGGCAGAAAGTTTAGGTAAAATGCATAATCAAGATGGTGAAATTGTCCATCAAGGCCTCACACCTATTGTTGCCTATGGAGCAACCGACCAACATTCCCAGATGCAATTATTCATGCATGGACCACACGACAAGATAATTATTTTTCTTAAAATTAATAAATTCGCTAAAGATTTTTCACTCAAGAATAGCTTTGAGAAATCTTCACTTCAAAAGCTCACTCCTTTTAGCCTGGCCAATTTAATGGAAGCTGAGCTGGAAGGCACACTTATGGCCTTGAAAGAAGCATCACGACCATATCTATTGATTGAACTTGATCAATTGGGAGCGGCAAACCTAGGCGCGCTCGTTCTCTTTTTTGAATGCCTGACTACCATAGTGGGCAGAGGACTTAATATTGATCCTTTTGATCAGCCGGGTGTCGAAGACGGTAAGAAATATGCATTCGATTACCTGAGTAAGATGCTTAGCTAAACATTACTTTAAGATTCTTGCAAATATCCGAAAAACACAAAGAAAGAAAAAATTGATTGGTTGAAAGGCCCAGCTCTTCAGGCTAAAATCTATTAATATAATAACTTGTGAAAATCCTTGGAGACAATCGGATGTCTGATGATTCAACAGTGGTTCTTACCGACATCAAAGCGGCTCTTGATTCCTCTGAAAAAGAGGCCAGCGACAAGCCAGCAGCATTGCTAGTTGTTGGTGGGGATTTGAATGGCACTATCTTTGATTTAGTCAATGATGAAACTACCTGCGGGCGTAGTGCTGACAATACAATCGCTTTAGAATTCCAAGGTATATCAAGATACCATTTAAAGGTTGCCCTACAGGGCCAAGTGGCCACTCTTTGCGACATGGGCTCAAAAAATGGCACCTATCTTAATAATAAAAAAATTGAAGGTACTGTTGTTTTATCCAAAGGCGACATTATTAAAATTGGTAGTGTGGCGCTTAAATACATTCCGCCTGCTGATCCAGAAAGATTAACCTTAGACAAACTCTCACGAGAAGCTAATACGGACAGGCACACCGGCTGCTTTAACAAGACCTATTTCAACAATGCTCTCAACCTCGAAGTCAAAAAATCAAAAATTACCGGAGACCCGCTTTCTCTACTTATATTTGATTTAGATCATTTTAAATCGCTTAATGACAACTTTGGTCACGATGCTGGGGACCAGGTTCTTAAAGAGATGTCACGGGTGATTAAAACCAATGGAGTTCGTGACCATGATGTTTTCGCCCGTTATGGCGGCGAAGAATTTGTTATCCTGCTACCAAAAACCAATTTAAAACAATCATTTGAGATAGCGGAAAGGCTTAGAAAACTGATTGAGGCCAACCAATTTATGTACGAAAACCAACGATTGCCCGTTACCGCCTCTATTGGCGTCGCTGATTACCGCCAAGGCGTAATCACCGGAACAGACCTTTTCAAAAGGGCGGACGCTGCGGTATATAAGTCTAAGCAGGGTGGAAGAAATCAGGTTAATTTTTACCGCGACTAGTCACCGCCCCCCTGTCCATACAAACCCATGCAACTTAGAAACCATTCTCAGCGCATTCAAATTCTTCCCGAGCACCTGATTGATCAAATTAAGGCCGGTGAGGTTATTGAAAGACCAGCATCACTTCTCAAAGAGCTATTAGAAAATTCACTTGATGCCGATGCCAAAAAAATCGATATTCAAATAAAAGAGCAAGGACTTGAGCTAATTTCGGTTGTCGATGATGGGTGCGGAATAAGCTTTGATGATCTACCTTTGGCATTTTGTCGCCATGCCACTTCTAAAATCGATCGTTTCGAAGACATCTACGCGCTTAAAAGTTTTGGTTTTAGGGGCGAAGCCTTGGCCAGTATGGCGAGTATTTCCCGGGTTAATTGTACCTCCATTCCAAGTAGTACTGATCAATCAGGCGGGAAACTTGAAATACACGGAGGTGAGACTTTGGCATGCGCCCCATTGCATTCAGCACAGGTAACAGGTCAAGAGCATTACCAGCACGGCACCAGTATTTTCGCAAAAAATCTGTTTTACAATACTCCAGTCCGTCTCAAATTTGTAAAATCAAAAATGGGTGAAAGTAATGCCCTAAAAAAGATTATTCAAGCCTTTCTGCTTGCTAACCCTCAGGTCACTTTTACTGTTAAATTGGACAATAAAGAAAAGCAAGTTTATCCCGCGAGCAAAGACAACGATATCTTGGCACGGATCTGGGATGTCATCGGAGGAAAACCGCTTAGTCAAAATATACTCGAGGGTTTTTTGGAGCATGAGGGATGCCACGTTCGTATCTTCATTCCGATTAATACCAAAACTTCTAAAATTCAGTTTTTATTTGCTAATCAGCGCTATTTTCAAGACAGGCACTGGCATCAGTCGATTGTAAAAACGATTGAGAAATATAGCGGCATTACGTCAAGTCCCTATATCGTTTTTGCCACCATCCCTCCACGACTGATGGATGCCAATATCCATCCGAATAAAACACAACTAAAATTTGAGAATACTCCTATTCTTCTTTCTCTCATCTCAAATACCATCAAAAATATTTTTGAAAATAAAACTAAGACTTTTGCTTCAAATTCTTTCCTGTCTGAGAGTCCCAACTCTAAAAATCCAGCAACAGGATCAGATAAAAACCTCGATATTGAAAACTTTCAAAAACTTCAGGCATTGCCACTGCAAGAAAGAGAACTCTCTAATAACTCTCGGCCACAAACAAATAATAATACCAATGTTATTAGCCTTACCAACCAATATCTGTTGATCAAAAAAGAGCATGATTCATTTTTGATTGATAGCAATATATTTCCTTCTGAATTGATTGCTAAAAATTTGAATAGAGATACAGATCAATTTTCTGATGATGATTACATTCCTTTCCTTATCGGCCCACTTTATTCGCTGCCTGCCGATTTCTGTCAGGAACAAAAATTAGATTTAGCTAAAAAGCTTAGACATCTCGGCCTAGAAATTGATTTTATAGGTAAAGGAAAAGTCCTTTTTAGGTCATTCCCCAACACTCTAGCTGACTTTCCAATTGAGTCCTTACTTCCCTTTTTATTAAATTGGAGTATCACGTCGCCTGAGGATTCCATTACTCACGACTTCCAAATTTATATCCAAAATGCTATCCGCAGCAAACAAGACTGGAGTATGGAAGTAATGCTACCAATGATAAATTATTGTCTCAAAAAATACTCAAAGTCTTCAATCACTCCAAAAGGCTGGATAAAGCTTGATCAAACCTTTCTGGCCAAGATGTTCAAACAAAAATGAACAAAGTAATCCTTATAACCGGTCCAACCGCATCTGGAAAAACAAATTTATCGCTAGAGCTATCCAAACTAGCGCACAAGCTTGAAGCAACATGCGAGATCGTCAACTTTGATTCCATTGCCATGTACAGGGAACTCAATATTGGTGCCGCAAAACCCAGTCGTGAAGAAAGACAACAAGTTCCTCATCATTTAATTGACTGTGCCTCTATTTTTGATCCAATAAATGCAGCGGATTTTGTTTTAAATGCCAAAAAATTAATTCAGGAACTTCACAAAAAAAACATTATTCCAATTTTAGTCGGAGGTTCACCTTTTTATGTTCGTGCCCTGATCAAAGGAATGTATTTGGCAAAAGAAGCTCCCGAAGCTGCAGATGCTATTAAGCAGGAATTAAAAATAAAATATGAGACATCAGGCATCGAATATTTCAGTAACTTTTTGCAAAAAAATGATCTTGAGAGCTATCAACATTTACACCCAAATGATCATTATCGAATTATGCGAGCAGTGGAACATTTTCAAATTACTGGCACTCCCATCTCGCTAGAGCGAAAACGCAAAGAGGCCCAGGATCCCTACGATTTTAGAAAAAATACGGAAAATGACTGGCACATTCTTCATTTGCATTTAGACATGCCAAAAGAGGATCACTTTAAATACATTACAAATCGTACCAAAAAAATGTTGGCGCAAGGGCTGGTAAAGGAAGTTGAGGATTTGTTAAAAAATGGCGCAGCTGGAACAGAAAGACCCCTCGCCAGCGTCGGTTATAAAGAAACTCTAGGACTGTTGCGAGGCGAATTAAAAGATGATCAGGAGCTGGAGAACAAGATCAATATCGCCACCCGCCAACTGGCCAAAGCGCAAAGAACCTATTTTAAAAAATTTCATGACAAGCATCTCTTGAATCCTCACCAACCAGATCTTTTTACCCGCCTGACGGAATTGCTCAAACATTTTGTACAAACGTAAGTTTTCGTATATAAGTTCATAATATTTTTAAACTTTCCGATAAGAATGCAAATATTAAAGGAAGGCCTATGGCGCCGACAAAGCTAAAAATAATCATCATTTCTGATGGCACGGGAGAAACTGCCACCGCTCTATCTCGCGCAACCATGAAACAATTTCCTGACAAAGATGTCTTTTTCACCCGCTACAAAAATATTCGAACGAAAGAACAAATAGATGCTATTTTTACCGAAGCCGCAATTCACCACGACATGATTGTTTACACCATTGTCAGGCCGGATTTGCGCGAGTACATTGCAGAAATCAGCAGGATCAAGCATGTACGAACACTGGATCTGATTGGCCCCGCTCTAACAGCATTCTCAAATTATTTTGAACAAGAACCAAAGGCAGAACCCGGACTTCTTCACGCTGTTAACGACGAATATTATAGTCGCGTCGCCGCGATGGAATTCACCTTAAACCACGATGATGGCAGAAATTTGGAATCGCTTCACTTGGCAGATGTTATCCTGGTAGGCATCTCCCGAACGTCAAAAACCCCTTTGTCATTAGTGCTCAGCTTAAATGGGCTTAAAGTGACTAATGTTCCTTTAGTTTTTGGAACACCTCTTCCTAAAGAGTTAGCACTTGTTGATCAGAGAAAAATTATTGGGCTAACAATAAGGCCCGACGCTCTTCTCGAAATTAGGAAAAATCGCCTCAACCGCTTGGGCGCCAGTGGCCACGTTGGTGATTACGCTAGCGAGGACAAAGTTCTTATGGAACTGGAATGGGCAACTGGTATCTTCAGAGAAAACAAGCGTTGGCCAGTTTTTGACGTAACAGACAAAGCACTTGAAGAAGTGGCTGCCGATATCTTAAAGCTGCTTAATATGAGAAAAAATAATGTCTTTAAGCAAAGAGATGATAAAGACCAAAAGAACATTTAAACGAGGATTAAAAAAAGGAGATAAATTGAGTGTCCCTTTTTACTGATATCCCAGATATTAACCTCCACTTTAGTTCTTTGATGCGCATCAAAATCTATTATGATGATGGGGCCTACATTGGTAAGCTTAGCGATGTTTTTGTTGATTATGAAGAAATGTATCCACTTGTTATCGCAATTCAGTATAAAAAAAATAACCAACAATTTTATATAGCCTGGAATGAGATTGTTGAATTTTCTTTGCAAAGAGTCATTGTTCTTCGGACTGCCCGAATAGGACGAAGTCGCACTTTCCCAAAACTCCATCAACAAAGATTACTGACGGGTCAATTAGCAGATCAATTTAAGGGTGAAATGATTGAATACCCGGCACTTGGAAAAGTCATTCTTGATCGACAAATTGTTGATATATTCGGGAAAAAAGTTGTACGCGTTAATGATATTGAGTTTATTAAAACTGGGAAATATCTAAGAGTGACCCACGCTGCAGTCGGGCTCAGAAGTATGTTCAGAAGACTTGGATATGAAAAGGCCATAGATATTTTTGTTAAAACGTTTAGACCCAATGCCAATTATCTTAAAAAAGAGCAACTCATCAATTGGAAATTCGTACATGCCATTCCTGACAAATCGGTACAGGACAATGTACGTCTAGGTATCACAAATGAAGAAATACAGAAGCTTCACCCTGCTGATTTGGCTGATATACTTGAAGAGCTAGACGGAAGATCACGAGAACTACTATTTAGTAACCTCGATCCTGAACTTGCCGCAGCCACACTATCTGAAATTGATGTTGATATGCAGGCCGAGCTACTAAAGAATGAAGCCCCTGAAGAAGTTGCAAAAATAATTGAAAACCTTGGGACTGACGAAGCAGCAGATCTTCTCTACGAACTTGAAGATTCTAAGATTAATGAGATCATTTCCAAGATTAAAGATTCTGAAATCCAAGAGGAAATCCAGGAGCTACTGGAATATGACGAGGATACTGCCGGCGGATTGATGTCAACTGAAGTTTTTGAAATATCACCTGAAAATAAAAAATCCGATGTCTTAAAAATTATTCAAGATCAATACGAAGAGATTGAAAATATTTATGATATCTTTGTGGTAGATAATGAAGGTCACTTGATAGGAACTACCTCATTAGCAAAACTTCTTATGCAAAAAGAAGATGTAACCGTTAGCCAGATTATGAGATCGTCCGACCTAAAATTTCTGTCACCTGATGCCAGCTGGAAAGAAGTCGCTTACTTTATGAGTAAATATAATCTGATTAATGTACCCATATTAGACGAAACACAGGTATTACTGGGCATTGTTTCCGTAGATGATATTTTGCCATGGATTTTAGATGAATAAGAGGAGTTATAAATAAAGAATATGTCTGAAAATATGCCCACCGAAAATACTCTTTCTGCAAAGCCAAGGCTATTTAAGTCCTCTTGGGCCAAGTTTATATTGCTTATGGGCATTGTGGGGCCTGGTCTTATTACCGCGAATATTGACAACGATGCTGGCGGCATTGCCACTTATTCTATGGCAGGAGCAGCTACTGGTTATCGCCTGCTTTGGTTATTGCTACCAATTACCTTTGCTTTAATCTTAGTACAAGAAATGAGTGCCCGAATGGGAATAGTTTCCGGCAAAGGGTTGGCAGACCTTGTGCGAGAAAAATTTGGATTACGAATTACATTTTACACATTGATACTTCTTATCATTGCGGACCTTGGTAACACAATGGCCGAGTTTGCAGGAATAGCTTCTGCCGGAGAGATTTTTGGCATTTCTAAATTTATTTCTGTTCCGATTTGTTCTATTTTTGTCTGGTTGCTGATTACGAAAGGTGATTATAAAATAGTTGAGCGGGTTTTCTTATTAGGATGCACCGTTTACATCGCCTATGTAATTACAGGTGTCATAAATCAACCTGATTGGCAAGAAATTGGTTCGGCCCTAGTTCATCCAGATATAAAGAATATTTCGTCCAAAGATATGCCTATTATTGTTGGGCTAATCGGAACATCTATAACACCTTGGATGCAGTTTTATATCCAATCCGCTGTCGTCGAAAAGGGGATCGAAGTAAAGCATCTGTGGCATTCTAAAATTGATGTTATCGTAGGGTGTCTTTCCATGGCCATTGTCACCCTGTTTATTATCATCTGTTGCGCAGCCACTCTTCATCAAAATGGCATCATGATTGAAACGGCTAAAGATGCGGCCATTGCGCTTGAGCCTTTGGCCGGAAAATATTCATCCGTCCTCTTTGGAATTGGGCTTTTTAATGCCTCGATTTTTAGCGCGGCCCTGTTACCCCTGGCGACTAGCTACTATGTTTGCGAAGGAATGGGCTGGGAATCCGGCGTTGATAAATCGTTTAAGGAAGCACCCAACTTTTTTACCATATTTACAGCATTAATTTTGGTAAGTGCCATTTTGATTCTCATTCCCAATATTAATTTGTTTAATATTCTTATTTGGTCACAGGTTATCAATGGAATCTTGATACCCGTCATTCTGCTCTATATTATTAACCTGTGTAACGATCCTGATATAATGGGCGAATATACTAACTCCATGGCCTATAACTTCGTCTGTTACGCTATCGTGCTTCTCATGCTGACAGCTAATATTGCAATGATGTACTTTGAATTCTCAAAATAGCGGGGTCAAATAGATCCCGTAAATCTATTCCAATACTAGCTTTGTCTTATTTGCCATTCAAGCGCTGAGCGCGAAGAAAGCTCTAAAGTTGTAACTGCCCATTCCACTCTACCTGAACTAGACTTAAACTTTTGATGAATCTTCCTAAAAAGTTGATCTTTCGTTTTCCTTCTAGTTTTATAGTCAGTAACGTATCTAAGAGTATAGTGAAGTCCGTTACCATCAACAGTAAGTGATAGAAAGTTTTCTACACGTGCATCTTCTATCATGAACTTCTGGACCATTTTGTTCCATTCTAGCTTAGAGCCCTTTTCAAAACCACCAACAACTTGCTCGGCACATTCTTTGATAATTTTCTCTGCCTCTACGTCATCAGATTCATGCCTTATAACAATACTAATTTCATCCCATAGAAACGGGTACTCAGCAGAATAATTAAAGACGGGATCTTTAAAGACGAAGCTATTTGAAATCCTTACCGTTCGACCATTATAGAGATCACCGTTGATCCAGTCTCCAATTTCCATTAATGTTGTTCTTAGGACTCCTATATCGATGACATCTCCCTTGATTCCACCAAGCTGGACTCTATCACCGACTCGAAAAAAATTATTAAAAGTAATGGCAAACCAGCCAGCAACACTTGCAATCACTTCTTGTAATGCAAATGCAACTCCCGCCCCTGCAACTCCAAATGCGACAGTCAGACCACCGAGTTTATCACTAAAAATAAATCCAGCAGTAACAATGAATAATACAGACCCAACGAAGCTCAGCATTTTCTTTGTGCGATACCTCATCACGCTGTCAGTAATTTTATAAAATATATATCTTTTAGCTGATTTATTTAATAGATAAATAATGATGAAGCAAATGGTCAGAACAATTAGTTTTCCCAGGATCGGATTAAATAGAATTTTTCGTATCTCTGTATTAAAATTCAAGTCCAAACATCCTCCTTGCAAAAGAATATTTATCCGCGAGAACTCCCTTCTCACATCTTATTAATTCTCTAACACAGGAACAAGAAAATTAAATTCAACATCATTGATTTAGCTGTGCCAGGGCAAAAAAGATACGGAGTCAGTCTAAGTCATTCGAATTGGAAATAAATGTTTGGTTACGATGCAATCAAGGTCATGAAAACTAAAAGGTATAGATCTATTTATTTATAGAGTGCATCAGGCTGTCGTATCGTCTCAAGCCTACTGAGTTTGGCGAAAGAGCGCTGTACAGAAATCGAGGCTATCATTTTCAAATTTAAAAGTGAAAGATAACTTACGTTGAAAGTCCTCTGTATCTTTCTGATAAGAGACATCATATTGCGTTGGAGCTGGTTCTCCCTCGACATTAAATTTGAGCGGAAACCCCAAACCTCCCTTAAGATTAATCGGGAGGTTCTCAACTCGCTCCTCTCCATAGAGAGTGAAAAATAGCTTGCCAGTTATGCAAGCTCGAGAGGTATTTAAATATCCAAAAGCAGCATAGGGCATTTGAGGGATTGTGATCTTTTCAGAAATTACAGCATCTGCGATATTTAGTTTCTTCACAAAGTGTTGTTGTCCTGGGGTTTGAATGCGCAAGATTAGATCCCGTCCGACTGGTACACTCACCTCTCCAAGAACTGAAATTTCAACTTCTTTGCCATTTACAAAGGCCCTTTGTTTATACTTATCAAAGTTGGCAATAATTATTTTACCTGATTGAGGCTTTCGCACATTACTGACTTGTGCATCCTTAAGTTTTGTACTTTGTCCATCAATTGAAGATGGGCCTCGTCGTTCCCCGACTTCAGGGCCCAAGATATGAGGGAATTTGAAGTAAATAATACCCGCCACAGCAGCGATGGCGACGCCTGCCACCATGAATCCTCTCTTTCCACCCGAGTCTTCTATTTTAACCGATTTTTGGGAAACACCAGTGCGTGTTTTTGATGCGCCAGTTTGATTATATTTTGTAATGCCTGTACGGTTACCCGACTCGGCCATCTTCGAGCGAGAAACTTTTTTGGGGGCGTGACCAACAGAAAGCTCACTATTTTTTTCCATCTCTGCCACATTTATCTTTCTTGTGGCTGATTTCTTGGCAATTAATTCACTTTTATTAACAACTCTTGTACCACCTTGTGTTTTTGTGGTTGTCTTCTCCTCGCCTGGGCCAAAACCAAAATCATAGAAATTTTCTTTTTGGGCACTCGTAGCATCAGTAGTATCACTACTAGAGGAAGGAATTCCTGCTGCTTCACGTTTTATTTCTTCTATGTACGGCCGAATATCAATTTTACCAAACTCAAATAGTTTCTCGCGATCTTTTTTAATTTCTTCTTTGAAAAGCTCTTTGGCAAAATATGCTAAGTCAGTGGCATTAAAATCTGGATAATTAGAATATAAGAATTTAATTAGGGCCCGATTGAGATGATCCATGCTTTCGTAACGTTTAGTCCGCTCTTTAGAAAGGCATTTCATCACAATTTCATCTAATTCTTTAGGCACATTAGGATTAACTGAAGACGGTGGGGCAATTTTACATTCTTGAATCTTCTTTAACACCGCAAGGTCATTGTTGGCCTTGAATAATTTTCGACTACATAGCATTTCCCAAAGAGTTATTCCGACAGCAAATTGATCATATCGACCATCAAGCTCCTTGCCTTCCAAATACTCCGGGGCCAAATATGATAATTTTCCTTTAATTGTTCCAGCCTGAGTTGCCTCACTATTACTTGAAGCTTTAGCAATACCAAAATCAATAATCTTGATGGCGCCATCATACGTCAGCATAATATTATGAGGGGAAATATCCCGATGAATAATATGTGCCTCTTTGCCTGTTAATTTGTCTGATAGGGTATGAGCATAATGTAAGCCTTGCGCCACTTGAGTAATTATGTAAACCGATATTTCAACAGGGAAGACAAACTTTCTTTCGCGTAGCTTATCAAGATATTCTTTCAAGTTTCGACCGTCACAATATTCCATCGCAACGTAAAGCTGATTATTGTGTAGTCCATAGTCATAGGTTTGCACAACATTGGGATGAATAAGACCAAAAGTCACTTTGATTTCATCCATAAACATGGTTTTAAATGAAGGATCGCTTGAATATTGGGGCTGCACCATCTTGATCGCAACAATTTTATCTGCCTGTTCGCCAAGATAGCGGGCACGACAAATTTTTGCCATTCCCCCGTCTACGAAGTGGTCCAAGATAAGATATCTGCCAAATCGCTCCAACTTTTTTTGTTCATCGGCCATAGGAAACAATTCTCCTTGAGCTATTAATCGGCTTAAAAGGAGAAATTACTGAGTAAATTTTATGAATATTGGCTGGCTCGTAAAATTAAGATGTTACTCTATCAAAATACGCTTACTTTGTTGTCCGGGAATTTGAACTGTAACACCATCGCTATTTTGCATACAAAGGCCTTCAATTTTGTAAACTCCCAGTGAGTTTTCAATAAATTGTGGATGCTGGACCAAATTTTCTGAAAAATGGCCAAGGCTAACAAATTTCCCTCCATTTTCCGTAATCTGAGATTTTATTTGACCAACAGAAACTTTTTTATATGGATTTGTATAATGTATGAATATAAAAAAGACAGGGCATGACTCTATTTCCTTTAATTCATTTTTTCCGAACCATGCGGCAAAAGGACCTTCAGGAGCTTTTATCCATAGTACATCGGCTAGTAAATTAAACTCTTGATACCATGAAACTCGCTGAAAAATTAGATCATCATCCCACTGCGACTTATCATACTGTCCCCCATGAATCAGCAATGTCGTCTCTCTTGCAGTATTTTTAGTTATGACCGAGCAGCTATTTATAAAGCTCATTTGAAGAACAAGAATGCCAAAAAAAATTATTTTTGACAAAACATTGCCCGATTTTAGGACTGTAAAAAGTTTTCTTTTATCCAACATTCAACTTCCTTTATTACCAAATTAACCCGTTCCTCAAAAAGCATTTCATGCATCATTTTGGGAAATTTTATCAGAGTAGATAAAGAATTTGGTATCCCTTTATGAAAAAGATAGGTTACATCCGGATCAGTTAGATAACTATGCCCACTGACCAAAAATAATGACGGTATATCAATAAAATAAGAGAATCTACGAATTTCTTTAGAGGCCTTGACTAGCTCTCTAAATATCCCCAAAGATAAATATTTCGAGACAAGAGGATCTGATTCATACTTCAACGCCTGATTTGGCTGGGTAAAAATATCATCACCTGAAAAAGGCCTCCTGACTTTAATTTTAGACAGGCCAAAAGGTAAATCCTTTTCAATCGCATAATTTGCTAATGGCAACTTCCAAAACTCGGGAGCCTCTATTTTATCATCAAGCTCAAATGTAGTTTTTAGAATAGGATTTAAGAGAATAAGCCCTTTCGGTTTTTTAGTTAACAAGTGGCCATATTGTTCAATAAGCTTAAACAAGGAAAGCGCTCCCATACCTTGTCCAATAAGTACCACTTCATGTTGATTTTTCTCTGTTATCTTGTTAATAAATTGTGCCAAATCTAAAGAAAAAATAGAAAATTCATCAACATGAGCACGTGGTCCATTACTTAGACCGTGACCACAAAAATCGAGAAAAGAAAAATTAATGTTATCTTCAATAAATGCGCTTGCCAGTCCTGATGCCAAGGGAAACATCCGTCCATGATGGCCGAGAATATCGTGGACAAAAACCAGATTTATATGGCCATTCTCGCCAGGATTCTGCTGTTCAATGGCACTTTCCTTGTTGCGATTTTTCCACTGTTGAAAGTAGCAATGGTGACCGGTGCGATTTGATAAAAAATTTCCAATTTCAATTTTATATTGAGAAGGTTTAAATTCTTGAGGCAAACCAGTTATGTTAATCATGCCGATTAATATAATCCTGAATTGCCGCTTTGGCCTCATCTCCTAGATCTATAAATCGCAGAGAAAAGCCATTTCCACCCTCAAGCACCCGGACAATTTTCCCCTTGGCGACAAAGCAATAATCCGAATTGTCGGGATGAACGTTCATACTAATTTCGTCACCTTTTTTACAAGGTAGATCTGCTACAATAATTTGCAACCCGCCGATGGATATATCCCGACAAATTCCATCCATTACTTTTTGTCTATCATGGAAGAGTAGCCTGGCGACAAAAGGGCGTCGCGAATACTGCCTTCTATCCACCTCCGAAATTTTTGGAGGAAGCCCATCGCCAAGATTTTCAATTACTGGTGTATCGGCCAAAAATGTCCACTTGGAAAAACCTGGGGCAAAAATCAATGTCTTTTCATTGACCCGCTCTTGCTGCAATAATTTTTTTAACGTATCTAAAGAATATGGCCCGTATATAGATTCTTCCTGTCCTCTATCAACTCCAATTTTTATAGTAAAAATTTTTGCGTCATGATCCAAATCGTTCCAATCAAATTCAACTGACGGGTCATCCCCAATGACTTCAGGCATGGGCTCACCATCCCCAGCTTCATTCAAGATTTTAGTTTGAGAAGATAGCTCTTCCACATCTTTTAAATACACCCAGTTATTTAGTCCCTTGCGCCAAACATAAGTCATTTCGTCTATTTCATGATTTTTTATTTTTGAAATGATATCTGCTTCACTCACAGGTCCCATGCGTTCCTTGTTTATCACATAGTACCAAACTGACATATGGCGACTTCCTTTATAAAAGTTATTAGCAACCTAATCATTATAACCCCTCGATATTTAATTCTCTGCCTTGGAAATTTTATCCTACCTGTGATGGCAAAATAGGAACATTACCCGAGCGATAGCCTCGAACATACCGTAATTATTATTTCAAATTAAAGATTTGTCTCAAAAATGACGAAAAATGGCAGGTATGCATGGAACAAAGACATCTCAATATTTATTTTTTCCTATATTAATCAAAAGTTTGGTTTTAATCACCCTATCCTTGTTTCTGATCTCTTGTACCAAAGAAGAGTTTAGTGCAAATAAAAGTGAAAATAATTTTTCCGCGCCTCTCACATTCTCCAATGCTTCGAATGTCTGTGCTAAATATACTCTTATTAAGCCAAAAGTTGATTTTTTATTTCTCTGGGACAATACCAGCTCTCAAATTTTTATTACGCCTGAAACAAAAAGTGCTCTCAGCAATACCATTAATCTGATTGCAGACAGATTTGACTTTCATATTATGATGGCACCTTTAGTTTTGAATACTGGTGACTCTGTTAATTCAAATTCATTTCTAATTACCTCCAGCACTTACGAGCTGGGCCAGACCGCCCTTAATATTTTGGTTCCGAAAGAGCAGGCCTCCACGGTTCTTAATAATTTCACCACTTCTTCTAACTCCGATGAAAAAGGAATGAAAAGAAGTGTTGATCTCGTCAGTGGCAATGTTTCTAATGGTATCTTCAGGCAAGACGCTTATACCATCATTGTGCTCATGTCTAACGGAAATGACACCGTAAAAGATGAGAATGGCGTAACCGTTGGTAGCTTAACTACCAATAATATTATTACTCAAAAGAACGCACTGGTTAATCTTCGCAATAATACTCTTAACAGTCTCCAGATGAGATTTATTTCCTTGGTTGTTCACACTGACAGTTGTAAGCCATTTTGGAGATCTGGTACGAGCTATACTGAACTCTCCAAGCAGCTATACTCAAGCCCATTTCCTGGTGGAGACTCAAGAAAGATGCCAAGCGATCAAACAGGTGACCCAACTCCTGACTCATATGATATTTGCAGCTCTGACTTTCTTCATCTTTTTGATGGCGTCAATAATTCTATTATCGACACTGTTATCAGTCATAAGTATAACTTTTGGCCAATTTCGGCCATTGAATCGCCCATCACTTTTGACCCAAATAAAATTAAGGTGCAAAAAAATAATGGTGATGAGTTTTTTGAAATACCAGAGGGGAGCACCGATAGCGGCTGGCGCTATGTTGGATATAAGGTGGATCAACCGACTAGATTTTCCCCTACTCCTGGTGAAAATTTTACCGGCCACGTTATTGAACTATTTGGCAATGCTCAGATCACTCACCCCGAGTGCCTAATTGTGACAACTGAATCACCTGTCTACAACTACGGCTACTTTGCTTTAAATTCAAAACCACTCGTTTCCTCCATTAGAGTCACCATAAATGGCGCCAACATACCGCAAAGTACAACCGACGGATGGGAGTTTATAGGATTTAAAGATGCCCTCAATCTTAGAATTCAAGGCCCTAACTTCCCACAAGATCCTTATCAAGAAGCGCTGCCTGCAGATATGCGTACTAATGCTTATTTTCTAAAAATGCACGGCAGTGCCATGTATAAAAGTGGTGATAAGGTCAATGCCGTCTACGATCCTTCGGGCAATTGAGCAAATAATCAAGAAGAATGTCCGGCCTTTATCTCGTTGATTTTTTCAATGGCATTTAAGAGTTTAATTCCGGGAAAAGCTTTTTTTAGCTTGGTATAGGAGACTCGAGTTGTTAAAACATTACCCTCTCCAACTAAAATATCGGCAGTGAAACCCGCGGTATGGGAATCGGCCAGGTCAGCCTCGCCCACAGGTATTTTCTTGGCCTCAAAGTTCTGCAAAATAACGGATAAATTGGCGACTCCAAAGCCATCTTCTAAAGTGGCAGTCGCCATTTGGTCCAAGATGGCCTTGAGAAATATTTCACATTTGGCGGAAATTTTTAGACGTTTGCTATCTTCCAGTTGCCTTTGAGTATTACAAAATATCATCAAAGAACGAAAATTATCATAACTACTTGCAACCAAAATTTTTGGCAAACCATCAGCATCCATTTTTGTAGAAATCAAGCCCTGGCCCTCGAGCAATATTTTAATTTCTTCGTAGATGATTTCCTTTACCCCAAAGACATCGATCAAGTAGAACTTCATTTTATCCAGATGTAATTCGTAGCTTCCATCTTTATCTTCAGAATGTGCTTTGAAGGCCAGGTAAAGCACACTCAAAACCTTGACGACATCTACATTCTGGAAAAACTTGTAATCTGCAATCTTGCCCCCCGCCCCAAGAGTAACAGAATTACTCTCCAAGGCCTTTACCTTGTCATTGGTTTTACGCAAACGTTCAGCCAAAGTGTTAATGATTGTTTTAAACCAAGGATTGAGTCCTTGCATGGTCTTTTCAAATGCATTGAAAGAAATTTCAACCACATCTGTAGTAATAATGGCAGCGGCAGAACAACTGCGCCGACGACTTTTTTCATCGAAGTAGGCCATCTCCCCTATCACTTCACCAGCGCGCAAAATTCCTATTTCAACAAAACCGCGCCCCTTTGGGATATACAAACGAATTTGGCCTTTCTGAATAATAAATAAAGAATCGGCAGCGTCTTTTTCATTAAAAAGGACATCCCCCGGCCGGTAGGTTTTAATTCCTGATTTCTTAGCCGAAGTACCGGCCTGTGCTGTGCCCGGTTTTTTTACGGGTGTATTCATCAAAGACTCTCTAGTATTATGGCCAGTGCCTCTCCGCCTCCAATGCAAATACCTGCCATTCCATACTTCTCTTTCTTTCTTTGCATTGCAGTCATGAGTGTAACAATTATTCTGGCCCCTGAAGCTCCTATGGGATGGCCAAGGCTAATGCCTCCTCCATAGATATTTACTTTTTCACTGTCTAATTCTAACTCCTTGCAGGCATTCATAGCAACCACTGCAAAAGCTTCATTTATTTCAAATACCCCAATATCAGTCCAGGCAAGTCCACTTTTTTTCAAGGTCTTTTTCATGGCCTCTACTGGAGCAGTGGTAAACCAAGTTGGATGGGCAGCATGAGAAGCGTAGGCCACAACTTTGTACTGCGCCTGCTGCTTATATTTTTCGCCGGCAATAACCAAAGCGGCTGCTCCATCATTAATAGTCGAGGCATTTGCTGCTGTAATCGTTCCATCTTTAGAAAATGCTGGTCTAAGCGAGGGAATTTTTTCAAAATTGGCCTTAAAAGGTCCTTCGTCGGTGTCTACAATGGTCTCGCCTCTTTTGTCCTTAATAATAACTGGGGCTATTTCCGCCTTAAAAACCCCATCCTTGATGGCCCGTTGAGAGCGCTTGAAAGATTCAATCGCCAATTGATCCTGCATTTCCCGTGAATAATTATATTTTTGGGCACACTCCTCAGCGCAATTTCCCATGGCACGGTCAGAATACACATCCCAAAGCCCATCAATTTGCATGGAGTCTTTCATCTCGCTTGGCCCAAATTTATGTCCTGCCCGCATGGAAACTAGATGGGGAGATAGCGACATATTTTCCATGCCACCTGCGACGACCAAATCATTATCTCCCGCCAAAATAGTTTGAACGCCCGTAATAACCGCCTTCATGCCAGAACCACAAACCTTGTTAATAGTCGTACAAGGGACACTATCAGGCAGTCCAGCACCTAGCGCAGCTTGCCTGGCAGGAGCCTGGCCTACTCCTGCGGCAACGACTAGGCCCATAAAAACTTCTTGAACAAGTGAAAAATCAGCGATTTCTGATCGCTCTAACGCTGCCTTAATTGCCACAGCTCCCAACTTGGGAGCACTTTGACTACTAAGTGTTCCCATAAAACTACCGACAGGTGTTCGTGCTCCAGATAAAATATATGCGCTCACTTGAGTCCTCCTTATATAGTTCTATATTTTGAAATTTGACCTAACATGTATTGAGAAATATAAAGCATTGTAAGTTTTTATTTCAAAAATTGCACGACTTTAGGAGTTTATATGTTATCGCGATTTCTTGATCGAAGTGAAAGGGGTACCGATCTACCTACTGAGTGGAGTGATGAAGTTGCCGCCAGCCTGCTTGAAATCTATCGCCCTCAATGCTTGGAGCAAAAAAGAAAATTTGAAGTATTTGGTGAAGTTTATGCCAATGAAATCAGTATTGCAGTGTCGCTTGTTGATGCAGAAAATGAAAATACTATTCCTGTCACTTACCGAGCTTCTATTGACATCGAGAATCAAGAATATGTCAAAGAAACCCTGGCCATCCTCCTTGACTCGACGAGCATATTTTTTGATACATATTTTGCTGGCCCAGAGTCGGAAGCAGACCTGTACGAACCAGATTGGAAAGAAGGCGGCTCCAAAAAGAAAACATTTTTCTATATGATAACTAGAGAAAATATTGGTCTAACTAAGAAAGCCGATGCCCTCTTAAACCAGGATCATTAAGCATAAAATTGATGGCAAGATTTTAGTCTTCTGTGTAGCCCATTTTTGCGCGAGTCTCAAAAGCTATGTCTTGATCATCATCCACTACATCGTCTTCTGCATCCTCAAAGGTCTCCTCAGCATCAGATTCAATGTCCATGTCTTTAAGCGCACCGAAAAAAGATTTTTCATCATGTAGATCATTAATAATTGAATCAATAACACGCAATGGATATTTACGAACCAAATCCTCAATAAAGCTTTGAAGCTTACCTTCCTGAAGAATTGTCTGCTTCTTTTTTATGTCTTTCCAATTCATAATATAGTGGTAACGACAATAGCCAGAAGTTGTTGCCAAATTGTCACAGCCCTTAGCAATACACTCATCACTTTGCTGAGAAAAAAGGCTCAAATCTTTTATTGAATTAAAAATATCACGCAAGGAAAAATCTTCACTAAGATTCATGATCTCTTCACTTAAAGCATCACGAACCTCATCTTGATCACGTTCCTTTTTAGATTTTTTAGTTGGAGTAGCCTCTTCTTCTTTTTCGTCAAAAACATATTTAGGCCCATAATCTTCGCGAAACTCTTCTGCTTCTTCTTCAAAATCTTCTTCTTCGGCTTTTGCGACAGGCTCGGTTTCTTCGCCTTCCACTAACTCTAACTCGTCATCAGATTTCTTTTTTTTCTTCCCTTCTACTTCCTGGGCCTTGCCCTTCTTGCCTTTTTTCTCTGCTTTTTCAGCCTTGGCTTTTAAGGGCTTAGACTTCTTTTCTTCGCTTGCCTGCACAGTCTTTGTTTTAAGCTTTGCTTCTTTGGCCGGCTTCGCGGCTTTAACTTCTTGTACTTTTTTGCTCTTAGCAGTCTCAGACGCTGCCACTAATTTTTTATCAAGCTTCTTCTCAACTTTTCCACTACTTTTAGCCACTGGAGCGACTTTAGCTTTTTTACCACTAGTAGTTTTCTTGGCAGCCACAACCTTTTTGACTTCCTTGCTTGCAGCTTTAACATTTTTACTTACGGGCTTTTTACCACTGCTCTTAGCCGCTGTGGTCTTTTTGGCACTGGCCTTAACCTTGCTTTTTGTTGTTGCTTTACTTACCGCTTTTTTCCCAGCAGAAGACTTTGGGGCGCTAGATTTTGTCGCTTTTTTCTTGTCTTCTTTTTTCTTTGCCATGTTGAGACTCTCCAATATTTTTTTTAACATCTGTATCCCATGATTTTTGTCATTAATAGCAGACCATAGGTCTAAAATTAACGAGATACCGTAGCACCAAGGTTTTCAAACCGCAACGGAGCATTTAGTTCTAATCCTTAAGCTCGTAAGCGGCAATAACAATTCTTTGTATCTCGCTAGTTCCCTCGTAAATCTCGGTAATTTTAGCATCCCTGAAATGACGCTCGACAGGATATTCCTTTGTATACCCATTGCCACCACAAATCTGAATCGCCTTGGTGGCAATCCACATTGCCGCCTCAGAGGCAAAGACCTTGGCCGTAGCAGCTTCTTTACCGTAACTTAGCTTGCTATCCTTCAATAAGCTTGCCTCGCGAATCAAAAGACGCGAGGCATTAATCTTAATGCTCATATCGGCCAACATAAATTGTATCGCCTGCAATTGGCTAATTGGTGCTGCAAACTGTACACGCTCCTTACTATAATTTTTTGCATAACGAAATGCCGCCTCTGCAATTCCTAAGGCCTGTGAGGCAATGCCTATGCGTCCACCGTCAAGCGTTGCCAGTGCAATCTTAAATCCCTTCTCAGGTTCGAGTAAAAGATTACTCTTGGGAACCTTAACTCCGTCCAATGCTATTTGAGTGGTGGAAGAACCTTTTATTCCCAGCTTGTCTTCGCACTTCATGACATTAAATCCAGGAGTAGCCGTTTCTACTATAAATGCCGAGATACCTTTGTGATTATCGGTCTTCTTTGTTTTTGCAAAAACAATTGCCAGTCCAGCTTCCTTACCATTCGTTATCCAGTTTTTACTGCCTTGAATAAGATAATGGTCACCTTTATCTTCGGCAAAAGTTGTCAAAGAAGCGGCATCACTTCCAGCATTTGGCTCACTCAAGCAAAAACAGCCAACCAGCTCACCTGATGCCAGCTTGGGCAAATATTTTTTCTTCTGCTCTTCTGTTCCAAAGTTAAGAATTGGCCAGGTTGCTAATGATGCATGGGCCGAAACCAAAACCCCGGTCGAAGCACAACCACGCGACAACTCTTCTACGATGAGTGAATAAGAAAGGTAGTCCATTCCAGCGCCACCATATTCTTCAGGAATAAATATTCCCATAAAACCATTTTCGGCCAGGCCTTGCCTCACTTCCTTGGGAATAGTGCCGGTGTGATCAATTTCTGCTGCCCTTGGAACTAGTTCTTGATTGCTAAATCTAGCTGCCATTTCTTTGATTTCTTGGTGTTCTTTAGAAAGAAGCATATTTTGACCCTTGGTTTAAGTTATATACCTTTAAAATTCGCTGCTCTTTTTTGCATAAAAGCTTGGCAACCCTCACGCATATCCTGACTTGAAAAAAGCGAGCTAAAAAGCGCCGCTTCTCTTGTTGTTCCCTCTCTTAGTGGCAGATCATTGCAATCATTCATAACCTCTTTGACTCTCGCAATCGCCAGCGGAGAATTTTTGCTCACTGTCTCTAATAAATTCTTAGCATGCAGTAACATCGATTCCTTAGAATCAAAAAGGTCCAAGATCAGGCCAATTCGAATTGCCTCTTCAGCATTAAAATTTCTACCACTATAAATTAATTCCTTGGCACGATTACGACCAATGTATTTTGCCAATCTCTGAGTTCCCCCAAAACCGGGCATAAGACCAAGCTTGACTTCAGGAAGGCCAAAGATGGCGTTGCGACTGGCAAGAATGAAATCAGCCGCCATGGCCATTTCAAGTCCTCCTCCTAGAGCGTAGCCATTCACGGCACTCACGACAGGAAAAGGCAGCGCCTCGAATAAAAATGTTATGTCTTGACCATGTTGAGCAAAAGCCTGTGCCTGCACAGGACTCATTTGAGACATTTCTGCAATATCGGCCCCGGCGATGAAAGCCTTGTCACCCTCGCCCGTGACAATAAGCCCACATATCTCACCTCTTGGCATGGTTATAAGATGCTGTAATAGGGATTTGATTTCAGCCATCATGACAGAATTCAAAGCATTTAATTTATCAGGGCGATTAATGACTAGTGTTCCAATCTTATTCGCCAATAAAAATTTTATACTGTTAAAAGACTCAGTTATATTCATAAAATCCCCTGCCAACTTTCTTACCAAGTCTACCGGCCTGGACGTATTTCTTGAGTAGAGGGCATGGCCGGTATTTGCTATCACCTAAACCTTCGTGCAAAACTTGCATAATTGCTAGGCAAGTATCAAGCCCAATAAAATCAGCTAAGGTTAAAGGCCCCATTGGCTGGTTGGTACCTAATTTCATCGCTGTATCGATATCGACAATACTGGCAACTCCCTCTGACAAGGCATACACAGCTTCATTGATCATAGGCATAAGAATACGATTGACGGCAAAGCCTGGAATGTCATTGGCCTTGATAAAAACCTTGCCCATTTTCTCCGCCACTCTCTGGACTTCTTCAAAAGTATCGTCAGAAGTTTCCAAACCGCGGATACCTTCGACTAATTTCATAACCGGAACTGGATTCATAAAATGCATTCCAGCAACTTTTGGCGCTCGCTGGGTAACTGAGGCTATTTCTGTAATCGAAATTGATGATGTATTAGTTGCCATTAAACAATTGGGGTTAAGGACCTGATCCAGCTGTCTAAAAATTTCAAATTTAACTGGCTTATTTTCGGTCGCTGCTTCGATTACCAAGTCGCAATTTTTGAGATCACTTAAAGCATCTGCCAAGTGTAACCTTTTTTGCGTTTGCCCGGCCAATTCCTGGGTCCACTTACCCTTAGATACTCCCTTGGACAATTGATCATCAATAAAGATCCGGGCCATGCGCAATGCCTCTTGAGAAACATCGAACATCTGCACGTGAAATTCACTCATTGCTGCAACCTGAGCTATCCCGCGTCCCATTTGCCCAGCACCAATAACTCCAATTTTTTGAGTTTTCATAGATTTTATGTACTTTAGTTAAAGTGGTATTAAGTGTTTTTTGACGGGTAATATCCTTTGTATGTATCGTCAGGTCAAGAATTAAGCCTAGATAGGAATGCCGCGCAACGCTATACCTGATGATTTGGGCAAAAAACTTTCTTGCCATAGCGAATAAATTGGCATATTTATTGTGCCCTAATTCCACAAGTATTCGGACTTATTTGAACGACAGGAGTAAAAGCGTGGCGAATCACAAAAGTGCAGAAAAAAGAGCGCGGCAGACAATTAAGAAAACTGCTAATAATAAAACCAAAAGCTCAGCAGTAAAATCTGCAATTAAAAATGTAAGAGCTGCGATTGAAGCAAAAGACAAAACTGCTGCAAAAGGTCTCATGCTTAAGGCCCAATCTCTGATTGATAAATTGGCCAAGTCTGGTTTTATTAAAAGAGAAGCCGCTGCTAGAAAAAATTCACGTCTTTCAGCTCAAGTGGCAAAACTCTAGATAATTCAGCTGCAAATCCCCTTTCCCCAGAATTGGGGTGGGTACAATAATAAAAGAGGCCTTTATTTGGCCTCTTTTTTTTATGTCCAAATCGTCAAATCATTTAATTTTAAATACAATAATTCGTTCTTCTCTTTGGCCATGCATTGCAAGCTTGAGAACAGCTTTATATCCCTGATAATCTCTTCTTTTTTCCAAATTTTAGAATAGTGAATAATTTCTTTATCATATTTTGATGGCCGGTTTTTTTTATCCATATAACTTGGGTCATAGATCTTAAGTAAATGCCCCCCCATAAATCTAAAAAATTCTACCAATGCCTCAAAATCATAAAATGAATTACTCAAACTGCGGTAAAATGCTTTTAGATCCTTCTTGCCGTAGGATTTCCCTAATTCAAAAAAATCAAACTTTTGAGGTGTTACAATCGCCTTGACGTCGCTTAAACTTGGACTTTGCCCAGAAGTTGCAAAAAGCCTAATCAAATTTAAAGCATTAAAAAAAACAGCAGTGTCAAAAGTCAAGGCCCCAAGTAAAAATGCTTCCACCTCATGACTGAGACTCATACTAAAATATTCGCAGCATACTCCCAAGAGTTGTGCCCCTTCCCAAAATCTTGCGGTTTTAACTTCATAGGAATCAAAGCCTCGGGACTTGAGCTTCTTAAAATGTTCTGAATTTCCAACAAATGAAAATACACATGGTTTGCTGACATTTTCAGGCTCAAGCGCTAATAACGAGTCAAACGTTGCTGGTGATAGACTTTCACCTGAAATAATTAAAAAAGCTTCATTTTGTGCGAAGAGATTTAAAAGCTCTAAGTTATTACTCGGCCAGTCAGGGTTTAATTCATAACCTGCCAGTACTTGATAGTCATTCAAAGCAGTCACATTCTCTTGCTTGCGATAAAGCAGCATTCTTTCCAAGAATGGGTCGGGAAAAAGTAACAACAAAACTCGCTGCGACTCCTTAATTTTTGAAGTATCCCAAGTCGCGTAAAAATCCCATGGAAGGCCATCAGAATGCACTAACAACGACTCCTTGAAACCAGCTGGCAGCACTTTGAGCGGCTGCCAAAATACTTTGATCTAAAACGCCCTTGGTGTTAGTAAAATTGACTACACCACCATCATCAGAGCTTAAATTGCTATTTAACACCCGGCTAAAGCCTTGGGAAATTGCATGGGTTTCACTCAAAATAATTTTTGGCCCCTTGGCCAGATATTTTCCAAAATCTGACTTGGCCAGGGCAACATCACTCCAAACAGGATCTTTAATAAGATAAATGCGCAAACTGATAACATAGGCACTTTGATTGTTTAAATAGTAGCCACCTCTGGCACCAATAGATTGCTTAAGCGCCGTACCATCGGAAATATAGCGTCGCCCCACGGCATTGTTATAAACTTCGTTGCGATGCTCGCGCGATTCTAGCACACCAATCAAAATAGCATCGGCCTTGGAATTTTCGCCTGAATAAAGTCGCAAACCTTTGAAATGTGAGAGAGAAGAAAAAATTTCGGCAGTAAATGGTCCCGAAACTCCTGGAATAATGCTTTTATTAACAAACATGGGAATGCTAATTGAGTTTATGCCATAGTTTCTAAAAGGATTCTCGACACCTCGAAAACCGTACCCACTGCAGGCCACAAACAAAAACATTGTCGGTAGACAAACACACAAAATTGACTTTAATGCCGATTTAAAATAACGCATCTATTTTTTCTACCCAATGCAAGCACTAGCTGTCATTCTAGCAGGGAGATTATTCAAATGGAAGGGATGATCCCGACCTGGCTTAACGCAGCAAAAATATAAAACTAGAAAATTTTTCTCATGAAAAAAAAATTTACCTTACTAGGCGATATTTTAAATAAAGAAATACCAAGTGCATCTGACCGAGATCCTTACCGTAGGAGTAAAGGAAAATGGGAAAATAGTAAGTTTATTCCAGATCAAAAAAATTATTCCTCCCCCATGCCTCAGGATAATTCAGCTCAAAGTGTCTTTGATTTTCTTAATCTTGTTTACTCTTGGCAGGCCATTGTGGGTGAGAGAATGGCCAAGTTTTCGATTCCCTTAAAATTAGTGCGCGGAACTTTGACTATTCTCTGTAATCACCCTGCTTTTGCCGAACAATTGGCCTTTGTGGAAGGACCATTGATTAACCAGATCCAAAATCACTTTCCGGCATTAAAAGGTAAAATTAAATCACTTCGATTTTTTAACAATGCAGAACTGTTTGCAAAAGAATTTAAAACTAAAATTGAAAGTAACGATGCCCATAATGGCGTACATGAAAAAATACACCAATTTTCTCCCAACTATAAAAAGATCAAACAGGAAGCCTCTGATGCCCTAGGAGAATTGAAAGATCCCGAATTCCAAGGTCTATTTGCCTCAATCCTAGCACAATGCTTGAACAACAAATAAATTGGCCCCCACCTGTGATTCATCGACGCTTAAAACTTCAAGCCAAGGAGTGGAGTGTAAAACTGTTAATCTTACTTTTTCCTTACAATTAAGAAATACGGCGATACCCCCCGGCAGCAAGATTCTCCCCAGCGAATAAAGATATTCAGCAAAGCTGCTGTCATGAAAAAATCGGGCCATACGTCGTTTCATTTCAAAGGGCAAAAGACCTGAGTCTTCCTCGAAATAAGGAGGATTTGAAATTACAAAATTGTACCTTTCATCAGAGAAAGTCTGAAATGACTGATGCAAAATCGACATTTTAATATTATTTTTAAAATGTGATCTTACCCAATCAATATTTTTTGCAAGAAAAGGAATAAAAGCTTCCTGCGCTTCTAGAAAATCCAAAGAAACAATTTTCTCTAGCTCTCTCTGACATTTTATTTTTTGAATAAATTCCAGTCCAACAACACCGCAACCTGCCGCAAGATCGAGAATTTTAATTTGATCACAAGAATAGGTTGAAAAATAGGTGGAAAATAACTGACTGGCCTTGCTCGCCAAATATATTGAATCTTGTGAGAAACGGTAAAACTCAGGTTGAAGATAATCGCTTTGCATGCTCCAGTATCTCCAAAATTTTACTGCCTTGCCTGATAACAGTTACTTTAAAATTTTCATCAAGCTTGAGAATAGTCGAGCTAAGTCCAGATAAACTTGCACTTTTGTCATCTTTAAAAATACACTCGCGATGCATAGAAGAAAAATATTTTGCAGCCTCTCTATCCACCATGGCCGGCTCGCCACTTCGATTTAAACTTGTGCTAGTAATGGGAGCACCTTCCTGCGCATAAATTTCTCTAACAACTGGTAAGTTAATAATTCGAATTAATATAATCGGGCTACTATGAACTACCCAATGAGGAATTTGAATCTTGCTCCAATCAGTAGGGATTCCCAAGCTGGCTTCTAACTTAAAAAGCTGCTCCAACCATTTATTAGAAACTTGAGCAGGTAAATTAAAATAATCTGCAACTTTTTCGATATCAGGAAAAAGTATAGATAGAGACTTATTGGGTGCAGTTTGTTTTAGCCTTGCAATTTTTGTCTGGGCAATTTCACTGAAGATGTTACCACCAAGTCCCCAAACCGTATCCGTAGGATAGATATAGACATTGTCAGTCATGGCCGTCCCGAGGAGTTGTTGTTAAGGGCCCAGGCCCACCAGAAAATAAGAGGATCAACATCGCCCAATTTTATAAGCTTGTAAATGGCAAATTCGACGCTCTCCCCTTCTTTAAGCATCTCATTATATAGATTGCGCTGATATTGAAAACTCACGCCTGATTCGGGGATAAGTACTTCTTTATCATTTAATCCTAAAACACCATTGGATTCTAAGTATAAAATCACATTTCTTATATAGAATTCACTTTTCACAGGAGCTTTCTTGAATTCATTTTTAAAAACCGAACGACTTTTGCTAGCACTTAGAAAAATAAGTATTTTCAATTTTTCCCAATCCGAAAATTGAGATTCAGAAAATTTTGAAAGGTATTTCAGTGCTTCCAATTCTGTTGATCGACGTAGGAAAATCTCTGTAAAAAAAACAGGGATAACGTCCCCTAAAAAATGCCCTCGGGCCATTTTTCTTATCTCCTCCAAACTTTTGTTATATCGACCATCTTCCAGCAAGCGAGTGATACTTCCAGATGTATCCATACTTTGCAGCTTGGCCAACAATAGATAAAAAATCCGATCATCACTAATTTTTGATCCAATATATTTTAGCATCTTGTAAATTTCTTGGTTAAGCTGGAGTTTTTCTTCCTCACTTACAAACAGGCGGTTAAAAAGCAGCTCAAAAGGCCCGAGATTAAATAGCTTGAATAAATTATTTTTGGCCCAGGCTTGATTTCCATGCTTAAGCGCAAAGGCACATGTAACAAGGGAAATTGTCAGAAAATTCCCTTTTGCATTTAAGCCCTGGAGTATTTCATCTTCTTCTAAAATTGCACTGGCAGAATCATCTAAATCCTGGATTTGGCGATTAGCATTTTCTAGATAAAATAATAATTCATGACCAGTGGAAAGGCTTTTTTTTTTGGACAACATTTTCTTAATATCTGCTTTCAAGCTTTGAGAGACGCGCACATCTGTCAGCTGTTCCCCAAAAGGCCTTCCAGAAGCAATATATTCAAAAAGAGCAGAAGAAGTCTGGTAGGCAATACCGGTAGGTTTGCATTCCTTTAGAAATTGCGACCATTTAACTGCTGCATCCCTTTTCAGGCTTAAAACAAATAAAGAATCCGCGAGCTTCCACTCTTTTGGACACTCCGTTATGTCCGTTTTGCTCGACATATTACTAATTTTAAATCCAAAGAGGTCATATTTAATTTCAATCAGTCCAAATTGAGACTGCAATGGCTCAATTTCAGGAAAGTTATTGATTCGTCCTTGTGGCCGGGATTCGAATATTTGCGCCATCGCGGGGTGAATCTCAAAAATCTCCCAAATAAAATTTTGCTCACGCTTAGTTTCATTTTTTCCCGAAGTTACCATCGAAGTAAAGGGCAGAGGTTTATTCAATACTTTTTTATAATAATAGAGTGCTAAAATTACTATCGCCCCCAAAATGCCCATGACTAAAAAAAGATAGCGATCGTTTTTGGCTGGGTGACCTTCAATATGCTCCTTGCCGCTTTGAATGTTTTGGGGAGTGGCAGCCTTAGCGAGGGAAACTTTTTTCCTCGCAGGTTTTTTTTCTTTTAACTTTGCCGCTGACTGACTAATATTTTTTTCAGCTATTTTTTCTTTTTCCTGATCACCAGAAAGTTTATTTGAATTAACTATTTTTTTTTTTACGTCCAAGGCATCAGTCTGAGAATTTGCATTCGCTTCCGTTTTTCCTGGCGCCAGATCAGGATAATCGAGTTCTTGGGGATCAGGAAACCTCTCATCTGCAAAAGCTTCATCGCTAATTGGCGACTCTGTCTCATGACTGGCCGGAATAGTCTTGGTTGGTGGCTGAAGGCTCTTTAAGTCAAAAATAGCGGTCATCTGTGTTTGATTTTCATTCTCTTCACTTTCGGGGCTAATTTTCTCGCTTTCACTCAGCTCTAGAATGTCTTTGGCTTCAGAAATAGGATTAAAAGGCTGCTTAATATCGGAATAGATATACTTATCCACCAGATTTTTTTCTTTGACATAAAACCAATAACCACAGCCGCTACAGATCTCATCTTCTGCGGCCAAGAGATTTTTTGTTAAGAGTTCAACAACTTTTTCTTTGGAAATCGGTCCAAGAATTTGCCGCTGCCTTGTTCTTATCAACCAATTCTTCATTTATAGAAAAAATCCTATTAGGCCTCGGATATCATCATCATTAAATCTTAGGCCCGCTAAAAATGAGTAATTTCTGTTATCTAGCAAAATATCTTCAGCGACTATTCTACCATAAAAAACATTCCATAATTGAAATTCACCTCTTAAGCGGAGATTAATTCCTACCCCTGAACGGTAATCAAAAAGTTCGCCCGAGAACGTGCTCCCCCAATGATTAACGAAATAGTCAACGCCCAAACCTCCAGTTGATTCAATAAGTCCACCTCTGAAGGACCAATTCTGAAGTCTCTTTCCTATTTGAAAGTCAAAGCGGTATGTGTTCTTAGTCTTGGTTGTTTCAATCCGCCTCGAGGTCACACCATCTAGCGTCGTTGTTGTATGAACTTCTTTTTCCAAACCAAATTCGGAGGTTGATATTCCTAACTGATAAAATCTTTCAGGCGAAGTATAAAAGCGAACTCCGGCTTGCGTGTCACCTCCATATTCAGAATTCAAACCGGTATAAGCAAAAATCTCGGTACGCAAAGAATTGAAGCGATTAACCAAGCGATTGACTCCGGAAAGTGTTTGGGAAACTTTATCGGCGATTTCTTCATCTGCCACGAAGCGACCTAGAGTTCCTTTGCCATTACGAATGTCAGCCACAATCGCCTTAAGATCTTCTGTCGCCTTTTTAGTATTATCTAATATGTCATTGATCTCTCCCGCCATACTATTAGAATGCGTTTTATCCATCTCATTTTTAAGATTCCTAGAAAAATTTTCTAAATTAGCAATTAGATCATTTAGCTTCTGCTCATTGCCGTTAATAACTCGCTTGAGAGATTCAGTGACTTCCTTAGCATTATTCACCATGTCTTGGGTGTTTTGAATAATTTGTTTAAGCGGGGCCTCTTGACCTTCGGGCGAAAAGGTCTCTTTAAGAGATTCACTCACTTTCTTGATATCAGCGACAACTTCGGATGCGTCCTTCATAAGCTTTTCAAGCCCTGCCCCTTCCAAGGCATCGACCACTGAATCTTCTGGCAAAATTTCAGTCGAATCACTGAGGTCTATCTCTAGATACTTATCACCTAGAAATCCTACGGTTTTAATTTTGAGCTTTGAACCCTTAGGAATTTTGACTTTGTCTAAAACTTCAAAGGTAATGTGTGCTTTGTTATCCTCTAGCTCAATTGAAATAAGCCGTCCGGCATTGATTCCGGCAACCTTAATCGGAGTTTTAGGAAAAATTCCAGAGGCGTCCTGAATGATGGTGTGATAGCGCTTGTAGGCACCAAACCCCGATTGATTGGAAGTAATTTTTAGGGACATAAAGACGATTGCAGCCATGGCCGCAAAAGCTAATACGCCAACTCTTATTTCATTCATCGTTGGATTTCAATTCCTTCATATTATCACCCTGAAATGATACACCATCATGGAGCTGAACAGAAAACTATAAATTGACGAATTCTTGAACCAAAGGGTTATTTGAATTTCTAAACTCGTCGGCGGATAAATACTCGACAATTTTACCCCGATTTAAAAAGGCTACATAATCCGAGATTTCCAATGTTGCCCTCACGTCATGGGAAATGATGAGAGAAGTCAGGCCTTTTGTCTTATTTGCCGTGCTGACAATCAGCTCATTTACCATTTTTGTCGTGATGGGATCAAGCCCAGTTGTTGGCTCATCGTATAGAATAATGGCTGGGTTGAGGGCCAAAGCGCGAGCTAGGCCTACTCGCTTTCGCATCCCACCTGATAATTCTGACGGGTACTTTTGCGCTGCCTTGCTATCAAGCCCAACTGATTCAAATAGGCCTTGAATCTTAGCATCTCTTTGACTTTTGTTAAGTGCGGTAAATTCTTTTAGGGGAAAGGCCACATTCTCGTAGGCCGTGAGCGAGTCAAAGAGTGCTGCATACTGAAACAGCATGCCAAAATTTCTTCTAAATTCTCGTAGCTGGACTTTAGACAGGCTGTTCAGGCCTCGGCCTAAAACCTGTACCACTCCCGAAGTAGGAGAAATAAGACCCAAGACTAACTTAAGTAAAGTTGATTTACCTGCACCTGAAAATCCCAATATAGTGGTAATCTTGCCAGTTTTAACTTCAAAGTTAAGATTATCTATAACTACGTGGTCTTTAAAAGCTTTACTTACATTTTTAAAGGAAATTGCAATCTCATCCATCTGCTACAAAACCTTAATCAAAAAACTTGTCAAAAAATAATCCAAAACCAGCACAGAGATCATTCCCCACACAACCGCAAAATTTGTTCCCTTGCCTACTCCCTCTGCTCCTTGGCGAACTTGAAAGCCAAAGTATGTTCCAATAACAGAAATAACAAAACCAAAAAAGAAGGCCTTGATTATTCCCTGGTACATATCTTCTAAAAACATAAATTCGCCAAGTTTGGAATAAAATAAAGCCTCGTCAATCAATAGCGTTTTAGTGCCAATGACAAAAGCACCAACACCGCCGACCAATAAGAAAATTATTGAAAGCATGGGAAGCGCAAAAGTCGTAGCAATAATTCTCGGGATCGCAAGATATTGGATGCTATTGATTCCCATAACTTCTAAAGCATCTATTTGTTCAGTCACTTTCATGGTGCCAATTTGCGCCGCCATGGCAGCGCCGCAACGTCCCGCTAAAATTAGTCCTCCTAGGACGGGAGCAAGTTCTTTGGAAAGTGAAATGGCGACAACCGGTCCGACCAGAGTATCAACATTAATAAGCTTAAAGCCAAAATAGGTTTGATAGGCCAAAACCATCCCGGTAAACGCACCGCTTAAAATAATAATAAACAAGCTGCGATTTCCAATAAAATAAAGCTGCTCAAACAGTAAACGGAAACGAAAAGGCGGGCGAATTGCCCAATAGAAAAAGCGCCCCGTAAAAATTGAAATTCTTCCCAGCCCATCAACACCATCGGTAATAAACTCACCAAGGGTGAAAAAAAACTTATAAAAAATATTTTTAACAGCTGCTTCCATTAATAGTGATATTCCCTCGGAACGCGATCGCTTATCAAGCATAATAACTCATACGGGATCAGTCCCGACTGATTTGCCAAATTGAGCAAATCATCCTGGTCGTGTCCCCATAATTCTATCTCCTGACCTGGAACAACCTTTTTGCCGCAACTGTCAGGGAAAAATAACTGCAGCATATCCATATTAATTTTTCCATGTATTTGTGGATTGCCGGCAACGGAACTTAGGACTGAATTCTTCAAAACGGTTGGCAGACCATCTCCGTAGCCAGCTGCCAAAATTGCCATACTGCCAGCTGCGGGAGTTAGTGTTCCTGAATATCCCACAGGTTCGCCCTTGTTAACGTGAAATACCTGGATAACATTTGCCTTGAGGGAAGAAACACATCGTCCCTCCCATGGGAACTGCTGCAAAAGATTTTTATTTAGTGTCGAGGGCCCATAAAGAATTAAACCCGGCCTGACGTGAGATTCGCCTAAACCAATATTTTGTAAAATAGCACCGGAATTGCTAATGCTGGTTGCCTCTATTGAAATACCTTTTGCTCTAAATAAATTTTTGCCGTCGGCAAACTGTCTTAGCTGAGTTTGGGACAATTCATCGCTCTCCATCTGAAATGAGGAATTGGCAAAATGACTCATTAGGTGCTGGATACTTTTTCGCCCAGAGTCCAAAATCATCTTAGATGCCGCTTCCCATTCTGATGCCGAGATGCCCAAACGATTCATACCTGTATTAATTTTTAAAACCAATGGGAAATTTTTAAATATTTTCTGACTCAAAAAAATCTTAAGGCAGCTGAGACTAGAAATCACAGGCTGAATTGAATTATGCTCATATGCTTTTAAGCCTAGATCATCATCAAGATTGATATCAGAAAAAACCCAAATATCAAAATCCAAATCCTTTAATTCATTTTTCAGATAGAGTGCCTCAGGCAAAGAGGCGACACCAAAAGTCCCAATACCTATGGACTCAATGGCATATCTAGTCAGTGGCAAGAGGCCATGGCCATAACCATTGGCCTTTACCATAAAAATAATTTCGTTATGGCAGCATCTTTTTTTAAGCTTGATAAAATTTTCATGCAGAATCTTAAGATCAATAATCAGGCGAGTATGTCTTCTCACACTCCCAAATCCTTTTTCGGGTCATAGGCAGATCGTGACAAATTTTTTTTTGCTACCAAATTAACCGAGTTATCTTGATTCAAACTCCTCTCACTCGAAATATAAGAAGTTTGCGGGTTTGATAAAAAAAGCTGAATAGCTTCAGCCGATGCGGGCAAAAATCTAATCACAGCATTGAAGGTCAAGGTGAAAACCTGATCGGAATTTTCAAAGTAGCGCCAATAACTAAAACGTGCGGCCATAAGCTTTAATTCCTGAAAAATCTCCTCTTTCAACTCGGCCCTATCGTGGACAATAACAAAATCAGTGGGAGACGCCTGACAAATACGTAAATGAGAGGCACAGGAAAGCTGATTCAATCTCAGCGAAAAGTCGCTAGCAAAGCGTGCCCACAAAAATCTATTGCCAGGATATTTTTTGATTACCTGGGACAAACCGTCCAGGTGCATGCCTAAAAAACAGCGTCCCATAGCAACACTTGAGTGGTTACCAAGCTCATCTAATTGGTAAAAGCATTCGTCTGCGACAGAAAAAAGCTCTGCCATTGTCAAAATCTTTTTATCGGCATGGATCTGAATGCCATTTATGCCTCCCGCTCTAATCTGAAACTCATTGACAAGCATAGAGGAGTAGAGACCACTCAAAAATGCTTCGAGGTATTCCCAATCAAATTGCATCAAATACTCATCATTTGTTTCAACAAAAACCATCAGCTCGGGTTCGGAAAAACGCCCCTTGATAAGCAGGGAAACCAAAGCCCCCCCCATTAAATCCACCGCCACTTGATTGGCCAGATTCTGTGCCACAAAGCCAATGCCTTCTCGCGATCTCTCCCCTAGCCATAGCGAGGGAAAAGCCAAATATTTTTCTTGCGGTATAGGAGGAGAGATTAATTTATTGCCAGTTGCAGAGAGCTCAAGAACGGAAAACCTTGAGACACCTGCCCAGTTTTTAAAAATATTTGCCAAGGAGGTTTGAAAATGGCGACTATCGCGCTCTTTCTCCAAACTGAAACATATTCTTTTTAGTTCATTCCAATAATGAGCTTGCTCGCGAATTTGTTCCAATTGGTTCTGTAAATCCACTACGCGCGACTTACTTTTGTCCCATTCTATTTTTGTCCGACTGACCTCATTTTCGAGCGCCAAGGACTGGTTGACCCTTTTGAGAATACTCTTAAGTGGAGCTTCATAGTGCGCCTGTCTTTTAACCACTCCAAAGTGGTTGTAATTGACAGTCGAAGTCAAAAGTGGCCGAGACTCCTCTGAGTAGAAGAAGACTAGGGGAAGACGGCCCGAGTGCATAAGAGGATGATCCTGTAGAATGAGTTTTCCCTCGCTCATTAATTTGACGTCAACAATCGCCAAAGTGGGAACTTTTTCCAAAGTTCCTGCCCAAAACTCGGAAAGCGTGCGGTAGTAATAAGGAGCCACTCCAATCTTTTTAAAAACGTAGCTCAAAGCTTTGACCTCATCCATATCTGATAAAAGGATTGCAACATCCAAAACCGGTCGTTTCAAAGCAACGCTTTGGGAAGAATTCGACTCCTTGGAAAGATCATTTTTCATGGCCATCCTTTCTGAAAAAACTTTTCACTCTTAACATGGTATATGACTCTTTGTCAGTTGTCTCATGCTTCACTCAAACGAGATCTAAGCTGCTGCCAATTTTCGATAACCTTCACGTCACTATCTATGAGGATCAGGTCCGCTTGAGCATAAATATCAGCTCTCTTTTGGTACAACAGGTGCATCGCATCCTTGCCCTGCAAAACTAGAGGTCTGTGTTTATCATCCTTGACCCGATCCCAGCACTGTTCAA
>Ga0210057_1000528_pt1 | contig 62875 bp, 57 predicted proteins | sample CryGeyCG2114_010_2_FD_183968 | JGI IMG/M metagenome (GOLD analysis project Ga0210057, IMG submission 183968) | Groundwater microbial communities from aquifer - Crystal Geyser CG10_big_fil_rev_8/21/14_0.10 (SPAdes) (version 2) | ecosystem: Environmental > Aquatic > Deep subsurface > Groundwater ...
TCCGCCCGCCTCGCCAATCGTTCGCAATTTCGGTTCGGATATTTTCAAACAGACACCGCCATTTAAACGAGTCGAATGCCCTGAGTGTAGCGAAGTGAAATCGAAGGGCTAAGTTTGTGGTTATAAGATTGAACCCTTAACCATTATTATGCTAAAATATAATTAAGATGAAAAAACGAAAAACCACCCATCACAGAATACCTACCCATCACAAAACCAAGAAAGCCCCCCACATCCCTGCCGTTCCCCAACAAATCTCCTGGCAGGCAGGGGAATTTTCTTATCATCTTAAGCATATCTGGTGGTATATCGCGGTAATTTTAGTCTGTTTTGGGCTGGGCGTATTTTTGATGCTGGTGATTGGCGAATGGCTGGCAGGGGTAGCAGTTTGTTTGTTTCCAGTTGCTTTTATCCTCCTTGGCTCCCGTCAACCCAAAAGAGTTGACTATAAATTGACCCAAGAGGGCGTGGAAATCGGCAGGGAAAAAATACCTTATAATGATCTTAAATCTTTTTGGTTGGTAGACAGCCAAAAACAGGGCCTTTTGTACTTTGAGCCGGTTGGCTTTTTCAATCCTTTGGTTATAATACAATTGGGCGGGGCGCCAGCAGAGAAGGTAGAGGCATTTCTTCTCCAATTTTTGCCGGGAAAAGAAACAGCCAGGGAGGCATTTTCTGACTGGTTACTGCGAGTTCTAAAACTTTAATTTATGATGTTAAAAAAACTTTTTTCCTCTTCCACTCTCTATAAAGGGAGTCTTGTCATGTTTTTGGGCACTTTCGGTGCCAATGTTTTAAATTATGTTTTTACTTTAGTGATGGGCCGAACTTTGGGGCCTGAGGGCTACGGCATTATGATCTCTCTTTTTTCTCTAATTGCTATTTTATCTGTTCCTTCTGCCACGATTGCCACGGTTTGCGCCCGCTTTTCTGCCCAATTTTCCGCTCAAAATGATTTTGGCAAACTCCACTATCTTTTTGCCAAATTAACCAAATATCTCCTGCTGGTAGCCGGCGCCACGGCACTTTTAATTTCCTTGCTGTCTCCTTATATCGCCCACTTTTTGAATATACCCACTTATTTGCCAGTCATCATTATTGCCTTTTGCCTGGCGCTCATGCTTCTTTTGCCCATCAACCGAGGTATTTTGCAGGGATTGCAGAAATTCCCAACCCTTGCCGCCAACAGTTTAATTGAGACCGGCGGCAAACTACTATTTGGCATTAGTTTAGTGCTTTTGGGTTGGTATGTTAATGGAGCGCTTTTGGGCGTGCTTTTGGGGCTTTCAGCTGCCTGGTATTTTTCTTTCCTGCCCGTTAGTAAGATGCTAACTCCTGTTTTGAAAAAGATTGATATGGTAGCTTTTTGGCGCTATTCTATCCCCACCCTTCTTGCCATGCTGGCTATCACATTTCTGCCTAATCTTGATATTATTTTGGTCAAACATTTCTTTGCTCCCGACCAAGCCGGTTTGTACAGCTCGCTTTCCACAATGGCAAAAATCATTTTTTATCTCACCTTACCAATTGGTGGGGTGATGTTTCCGATAATTTCCTCTTTATCTGAAAAAAGAGAGCGCCATTTCCCGGTATTACTTCAAACCTTTGCCTTGGTGACGATTTTATCACTAATTATTCTAGCTATTTATAGCATCTTTCCTGTCCTCGTTATCAAAATCTTATTTGGCGTCAAATATTTAGCTGTTGAACCATTTTTAATCCGCATGGCCCTGGCTATGCTCATGTTTTCTCTTGTTAATGTCTTTGTTTATTACTATTTATCGCTCAAGCAAATGGCTTTTTTGTGGGTGATTTTGCCAGCAGGATTGGTGGAAATAGCCCTTATTTGGCGCTATCATAGTTCCTTCCAACAAATCATTAATATTCTCCTTTTGGTCTTCTCCCTCTTGCTTTTTGGCCTCTTTATCCTTTATATTTGGGGCAGGCGCAATAGGATAAAGGAACTTTTATGGCCAAAAAATATCTCTCCATAATTATTCCAGCTTACAATGAGGAGAAAAATATCGGCAAGACGCTTGGCTCTCTTTTGAAATATTTTAAAAAAACACCTTATCGCTATGAGGTCATTGTGATCTCTGACGGCTCAACTGACAAAACTGCCAGTAAAGCTAATCGATTTGACAAAAAACTGGTGCGGGTTTTTGAGTATAAAACCAATCATGGCAAAGGTTATGCCCTAAAATATGGGGTGCGCCGGGCTAAAGGCAAGGTGGTGGCCCTAACTGATGCTGGTGGCGATTTTCACCCCTCCCACATTGATCGCTTTGTTAAACTAATGGAGGTATTTGATGCTGATGTTGTTATTGGTTCCAAGCGCCACCCGGCTAGTGTTGTCAACTATCCCACCAAACGGCGCTTCTACTCCCGTATCTACCAGCTTTTAATCCGGCTGTTGTTTAATTTGAATATCCGCGACACCCAGGCCGGGATAAAAGTGTTTAAAAAAGAGGTTTTGCAAAAGATTTTGCCCCGCATTTTAGTCAAGCAATATGCCTTTGATCTGGAACTTCTGGTTGCCGCCAAACGGATGGGTTTTAATAAAATCTATGAAGCGCCGGTTCATTTAAACTTTAATCCTGCCACTTCCGGCATCAATCCAACCACAATTTGGCGCATTTTACAGGATACAGCGGCTATTTTTTACCGGGCGAAAATTAGACGGTGGTACGATAAATAAAATTCAAAATTTAAAATTAAAAATTCAAAAATAAAAATTAAGAACCTTTCCAAGGACTAAGAAATTCTTGACCCCAGTACAACTCCCCTAAACTACAAATTCAATTTGAGTTCAGGGCATGCTTCCTGGAGCGCTTGCCCTATAGTTGAGCGAAGCGAATACTTTGGGGTCATGTACGGGGTCTGCGGAATGAAGTGAACTTTGTTCTACTTCATTCCTTGACAAAAACATGATCTCGTGGTAGGTTTATTATAGTTCTAAAAAACGCACCTTGAAAGGGATGATTGATGTGCCAAAGCTCGTGTCGCCCGAACAAGCAGAAGCGATTGTTCCTGGTTTTTTCAAAGGAAGAGGTAGTAATGCTCATCAATTGACTGTTGGGTGCGTCACATATTCCCCAGACTTACCAATCGATTGGAGAGTTTTATCACCTTTTGGCGGCGTTGAGGCGGCTGTGGTAATTGATCCCAAAACTGGCCAGCCATCCTTTGATCGGCCTGTAGTTTGGGAAGCCCCCAATGTCAATATAGTTGTTTGGGGCCGGCGCAAAGAAGACGGTATGCCGATGATAGGCGTTATCCATCAACCCCGACCTCATGCTGACGACCCCCGCGATCCTGCCAGTCAAGAAACTGTTGTCTTCGGGCAAACACCAATGGGGTTTTTGGAAAAGTTGCTCGGTGAAAAACCCGAGGATGCAGCCAGGCGAGAAGCCGGCGAAGAAGCTGGAGCTGGCTCGGCAATTATCCGCGCTTATCAACCATCTTGCCCGTGGCATAATCCCAACCCAACTTTTGTCCGTTCATGGTCGGATCTCTATTTTGTCGAAGTTGACCTAGAGCAGATCGAGGCCCTGAAAGAGGATCATAGCGAGCCGATTTACAAGTTGGAGTATATCCCCCTGCCTGAACTTCTTCGTCGCCTACGGGAAGGAGAATATGAAGGCGCTCTCTATCGGGGGTGCACTTCCAACTCTGTCTGGCTCATTTGGTTGGTCTGCCACATCGATATCGTCCATCCTTACTTTTTGTATATCCCTTAACCGCGGGGCCCGGTCTCTCGTTTGACGAGGGGCGGGGTTTTTTTAATGTTTTTTTATTGTGCCTTGACACTACTATTTTTTTTGCTATACATTGGAAGAGACATGAAGGTAACAGTTATTGGCACAGGTTATGTTGGTTTGGCCACCGGGGTTTCGCTTTCAGAAAAAAGCCACCAAGTCGCCTGTATAGACATCAACGAAGAAAAAGTTAAAATGCTTAGAGCCGGCCGCTCCCCGATTTTTGAAAAAGATATAGAAGAACTCCTGCAAAAAAACATTGCGGAAAAACGGCTTTTTTTTGATACGGAAATGGGCTGGGCGGTGCGGGATTCCAGTGTAATTTTTATCGCTGTTGGCACTCCATCATTAGAAAACGGCGAGGCCGATTTATCACAGGTGCGCTCGGCTGCCGAGGGAATTGGCAAAAGTTTAGGGGGCAAAAAACATCCTTTCAAAGTCATTGCCAATAAATCCACTGTGCCGATTGGCACCGGTGATATTGTCAAAGAAATCATCTCTTGGCATTACCGGGGGCCTTTTGATGTTATCTCCAACCCAGAGTTTTTGCGGGAAGGCAATGCCATAGAGGATGTCCTCCATCCAGATCGGATTGTTATTGGAGACGGAGATGAGCGGGCAAGAAAATTAATGCTGGAGCTCTATCAGGATTATAATTGTCCTAAGGTTTTAACTGATGTCAAAAGCGCTGAAATGATCAAATATGCTTCCAATTCCATGCTCGCCACCCAAATATCCTTTATCAACTCCATTGCCCAGATTTGTGAAAAATTGGGAGCTGATGTCAGGCAGGTGGCAGAAGGGATGCGGCTGGACAAACGGATTGGCCCTCATGCTTTTCTCAATGCTGGCATTGGTTATGGTGGCAGCTGCTTTCCAAAGGATGTTGCTGCCCTCATCCAGATGGCTAAAGGCGCCGGTTTTGATTTTGAGATGCTGCGGGCAACCGAGGTGGTTAATAAAGCCCAGCGGCAATTAATCATTGAAAAAGTAAAAGATGCAGTTTTGGATTTGAAAGATAAAACTGTCGCTATTTGGGGGCTGGCCTTCAAACCCGGAACAGATGATTTGAGAGAGGCGCCAGCGATTGATATAGTCAAAAGTCTTCAGTATTATGGGGCGAAAATCAAGGCCTTTGATCCAGTGGCTGAGAAAAATGCCAAAACTCTTCTATCCGACATTGTCTATTGCCCGGATCCTTATGAAACAGTCAGAGGAGCAGATGCGCTGGTGATTGCGACTGAATGGCCGCAGTTTCGCAATCTTGATTTAGCAAAAATCAAAAAATTAATGGTCTCTCCTATTATTATTGATGGTCGCAATGTCTTTGATCGGGCTATAATGGAGAAGGAAGGATTTAATTATCAAGGCATAGGCCAGTGAAAACAACCATTATCATACCGGTCAAAGAAATCAATGATTATATTCGGGAAGGTCTTTTTTATTTGGAAAAATTAAAAGGCGATTTTGAGGTAATAATTTGCCCGGATTTTTTACCAAAAGATAAGTTGACAGCTAAAAACATAACTTTGCGGCTCATCGCCTCCGGGCCAGTCGGTCCCTCGGAAAAAAGAGATTTAATGGCAAAAAAGGCCAAGGGTGAGATTTTGGCTTTTTTGGATGATGATGCCTTTCCTCAAGCGAACTGGTTAAAGCGGGCCCTGGTCCATTTCCAAAACAAAGAGGTCGGGGCAGTGGCCGGGCCTGGTATTACTCCGGCCAAAAGCAATTTTTGGCAAAAAGTTTCTGCCAATGTCTTTGAGTCCTATCTTGGCGGAGCGGGAATGCGCTGCCGCTATTTGCCGGAAGGAAAAACCCGGGAGGTGGATGACTGGCCTTCAGTTAATTTGATGGTCAGGGCCACGGTTTTTAAAAAAATTGGCGGATTTTCCTCCCATTATTGGCCGGGCGAAGACACTCTTTTGTGTCTTAATATCATCAAGGCCGGTTACAAGATTTTATACGAACCCAAGGCAGTTGTATATCACCACCGGCGGACAAATTTTATAAAGCATTTCCAACAAATCGGCAACTACGCCCTCCACCGGGGCTATTTCGCCAAAAAATATTCCGAAAACTCCCTTAAACTAATTTATTTTATGCCCACCCTTTTTGTTTTATATCTTTTGTCCTTTTTGGTTTTGCCCCTTTTTCTGGCAAGGTATCCTCTGGGAATGTTTTACGGCCTTCCCCTTGGCCTTTATCTTTTGGCGTTATTAATTGACGGCATCATTATTTCTATTCGCTGGAAAAATCCTTTAGTCGGGCTTCTAACTTTACCAATGATATTTTTAACCCATCTTTGGTATGGGATAAAGTTTATCCAAGGACTAGTAACTTTTCATCTTAGAAGATGAAAAAATTTCTAATATCTAATTTCTAATTGCTCTAATTGACCTAAATAATATCTAATGTCAAAATCCCAATGTCAAATCAATGTTTAAATGACTTAATACCAAATTTGGATTTTAGATTTTAGATTTCATTTGACATTTGAGTTTTGGGTTTGGGATTTAATTCGTCATTAAATTTTTCTCTTGATTTTTCACATTTTTCTGTTATGATGATGAGGCAATGAAAAAAACAAACTCTTTCAAAGTGATGATTGCTTATCCGCCCTTGCCTTCTGACAAGGGCGTGCCACTTCTCTCCCAGAATCGCCAGTTCCAGTGGTTTCACAATCCCACTTATATTTATCCGGTAGTGCCGGCCTACGCGGCCACCATGCTTAAAAATGCTGGTTGCAGCGTGGTTTGGGCTGATGGGATAGCCCAGGAGTTGTCAGAGGATGAATATCTTAATCTTATTACCAGAGAGAAACCAGATCTCATTGCCATGGAAACTAAAACACCAGTTATTAAACGTCACTGGCAGTTTATTAATTATTTAAAAGAGCAAAAGAAATTTAAAGATATAAAAATAGTCCTCATGGGCGATCATGTCACTGCCCTGCCTAAAGAATCAATGGAAAACTGCCAAGTTGATTTTATAATTTGCGGTGGGGACTATGATTTTGCCCTGCTAAATTTAGTTGACCACCTGTCAAAGAGAAAAAAATTAGAAAAAGGTGTTTGGTATCGGGCCGGTAAAAGAGTCAAAAATACCGGGCCATTTCAGGTGAAACATAGTTTAGACGAGCTGCCAGTTATTGACCGGCAACTGACAAAATGGCAGTTATATGCTTATAAAAATGGCAATTATAAATACACGCCCGGCGCCTACACAATGATTGGCCGGGATTGCTGGTGGCGTAAAAATGGCGGCTGCGCCTTTTGCGCCTGGACAACGCTTTTTCCCACTTTTCGAGTAGCACCGGTTGCTTTAATGATTAAAGAGGTGGAAAATCTGATCTCCCTGGGAGTGAGAGAGATTTTTGATGATACTGGCACTTTTCCCATTGGCCGCTGGCTTTACCAATTTTGTGATCAAATGATTGAAAAGGGCTATAACAAAAAAGTAGTAATCAGTTGTAATATGCGAGCCAAAGGTTTAACTAAAGAAGATTATCAACTGTTAGCCAAAGCCGGTTTTCGCTTTTTGTTGTATGGCTTAGAGTCAGCCAGCCAAAAGACACTGGATATGATTGGCAAAGGGATAACACCGGCTGACATGATCACGGCGGCCCAGTGGGCTAAAGAGGCCGGATTGGATCCCCATGTCACCTGCATGGTTGGCTATCCCTGGGAAACGCTGGCCCAGGCCCAAAAAACAGTTGCAAGAACCCGAGAACTTTTTGACAAGGGCTATATTGATACTTTGCAGGCAACTATTATTATTCCCTATCCAGGAACACGGCTTTTTAAAATGTGTGAGAAAAATGGTTGGTTGCAGACTAAGGATTGGGATCGCTATGATATGCGGGAGCCGATTATGACTTCACCTATCCCTGCTGCCCAAATCCATAAATTAACCCAAGATATTTACAAATCTTTTGTCACTCCCCGCTTTATTTTGCGCAAGATTATTTCCATTCGCAGCTGGGATGATATTAAATTTTTGGCCCGGGGGGCTAAATATGTTCTAGCCCATCTTCGCGATTTTATGTTTCACAAAACCCGCTCTTTAAGGACCTAAAATGACCTCTGTCCCGCCCTGGCAGGACGATGGTCTTTTTGCCTTCCAAGGGAGTCAAAAATGGGAAAAATTGCATTTGTTTCAACCTTGCAGCCCGAGACGCATTATTGCCGTTATCTTTTAGATGAACTGGAGAAATTAGAAGATCTGGAAATTTGGGCCGATAAAGATGAAAAAAACTATCACCTGCCCTATAAAAATCTCCAACTTTGCTGGAGCAAAGGTCTTTTTTATCCCTGGCAAATTTTTTGGCAAGCCATAAAGAGTCGACCCAAAATTGTTCATCTCCAACATGAGATTAATATGTATGGGGGGAAGCTGTCAGCTTTCATTTTTCCTCTACTCCTTTTGCTTTTCAAGCTATTGAATAAAAAAATTGTTGTTACAGTTCACGCGGTGGTGTCTAAAGATGAGGTAACTGCTGATTTTTTACAAACTTTTAATTTTCCTCGGGGGAAAATCTGGCAAGGGGCAGTTTTACAATTTTTTAACTTTCTTTATCGCTCAATTATTGTTTTTTCCGCTGCTATTATTGTTCACTCTCAATATTTGAAGGGTGTTTTAGTGAAAGATTATGGCGGGAAGAAAACAAAGATTTTTGTTAATCCAATTGGCGTGCCGGCACGAGATAACAAAAATTATCTTCTCAAAAGTCCTTGGGCAAAAAAATTAGCTGGCAAGAAAATTATTCTATATTTTGGCTATTTATTAAAACGCAAAGGTTTGGAATATTTAATTTCTGCCTTTGAAAAATTTTATCCCAAAAATGGAGATTATTTTTTGGTTTTGGCTGGCGGGCAGTTAGATTATCAGAAAGATTATGGCCAAAAATTAAAAAACCAAGTGAAAAAAGATGGGTTTTCAGAAAAAATCATTTTTACTGGCTTTATTAGCCAACAGGAAATGATTGGTTTGTATCAAAGATGTCAATTTGTTGTTTTACCTTATACTTATTCTATTTCCTCATCTTTGCCCCTTTCTTTTGCCATGCAGTATCAAAAGCCAGTTATTGCCACCAATATTGGTAGTTTAAGTGAGGAAGTAGAGGATGGAAAAGACGGGCTTTTGGTTAAAGTTGCTGATAGCAAAGCGCTTTATATGGCAATGGAAAAATTGGCCCAAGATTCCCTTCTTTATAATCATTTATCAGCCGGTCAAAAAGAGAAATTTTTAAAAAGAAGCTGGCAAAATGTTGCCAAAAAGACCCAGATGATTTATAATAAGGTCTACAAATATAATTAATTCAATGACTAATCAAATCCCAAATCTAAAGCTCAAATGTCAAATCAATGCTTAAAATCCAAATTTCTTAAAAATATTTTAGCCATTTAGTCATTAGGATTTCATTTGACATTGGGATTTTGACATTAGGGCTTATTTAGGTCAATTAGAGCAATTAGGAATTAGATATTTTGAGGAGATTATATGGCTAAAAAATACATTATCAACAAAAACTCTCGTATCTTAGTGACCGGCGCGGCTGGTTTTATGGGTTCTCATCTGGTTGATGAGTTGATCAAAAAGGGTTGTAAAAAAGTTTATGGAGTGGATGATATGTCAGGGGGATACAGGCGCAATGTCCACCCCAAAAGCAAATTCACTAAATTTGACTTGCGCGATAAAAAAAAGACAGAAACATATATTAATAAAATAAAACCAGAATTAATCTATCATTTAGCGGCTGATGCCACTGAGGGCAGAAGCCAGTTTACGCCAATTTCCGCCACCGAGAGAAATTATTTAGCCTATTTGTATACCATTGCCCCCGCCATTCAAACTGGCAAATTAAAAAAAGTGGTTTTGACCTCATCTATGAGCGTTTATGGCGGTCAAAAGCCACCCTTTACCGAAGATATGGAAAGAAAACCAGAAGATGTTTATGCCATTTCCAAGAGTGCCATGGAGCGGTCAACGGAAATTTTATCGGAAGTTCATGGTTTTTCTTATGTTATTATTCGACCGCACAATGTCTATGGTCCCCGGCAAAATCTGGCTGATCCCTACCGCAATGTGATTGGGATTTTTATCAATTGCCTTTTAAGGAATAAAAATTTCTATATTTACGGCGATGGCCAGCAGACCCGAGCTTTTTCCTACATTGATGATTTTACACCTTATATTGTCAAAGTTGGTTTTTCTCCCCGATGGGATGGCGAGATATTTAATATTGGGCCGATTGAGGAATTTACTATCAATTATTTAGCCCAAACTGTCTTGAAGGAATTTTTTGGCGATAGTAAAAAAGTGCCCCAAAATTTGAAGCCCAAATATCTGCCTTCCCGGCCAAAAGAAGTCAAACATGCCTTTTGTTCCCATAAAAAAGCCCAGCAATTATTGGGTTATAAAACCTCGGTTTCTTTTGAAGAAGGGGTGCGAAAAATGATCCAGTGGGCAAAGGAGATTGGCCCCCAAAGGCCAAAATATCTGGAGAAATTGGAGATTGTCAACCAGGCAACTCCTAAAACATGGCTTAAGAAATTGATATAAAGATGGCTAAGACCTCTGTTTTTGTTTTGACCTGCCAACGGCCGAAAGACCTCAAAAGGTGTCTGGATTCTCTTTTGGGCCAAAGCATCAAACCATCTGAAATCGTGGTAGTGAATAATGGTCAAGATCAGGAAACTTTGGATTTATTAAAAAAATATCCGGTTAGGGTGATTGATGATTCTACCAAACGGCTCTCTTATTTGTTTAATCTTGGCTGGAGGAATTGCCAGAATGAAATTATTGCCTTTATTGCTGATGACGCCAAAGCCGATAAAAAATGGCTAGAAAATATTCTTACAACACTCCAGCGCTACCCAAAGGCAGCGGCTGTCTCGGGACCGGTTATTTCCACTTGTTATCCGGCCGGCGAGATGCACCGGCTATATCTTGTATCGTGCAAAAACTGGTTTTACAAAGCCCTTGCCTGGCCATATTTGCATTTTGTTTTGGAGGATAAGGTTTTACTGCCAGGAATTCTGTGCCAATCAGGTGCTTACACTATTGGCGCGGGACTAAAAAAAAGCCGGCGCTATAAAGAGATGGAAGTTGATCTTTTAACCACCACTTCTATGGGCATTCGAAAAAGCGCCCTGCAAAAAATAAAGGGTTTTGATGAAAATTTCTGTTTTAATCATGCTGATGGCGATCTTTTTGTCCGTTTAAAAAAGGCCAAGTATCAATTGATTTTTAACCCGAAAATTGAAGTTTATCATTTTGTCCGTTTAGGGCCTTCCCGCAACTCCTTCTTTATTGGCCGGGATACGGGTTATTTTTTGGCCAAAGATATCCGGCCCCAAACTTTTGCCGGCTGGATTGGCTATATTTATAATATTTGTTTTCTAAAATTTTACTGGGTTTATAAAGCGATCTCAACCAAACAACTCAAACAACTGTCTGGCATAACAGGTTTCATCAAAGGGCTCTGGGATTTTTTAATTGTAAATAAATAAAAATGAAAAAGAATAGATATGGCCTAAGTTTGGATAAATATGGGGCTCACGCTAAAATTCTAAAAATGATTGGTGAAAATCCGGGCAAAATTTTAGATGTAGGATGCGCCAGCGGCTATCTTGGGCCTTTTTATCGCAAGTTAGGTGCCCAATATCTGGTAGGTTTAGAGATTGACAAAAAAGCGCCAAGAGGGCACGCCAATACTATGATAAGGTAATAGTCATAGATCTCAACAACCCTAATGTTATCAACCGTCTGCCTTTATCTGGGAAAAAGTTTGATGTGTTGGTCTGCGCCGATATCTTAGAACACCTCATTGATCCCCTCGGTGTTTTAAAAAAACTGGCGCACTTTCTAAAACCCGGGGGAAAAGTTATTGTATCTTTACCAAATATTGCTTTTTTTATGGAACGCTGGCAAATCCTTTTAGGAAAGTTTGATTACAAAGATAGTGGCATTATGGACAATACACATTTAAGATTTTTCAATCGACAAAGGGCCATTGAATTAGTCCAAAAGGCAGGTTTTCAAATTGTAAAAACTGACCATTCTCGACTGGGTAAACTTGGTTGGTTTCCATATCTACCTAATTTTTTGGGCGTGCAAATTCTTATCTGGGGCAGAAAAGACAATTAGAAAATCTACTTAACCTTTCCCAGTTGTTTTCTGATTTTTAAAAGTTCCCATAAAGCCAGAAAAGCTTTTTTGCCAGTCATTTTCGAGAAAGGTTTGTCATTCCAGCCAATCGGTACTTCTTTTATTTTCAGCCCCCTCCTTTTGGCCCGAGCCAAAATTTCAATGTCAAAAGCAAACCCTTTAATTTGTTGTTTTTTAAAAATTGGCAAACAATTTTTATTAAAAAGTTTAAAACCACATTGGGTGTCTTGGAAATCTGGTAAGACAAGTTGGCGAATTAACCAGTTGGAGAGACGACTAAAAAGGTGGCGATGCCAGGCCTGGCGGATAGACACCTGACTATCGTGGAGATGCCTGGAGCCAATAACAATATCAAAATCTTGGACGAGGCCGAAGAGCTTTTCAAATTGATCAATGGGGGTAGAGTTATCAGCATCTGTTAAAAGCCAAAAGTCAGAATGAGGTGAGGATAAAACACCGGTTTTGACGGCATAACCCTTGCCCTGATTTTTGTTATATTCAACCAGTTGAACCAGGCGATTGTGTTTGGCAAATTCGGTAACAACTTTACTGGTTGAGTCAGTTGAGCCATCATTGACAACTATAATCTGAAAGCGCCAACCAGTTTTTTTAAAATATTTTAAGATTGATGCAAGGGTATATCTTATTCGCACCTCCTCATTATAGGCCGGCACGATGATGGATAAAAAAAGGTTTTTTTTCATTTCTTTTTCACTAATCCTACCAGAGTGAGGCCAAAGGGTAAAGAGAATCGACAAATTAGGTCGGTTTCTTTTTTTAAAATAAAAAGAAATAATTGATTAATAAAGGGAGGAATTTTAAGGGAAATATCTGTCTGGGAGGTATTTTGGGAGAGTTTTTTGACGAGCCTATAAACTGCTAACAGAGGGAATAAAAGCGCATTAAAAAAAGAGATTTTAATCACAATAAAATCATTATTTAACAGTTTTAAGATGTGTTTTTTATTATAACGTCTTTGGTGTTGTAGGGCCCGGTCGTGAGATGAGTATAAAAACTGGTAGGCAGGAACAGTAAAGAAAAAAAGTCCTCCTCTTTTCAAAACTCGCCGAATTTCTTTTATTATTAATTGGTCATATTGGAGATGCTCTAAAACATCAAAAGCGCAAATAAGGTCAAAACTATTATTTTTGAAAGGCAATTTATTTTTAATCTCATAGAGGACTAACCTTTGAAAATCTCCGCCTTTGGCAGACAAATTGGCCTGCCGACACATCCGAATTGCTTCTTGGGAGCCATCCAGCCCGGTTACCTGACCAAATTGAGAAAGGATTTTAGCTTCTTGTCCAGTACCGCAGCCAAGAGCAAGAATTTGAAGATCCCTTGGGCAAAACTTTTTCAAAAGCTTTTTAATAAGGTATTGTTTGGCAAGATAATAAAAATGTTCTTTCTCTACCCTCCTGGCTTGAGTTAGTTCACGGTATTCCATCATATTTAATAATAAGAACCTATCTCGCTGCGCTCGGCAGAACCTTGTTTCCTCGCTTTGCTCAGAAATAAGAACCTATCTCGCTGCGCTCGGCAGAACCTTGTTTCCTCGCTTTGCTCAGAAATAAGAACCTATCTCGCTGCGCTCGGCAGAACCTTGTTTCCTCGCTTTGCTCAGAAATAAGAACCTATCTCGCTGCGCTCGGCAGAACCTTGTTTCCTCGCTTTGCTCAGAAATAAGAACCTATCTCGCTGCGCTCGGCAGAACCTTGTTTCCTCGCTTTGCTCAGAAATAGACAATGGGCGGTAAGTAGCCGCCAAACTCGAATGGATAGCCCCAGTAAGGGTTAACTTTGCGCCGGTCCAAAAAATCTAAAAACCGGCTTTGCCCAACCACCTGTCTGTTTTTGTAAAAAGTATCAGCAATTTCTTCCAATTTTCTATTGGCCGGCGTCTCTGTCTTTTGGGGCGAAAGTAGTGTTTGCTCCCGGATATGGATATAGATTATGCTAGATGCGCAACATTGCAGTTCTTGTTGGAGTTTTTCTATCGGACCGATGGTCATCGCCGGGGTGGTAATGTATTCAACGGGGATTGATTTATCTTGAAGATAAAAACGCAAATAATTGAGATTGCCAAAATTATGAAGAATCACTTTTGTTTTGCCTTCATTTTGAAATTTTTCTTCTACCAAATTGGCAATGCTTCGCCAGTCAATAAATCTGTTGGGAGAAAGAAGGTAGGCAGAGGTGTTTAAAAGATTAGAGGCAAGGATTAATCCAAAGATAGTTAGACCTAAATATTGCCATTGTCTCTTCGCTTTCCATAATCCAGAAAGTCCATAAGTAAGAAGGATTAAGAATGGCCAAATTAGAAAAATCAAATAGCGCCAAACAAGGAGACGACCGAAGGAGAAATGGGGGAAGACAGCAAGGAAAGCAAGAAGATAAAGAGTCGTAAAAAGAACAAAAAGATCTTGGGGAATAAAGTTTTTCCCTCGCCAGCTTTTGATAAAACAGAACAATAGATAGCAAAAAGAACCAAGGATGAGCAAAAAGATAAAAATACTCCAGAAATCTGCTCCTCCTGAAAATTTATAAAATAAGTTTTTCGCCAGGCCCCAATCAAAATGGGTTAATTTTCCTAAAGATGATGTGTCTTTGGACTCCCTAAAATTCCGAGCTACGGCATCAGCCCACGGGATAAAAATCAATAAAATAAAAACATTAAATAATCCTAAAGTCAAAATTTTTTTAAGTTTATGAGAGGTGAAAAGTAGAATAAAGATTAAGAGAGCAATATCAAGGGCTAAAAAATGGAAAAGGGTAAAATAATGAGCGATTGGGAGAATAACAAAGGAGGCAATAAGAAAAGCAATTTCCCAGGATTCATACTTATCCTCAATGAGAATTTTAAAACCCCAATAGAGGGTAACTAAAGACAGCAGTAAAATATAACTGTAAGGACGGAGTTCCTGAGAATAGTAAACTAAGATAAAACTGGTGGCCGGAATGAGAGAGAGTAAAACGGGCTTTTGAAACTTAAAATAAACAAGGATTTTGTAAAATAAAAAGACGGTCAGCGCCCCGGCTAAAATCATTGGTAATCTCTGCCAGAAGATACTGCCGCCTCCCAAATGATACAAAAAAGTATTGGTGACATTTAAGAAAGGCGGCACTAGATCAGCATGGGATTGCTCAATTGCCTTGCCTAGAGATGTTGAAGCATTAACAGCAAACATCTCGTCCGGATTTAAAGGGAAAAAGCCAGCTTTAATAGACCTCAAAAACAAAGCGAAAAGAAAAATCAAAGGAGCAGCGAGATAGGGTCTTTTTTGGAAATATGAATAAAACTTAGTCATTTTTTCATTTTATCGTTAAAAAGAAGCATTTGCAAAGTTTATTGATAACTGGCATGATAAGGTTGCCAAAAATGAAGAGAAAAAAAACCATTACCAAACGGCCTAAAGTCGTCGTCGTCATGCCGGCCTATAACGCCGAAAAGACGCTCAAATTAACTTATGGCGATCTGCCGAAAGATATTGTTGACTCAATTATTCTAGTTGATGATGCTAGTCGAGATAAGACAGTCGCTGTGGCTAAAAAATCAAATTTAAAAGTATTTATGCATCGGGCCAACTATGGCTATGGGGCCAATCAAAAAACTTGTTATACAGAGGCACTAAAGGATGGTGGCGAAATTATTGTTATGGTTCACCCCGATTATCAATATGATCCAAAATTATTGCCCAAAATTATTGAACCGATTTTAAAAGGAAAAGCCGATGTGGTTTTGGGCTCGCGTTTTTTGATTAACAGGGCTCGGGCCGGCGGGATGCCTTGGTGGAAATATGTTGCCAATCGTTTTTTAACTTGGTGTGAAAATCAAGTTTTCGGCCTAAATTTAGCTGAATATCATACTGGCTATCGGGCCTACAAGCGTCAGGTTTTGGAGGAAATCCCCTTTATTTTAAATTCTGATGGTTTTATTTTTGACCAGGAGTTTATTGCCCAGGCAGTAGTGGCTGATTTTAAGATTAAAGAAGTGGCAGTGCCGACCAAATATTTTCCTGAAGCATCAAGTGCCAGTTTTTGGCAAAGCAGTCGATATGGGCTGGGGATTTTATGGCTTTTGTTAAAATTTTATCTTCATAAGAAAGATATTAGGCATAGCAAACAATTAACATTGTTTTCCAGACGATATTTTTCGGGTCAAGAGAAATAATGCCAATCATAAAATAACTATTTGCTTAATGAGATAATTTTGATATGAGAATTCATCAATGAAAAAAAAGAAATCAAAGGCACAGAATGCTAAAACTGATTCAAATTTTGATTTACTAAGATGCATTAAATGTGGCGACTCTATCCATTATCGGGATAGGTTTTTGCATTGTAATAGATGCAATATCGTTTACCCTATACATCAGAATGTGCCTATTATGTATATAGAAGGTAATACACCAGAAGAACTTAAATATAGCAACCGCGCAATCAAAAATCATTCATCTCCTACTACAAGAAAGTTTAAAAGTAATATTTTTAATAAAACGATACAAACTTGTAAACAAATTTACTCAAAAATTAATTTGATATTATCCAACTTATCCCCAGCCAGACCAGAATATCATATCAAAAGAATTAATTCTTTTTTGCCATCAGCCCCAAGAACTATTCTAGATGTCGGGGGGGGGAGCATTTTATAAAAACTATTTAATTGCAAAACAAGATAACTATTTTATTCTTGAAGTTGATTATTACAGCCAGTTTGTACAGAAAAATTTAACAAAACACCAGTATATTATCGGCGATGTCCATAATAAGTATATGTTTCGCGATGATCTGTTTGATGTGATTTTATTATTTGAAGTTATAGAGCATGTTCATAACCCCTTTCGGGCAATTAATAACTGTGCTAAATGGTTAAAACCCGGCGGTAGATTAATAATATCTGCCCCTCAATATTGGCATATTCATGGGTGGCCTTCTGACTATTTTCGGTATACTGCATTGGGTTTAAAAGAGCTGGCTAAAACTGCCAAATTAGATGTAATAGATTCCTGGCCGATGGGCGGTCCGTGTGTTCTTATTTGGTGTGCTATCAAACTAAATTTCAGATTATTGCAACTGCCAATCATAGATTGGTTAATAACCACACCCTTTCTGCTATTGGCGCGTTTGGGAGATTTAGTTTTTTTTAGAAACAAAAATAAAGATTTCAGTTTAGATACAAGAGGATGGATTATTGTGTTACAAAAAGCTAAGTCCGACTATTAATACTTTTAATAATAAAAGAAGCCAACAATTTATATTTCAGACAATATATTGGAACTTAATCATTGTTTAGTAATATATCACGTGGAGTTCGTACCAGCCACTATAAGGCGCCGCCCCTCTTTTTATTAAAAAATCTAAGTATTTGCTCCGGCCGATTGTTTTCATCTGGGCAAATCCCGGGATTGGTCCGGGTGGCTCTTCATTAGTGGTGGAAATACGAATAAAAATTGCTCCTTTTGCACAACAACGGCTAATTTCTTTTATCTGCTCTCTTTTAATTTGTCCCACAGCTTGCCAAATTTTTCTGCTTCTCTCATAGGGTATTTGTGTTTCCACATACATTCTTAAGTCGCCAGGATTATCAACATAAACTTTTTGCTTTTGGCCGCTGACAATCATTGGCTCAATAAAATCTACGATGGAACGCCAATCATAGAACCTGTGAGGGGCTAATAGATAAGCAGTCGTGTTGATAATATTAGAAATAAGAAAAAATCCAATAATGAAAACCACAGTTATTTTAGTCAAAATGGAGAGAAATCTAAATTTAATGGTTTGTCTTGCCAGAGTCCACAATCCATAAAAGATTAAAACATAAAAAGGCCAAATTAAGAAGATATAATGGCGCCAGAAAAAGATATCCTCAGTATATTTGGCCCGAGTAATAAGGAAGAAGAAAATTAAACTATAAGGAATCAACATAAAGGCGAATTTATCAAAAGAAGAAATCTCTTGTTTTTTTAGCCACCTTTTGATTAAGCGTAAAACTACATAGGCCATAGTAGTAATACAAATAACAAATAGAAAACGACTCCACAGACCAGTTGCGCCGGAAAATTTATCAATTGTTCCCCAGAAAACACGAGTTGAAAAATGATATTTGGCCAAAGGATTGCTCCGAATTGTCAGATTTTGCAAGATATAGTAATAGACAGAGTCCGCCCAAGGTATATAGGCCAGTATAATAAAGACATTCAAGGTGATTAATTGGAGGACTTTTTGAAGTTTATGGGTCCCCAAAAGGAGAATAACTATTATTAGGGCAACATCTAAGGAGATAAAATGGAACCAGGAAATATAATGAGTAAAGGGCAGGAGGGCAAAACTTAAAATTAAAAGTAAAATTTTCCCCCAACTTCTGTCACCCTCTACTACAACTTTATAGCCATAATAAAAGGTAACCAAAGTAAAAAATAAAAGATAAGAATAGGGCCTAATCTCTTGGGAGTAAAAGATGAGAATAAAACTGGTGGCTGTAATAAGGGAAAATAAAGTTGCCCATCTTCTGGAGAGGAAATGACGCATCATCTGATAGAAGACAAGAACTGATAAAGCGCCCATTAAGATTTGGGGAAAACGCTGGGCATAATAATTATTATTAAATATTTGCTTAAAAAATAAATTTATAACAGGAGCTAAGGGGGCATTATTATCGAAATGATGATATTCCAACATATAATCCAGACGAGTCCAACGAGCAGTGATAAATTCATCTTCCCACAAAGGAAAAAAATTGGCTTTAATACTCCGCGAGATAAAGGCAAAGGCAAAAAGAAGGAAAGGTATTAAAAAGGACGCATATTTTTTTAGGAAAATTTTATTCTTCATGTTTTAAAAATAGTTGAAGGGTAGATAAAATTAGAAACCACCAAGGCCAAAAAAGTAAAGGATAGTTTGTTTGCGTTAGGGGCCAAAGAGGAGGCAGAAATAGGATGACAGTTAAAAAAACAACAAAGAAAATGAGGTTTAAAAGGGCGAAAATATCACAGGGAACAAGATTGCCTTTTGTTCTCCTTTTTATTAATTGCCAAACCAGATAAATAACACAAATAGAGGTTATAATAACAAGGATCCATCCAAGGAGAAGGTGAGAGCCGAACCAATTGATATTGGGATTTGGTTTTTTAAGAGAAGAAAAATTCTGGACAAAAAATTTTACAACCACGTCTCCCCAAGGAATAAAATGGATACCGGCAAAAAGATTAAAAAATAAAAGATATAAAATTAAAAATAATTTTTTTTGAAAAAGAAGAATTATGATAAGAGCAATATCCAAAGTTGCAATCACAAATAAAGAGATCAAGGAAATCATAGGCAAGACTAAAAAAGTGGCGGATAAAGTGGCTATTGAATAAAAACTAATCTCCTTTTTAGAGAGAAAAACCACAAAAGATAAATACAATAAGAGCATTGTCCCCAGCGCCAACCAAACCGCCGGACCAATTCTGCCGGCAAAATTTAGTAAAACCAAGAAAAGAGAGGCAAATAAAGATAAAAGAAAGGGGCGTGAGTAATTTAAGTTTCTGATTATCAGAAAAAATAGAAGAGAGGAGAGGGCGCCAGCCACAATTTCCGGCAACCTTAGAATAAAAATATTGCCGTTGGCAATTTTGTTAAATAAATAAGTGACGAGGTAAACAAAAGGAGGGGCAACATCCCATCTGGCCCAGGCAATGGTCTCTTTCAAAGAACTGGTATGGCTGGTAATTAATAGTTCATTGGGAGAAAGAGCAGAATGGCTCGCCCGCAAACAAATCAATAAAAAGACAATAAAAAATAACAAGAAACCAGAGAATTTTTTCAGCCCAACAATCCGATTACTTCTTTCCATACTTTCTTGTCTTATTATAAACTTAATGAATAACAAGCTTGCTTATTATAAACTTAGTGAATAACAAACTTGCTTATTATAAACTTAGTGAATAACAAGCTTGCTTATAATATTTTATAACAAATATCAGGTAAATAAAAACGTGGTAAAATTAAAAAATGAAGAACAATCTAAAGCAATTTTTCGTCAAAAGCTGGCCTTTTTGGCTCTTTGCCGGTCTTCTTTTATGGTGGTTTTTCAAAGATTTGTGGCCTTTTATCGGTATGCTTTCCTACAATGATAGGTTGCCTTTTGCTCCAACTTTTCAGGAGGGCTGGCATATATTTACAAACAGCTGGCAAGAGCAATTCCCCGGTATTTTGATTCCCCCGTACAATTTAATTCTTTTAAAGGAAGCACTGCAAACTTTAATTTTTTTCAACAACGCCGAACTTGCCCAAAAAATTGATATTATCCTTCCCCCTGTACTCGGTTTTATAAGTTTTTACTGGTTTTGGGGGAAACTCAAAATTACTTCAGGCTGGGCAAAACTAATTGGTGGATGTATTTTCTCTTTAAATCTTGTTGTCTTGGGCGAATTGGTTGGTGGTACTCCTGTCAGCATCACTGCCCATGCCTTTTGGCCGCCTATTTTCTATTTTGCTTATAAATTATTTTCACAAAGGGATCAAAATGGCCATCAGAATTTATTAAATATTCTTTATTTGGCTCTTTTTACTTTTTTGGCCTTTATTTTTGGTGATTGGCTAATCTTTTTTATTTTGGGTCTTGTAATACTCTTTGCTGTCATTAATCTCTATCATCGGACAATTCCTTGGTCTCTATTTATTAAAAATTTCTTATTGTTTTTAGGTATCTCACTCTTACTTTCTTTAAGTTATATTTTAATTTATTATGACATCTTGAAAGAGATGAGTTTACTTCCAGAGTCCTATCGCCAATTGATTAATAAGTCACTGATGGCTGATGTCAACTCCTCATATGCTTCATTTAATTTTCTCTCTTTTATTGGTCTGGGAGCAGGCCCATTTTATGAAAAGATATTTGGCGGACACGGTTGGGGATATTTTTCTCTTCTGGCGCCAATTTTAGCTCTGGGTGGTTTAATTTTTTCTCCTCCCCAACATAAAAAAATCGCCTGGGTTTTAACCATAATAGCTCTATCAATCTTTTTATTTGTTTATGGAACAAAATTAGGTTGGTTTAACTTATTTTATTTAAAAATACCCTTACTGTTTAGATTCAGAAATGCTGTTCGTCTTTCCCTTTTGCTTTCTTTTGTCTTAGCGACCTTAGGGGCGTTTTTTCTTCAATGGTTAATGACGTATTTACATCAAAAAAAGTTCAAATTTAGTATTCTCATTGGTCTTGCAATTTTTGCCCTTTGGCTTATCGCGATTTTACCTTTTGTAAGAGGCCAGATCCTCCAAGGCAGAAATAATCTTACTATCCCGAAGTATTATCCGGAGATTATTTCTACGATCCAAAAGGAAAGAGAAACAAATTATTCCCGGACGCTCTGGTTGCCTTGGGATTTTGAGGTCTCCAAAAGAATTTACTGGCAAGACCTCGTTACTAATGGCCTGTTTATCAATTACGGTCAGTATTTAGAAAGTTCCTATAATGATTTTTTAAAAGAACTTTATCTAACACTGGAGAATAAAGACATCAAGGCATTAAAATCCGCCCTTTCCCTGTCCAAATCACAACTTATCATAATTGATAAAAATAGAATTTCCAACAACAGCGGTAAGATTAAAGAAGGGACGATTTTTTTAACGCCAGTTGTTGATGGCGATCCAGCCGAGTTTCAAAAATTAGTTTTAGAAACCGGTGATTACGCTATCGCTCATGAGACCAATGATTATGTCATTCTAAAATCCAAGTCGCTACCGGCAAAGGAAGTTGAATTTTTCAATCAAAAAATAGATCTCTATCCGCTCTCTTTCAATGATTACTTCAAAATTTTAACTCAAAATAAATTAGATTTGCAGAAGGGCATTTTTGATTTAAAAAATCCCCAAGAAAGTGCCAAAATCAATCAAAATCAATTTGATATCTTATTGCCGCAAAAATTAATTTTTCTTGATAAGTTCCAAAACGGGCCCGATGAAAAAATTTGGCTTAAAAGCCCCAATGTTACTGGTAAGAAAAGTCCGCTTCTTTTGGGCGGCGGGGATTCTGGCAGTTTATCTACCCGATCCGTCTACTCTTTTGAAACCACTTTTGAGGTGAGTTTAGCCGCTAAAAATCCACACAATTACGGATATTTGGGCCTGCGGGATCAAGCCGGCAATGGTTTTGGTTTTGATCTGACGCTTAAAACTGGCTCTGGAGAGTCAATTTTAGATATTGTTGGTCAGAATGGCCAAAAATCTTTAAGGCAAACTGTCAGCCCGCGAGATGATCAAGAGCATAGTTATAAAATGGAATGGCATAAAGATAGGATCGATTTCTTTTTAGATAATGAAATCAAGGGAACATTTACAACCAATCTTGAAGGAGCTATGCCCCTATCTATTAATGCATCCCAAGGGCAATCTTTCCTTTTATCATCAGTTTCGGCAACAAGTTTATCTGAAAATAAAATTTTCTGGCAAAAGGGAGATTCTTCTCCTTTGAGGGATATTAACTGGCAAATTAAAAAAACAGGTCTTAATAGTTACAATTTAGAATTAACCAATCCTCCAGATCAATTTGTCTTTGTTTTTAATCATCCTTATGCCTCTGGCTGGCAGGCAAAATATGATGGGAAAGTCCTGCCCCATTTTGCAGCTAACGGCATTTTTAATGGCTTTGTGATAGAAAATTATCAAAAAGGAGATATTATTATTTCCTATCAGCCGCAAAAGGCAAGAAATATCGCCCTAATTTTAAATGGCCTGACGATTTTGGTCGTCCTGGTTGGCATTTTCTATCTTAAAAGAAAAATACCTTAATTTTTAATCTTGCCCAATCTTCTTCTGATTTTAAAAAGTTCTCCAAGAGCGTTTAAGCGGGGATGATAACTGATATAAGTGGTGATTTTTTCATTTCTATACTCTTTACTTAGATTAAATCTTATGTTAATTTAAATCCGCCGATACTTCCGGGTTTAAATAAAAATTATTAAAAATGAAAATATGAAAATTGCCCTAATTCGTGGCCCCTATGTCAATCGCTTTGAATTGCAAAACTGGGAGCCGCTTATAAAACGCCACCAAATTAAAGTTTTTTATCCCAACAACAATTTTTTTGATGTCTCTGAAATAAAATTGCCCAAAGAAGAAATTAAAACCTATGAAAGCGTTTTGGGCAAAAAAATCTCTGATTATTTAAGAATCCCTTTTCACTTTCCCCTTGGTTATTATCATGGGATACCGAGGTTGGAGAGAAAATTAAAAGATTTCGATCTTGTCCATGGGGTGGAAAGTTTTTATATTTTTGACCGGCAAATTATTAGAGCGAAGAAAAAATATGGCCTCCGGGCCGTTTTTACCATCTGGGAGAATATTCCTTTTGCCCATGAAAGTATGCCATTTTTGCGCAAATGCAAAAAGGAAGTTTTAGAGGGAGCGGATTTGTTTGTGGCCATATCAGAGCGGGCCAAAACCGCCTTAATGCTGGAGGGAGTTAAAGAAGAAAGAATTGTTGTAATACCTATGGGTATAGATTTAAAAGGATTTCGGCCAGGCAGAAAAGATGAAAAATTACTAAGGAAGATGCGCTTAAAAAAAGATGATTTTATCATTTTATTTGTCGGCCGTCTAACCCATGAAAAAGGTGTGTTGGAACTGTTAAATGCTTTCAGTTTGTTTTCAAAAGAAGCAAAAAATGCCCGGCTGGTTATGGTGGGCAGGGGGCCATTGGAGGGAAAAATCAAAAGCCAAGCCCAAAGATTGGGTATCTTTAAAAAAATCAGATTGGCCACCTTCCCCTACTCTCAAATGCCGGCTGTTCACCGGATAGCTGATATTTTTGTTTTGCCATCATTGCCAATCAAGGGTTGGCAGGAACAGCAAGGCATGGTTTTGGTTGAGGCAATGGCAACGGGTGTGCCGGTGGTGACAACTTTATCCGGTTCTATTGAAGAAATTGTCGGCCAAGCAGGGTTACTGATCCAACCAGCTGATAGTTATAGTTTATGTCAAGCAATTTTGAATATTTGGGGCGATAAAAATTTGAAACAGCAATTAATCAATCAAGGATTAAAAAGAGCCAAAAATTTTGACCGGCAGATTATTGCCAAAAGATTAGAAGATGCCTATAAAAAAATTGCCTAAAATTTCTCTTATTATTTTAAATTTAAATGGTAAAAAATTTTTGAATAACTGCTTAAAATCAGTTTTTGCCACTAATTATCCTGATTTTGAGGTGATTTTAGTTGATAATGGTTCAACTGATGGTTCTCCTCAGTTGGCTTTACGCCAATTTGCTTCTCCAAAAAATTTACAAGTTATTTTAAATGAAAAAAATTTGGGTTTTGCCGGCGGCAATAATCAGGGCGCAACCAAAGCCAAAGGCGACTGGCTTTTGTTTTTAAATAATGACACCCAAGTGGAAAAGGAGTGGCTCAGTAGTTTAATGGACGAGGTTTTAAAGGATAAAAAAGTAGCGGCAGCCGGTTGTAAACAAAGGTCACTAATCAAAAAAAATTATCTTGATGCCATTGGCGGCTATTTAGATCGCTTTGGCTGGTCGCAAAAAATTGGCTATAAGGAAAAAGACAAAGGCCAGTATGATAAAGTTTGCGAGATTTTTTACGGCCAGGGCTCTTCTCTTTTAGTGAAGGCCGATATTTTCCAAAAGTTGGGCGGATTTGATAAAGATTATATTATTTATTATGAAGAAGTTGATTTTTGCTGGCGCATCCATTTAGCCGGTTTTAAAATTATCTTTGTGCCCAGGGCCATAATTTATCATTTTGGCGGCGGCTGGCAGCAAAAACAGCCCGTTTCCTCATTTTTTTATCTAATGCGGCGGAATCATCTAACCACTTTATTTAAAAATTATTCTACGGAAAAATTAGTATATATTTTATCAGCGGCTTTATTTTTCTATTTGGCATCAATTATTGTTTTTCTTTGCCAGGGAAAAATTGATCGGGCCTGGGCCTATTTGCGAGCGATTGGCTATAATATCAAAAATTTGCCCCAAAATTTATCAAAAAGAAAAATTATTCAGCAAAAGATTAGAAAAATAGAGGACAAAGGGCTTTCAAAATTATTTTTACCCGGCGTTTTATTTTTTAAACAATTTTTAGGCAAGGACTAAAATGATACAATAGGAATATGAAAAGACCAAATCTGGCCTTAAATTTAGTTTTTTTAATTCTCTGGTTTTTAGCTTTTAGGCGGCTTTGGTTTGCCGGCATGTTGGCTTATGGCGATACCATGCCCTCGCCAGAGACAATCAGCCAGGCCTATCATACTTTTACCTCGGCCTGGCAGCCGCTCTCTAGAGGAATTTTTTATCCTCAAACAATGATTACCTTTTGGCAGGGGATTATTCTCATCCCCTTTTTTAAGTGGCCCTCTTTTGCCCAGCATATTTTCAATTTCCTGCCTTTTTTATTGGCCTTTGTTTTCACCAATCTTTTTCTTACAAAAATTACCTCAAACAGAGTTGCCCGCTTTTTAGCCAGTTTTTTCTATACTGTAAATCCTGGGACTATCGGCACTTTTATCGGCGGGGCAACGGGCATGCTTTATGTTTACTCTTTCTTTCCTGCTTTGGTTTATATTCTTTGGCAAATCTATGAAGGGCTGGAGCAAAATTGGAAAAAGAAGCAAATTTTCTATCATGCCCTAATTTTAACTTTAGTTTTTACCCTATCTTATTCTTTTGGCGCCTACACAATCTTTTTACTGGTTCCGGTTTTTATCTTTTTTGCTTGTAAATTTTTATGGATTAAGCAATTCAAAAAATTTTTATTTTTTACGGCAATTTATATTGGTTCTGTCATATTTAGTTTTTTATTAACTTTGCCTTTTAGCTATTATACTTTACCCCTAATTTCTACTTTAACTGGACAGTCAACTGGCGGGCTAGATGTTTCGTCTCTTTTTAATGACCTGAAAGCAAGTTATGGCGGTGATCCTTTCGCCAATATTGGTTTAGGAGGAACCTACTTAAATGAAGGATTAAAATATCTGCGTTTTGCTTATCCACTCGGATATATTATTGCAGGGTTTTTATTTTTAGCTCCCTGGTTAGCCAATAGTGACAAAAAAAGACGCTGGGCGCTTATTTTTGCCGTTGTAGCTCTTTTAATTTTGGGCTTTGTTTATCTTACTAATCAGGGAATAACTGTCAAATTATTTCTTAAAGCGCCTGGCTTTTTGACCTTTCGTAGTCCTGCCAAGCTGATTTTACTTTTAGCCTTTACTTATTCAATACTACTTTCTATAACTATTGAAGGTCTTTGGGATATAGCCAAAAACATCAAGTGGCAGGCAACTCTTAGTTTGATAATTATGGGATTACTTTTTGTTTATAGCTGGCCATTTTTCCGCGGCAATATGACTCTCAATGCTGCAAAAAAGGACCTTGGTTCCTATATTATTCCTCAATATTTTTATGAGATTTCGAACTTTTTGAAAGATAAGCGGGAAAAAGAGGGATATTTTAGATCAGTTTGGCTGCCTTTTACTTATGATCAAACGGAAATTAAAATCCATTGGCTGGATGAAGAGGCCTTTTTCTTGCCTTTGGGCTGGAGCCAACACGGTCAGACAGACATCAGCCAATATACCAATGGCGCAACTTTGGCCCTTTGGGATTGTAAAGATAAAAATTTGGGTCAATATTGGGCGCCGGCTTCTGTAAAATACATTGTTTTAGATCTTCAACATTTTTACTTAAAGCCAGACCTGCAAGGTCAATATATCAATTTGCCTGTCAGCCAATTGGAAAAATGCCTTGACAGTCAGAAAGATTTAGAAAAAATAGTGGAGAAGGAAAATTATCTTATTTATCAAAATAATAAGTTTTTGCCGCTTTTTTCTGCTTTTAGCCAAAAACCATCAGAAAATTGGCAAATTGGCCAAAAGGCGCCATCCACTTCTGATAAAGTAAATTTTGAAATCAAAAAACAATCGCCGACAAAATATATTATTAATGTATCTGTCCAAGAACCAGTTTATATCGTTTTTTCTCAACCCTACCATGAAGGTTGGCAGGCAGAAATTGATAATAAAAAATTAGATCATTTCTCTGCTTTTTATCTTAATGGTTTTTATCTTGATAAAACCGGCCAAAATAGTTTAGTGTTATCCTATCAAGAGCAAAAAACAAAAAATATTTTAAATATTATTTTCGCTCTCGCCTGGTTGACATGGCTAGGATTATTTGCTTGGCTAATAATAAGTACTAGAAAAGTAATAAAGTAATAATCGCCCTGTGGGCTAGTAATAAAGTAATAAGTAAAAAAGTAAAAAGAACGATAAAATATTGTGATTAAGATGAAAATTTTATTTTTCCACCGCTGGGTAGGTGTTCATGGTGGAGGGACAGAGACTCATTTAAAAGAGTTAGCCAAACGCCTTGCTGATAGCGGCCACAAAGTGGCCATTTTAACGAGGGAAGGCAACCAATTGGGAAAATTCCACCCTGCCATAACAATCCTTCGAATAGGGCGAAATTTGGCCGAATATGACCATTCCTACCAGGATCTGCGCGTCTATTACCATACAGCCCTCTATATAATTAAATCTTTTTTAAAACTAATTATTTTGTGGCTCAAAGGCGAGCGTTTTGATGTTATATCTGTCCATTTTGCCACTGAAGCCATTGTGGCAAGGCTATTTCGTTTTTTTACCGGCACACCATATGTTTTTATCCTTGAGGGCTATACTGCCTGGGAGGCCAAAGAAGCAAAAGCCGCCAACAGTTGTGTTGCAATTTCAAAATATGAAGCCCAGCGTTGCCAAAGAGAATTTGGTTTTTCTCCACGGGTAATTTATATCGGTGTTGATCAAAAACGATTTTCACCCAAAGGAGAAATTTGGCCGGGAAAAGATAAAATTTGTCCAAAGGGCCAGAAATTAATTTTAGCAGTTTGTCGTTTAGAACCAAGAAAAGATCTTAGCACATTACTTTCTGCGGCAAAAATTTTAGAGAATCAAAAAATATCCTTGGCTATTGCCGGCACAGGGATTGACGAAGAAAAGTTAAAAGTTAAAAGTAAAAAGTTAAAATTAAGAAATTGCCATTTTTTGGGCTTTGTGCCAGATAAAGATTTGCCAGCTTTATACCGGGCAGCGGATTTATTTGTTTTGCCAACGCTTGAAGAGGGCTTTGGCATAGTTTTAACTGAAGCAATGGCCTCTGGCGTGCCGGTTTTATCAAATAGTGTCGGGGCAGTGCCCGAGGTAGTTGACAAGGCAGGAATTACAATTGCTCCCCAAAAGCCCAAATTGCTGGCAGAGAATATCTTAAAAATCTTAAAGGATGGAAAGTTAGGAGAAAAAATGAAAGAGAAAGGATTAGAGCTGGTCAAAAATCGCTATAATTGGGATAAGATTATTAGACAATATGAGAAAGTTTACAAAAATATAATAAAATCCAAAGCTCAAATGTCAAATGAAATCCAAAATCCAAATTTTACCATTTAGTCATTTAGGCATTGATTTGATATTTAGATTTTGACATTGGGATTTTAAGAATAGAAATTATCTTATGAAGCCATTAACCATTCAAATTTTAGCCAATTGTCCGGTTTCTGCCAAAAGCATGGGCGGCGGAGATCGGATTATGATTGAAAATGCTCGGCGCTGGCAAAAATGGGGAGCAAAAATTAATTTATGGGGCTCGCCCGAATCAATTGGTATGGCTCAAAATAATAATCTCCACCTGCCTTATAAAGTTATTGTTGCTACTCTTGCCCAAAAGTGGGGAATATATATCGCCTATTTAGCACGAATGGTCAAAATGCTTTTTGTGAAACTGCCTATCAAGAAAAGTTCGGTAGTTTATTCTGCCAGCGAATTTTTGCCGGATGTGGTTGGGCCCTATTTGGCCAAAAGAAAAACCAATTTTATATGGATAGTTGGTTTTTACTTGGTTTATAAAAATCCCTTTGGTAAAGAGGAAAAATTGAATTTTAGAAATGCGGTTACCTTTATCACCCAACGGCTTTCATTGAATTTAATAAAAAAGAGAGCTGATCAAGTTTGGGTTTTATGTCAAGAGGACAAAAAGACCTTATCAAATTTAGGGATCAAGAGTGAAAAAATTAGGGTAGTTTCTGCTGGTGTTGATCAAAAATTAATTGCTCAAGTGCCAGAGATGAAGAAAATTTATGATGGCTGTTTTGTTGGTCGCTTTCATCCCCAAAAAGGTTTGCCTGATCTTTTATTGGCCTGGCAAAAAACAGTTGCACGAAGGCCTCAGGCCAAATTGGCAATTATCGGCTGGGGAGAAAAATACTGGGTAGATTTTCTAAAAAGAGAAATTAGAAGATTAAAACTGACCAATAACATAAAACTGCTTGGTTTTTTAGATGGTAGAGCGAAATACAAAGAAATGAAATCGGCAAAAGTTTTAATTTTTCCCAGCCACCATGAAAGCTGGGGCATTGTGGCGATTGAGGCAATGGCAGCCGGCTTGCCAGTTGTTGCTTATAATCTGCCAATTTTTGAGGAAACTTATGGTCAGGCCTTAGTCCAAGCGCCCTTGGGCGATGTTAGAGGCCTATCTGAAAATATCCTTCATTTATTGGAAAATGAGCAATATTATGAGATGATGGAAACAACATCTCTAAGAATGGCCCACCATTTTTCGTGGGATAAGATAGCCAAAGATAATCTAAACAATTTATATAATTTAAACTAATAAATTTATATATAATTTATAATCTATGAAACAAGTTATTGGCAAGATCTTTTTAGTCTTGGCGGTTATAACTTTATTGTGGTGCGCCCTGGCTTCAAGTTTTTTTCATTTTTGGCAGTTGTGGGTTGAAGAAACTTCTCAAATTTCTTTTCTTTTTTTAATTTTAGGAACTTTAGCCCTGTTATGGGATTTTTTGGCCAAGAAATGGCCGAAATTTCCTTTCTTTGAAGCGGGACTCGTTATTTTTTATTTGGCTTTGAGTTTATATATCTGGTGGCCTTTTTTCGTCTCTGGCCAATTGATCGGTTTTCGGGCCGATTGGGCACTGGACGGGATATCGATTAACCAACTTTGGCAAAATTTATCGAGTGCCTGGAACCGGGGTGGTTTTGGCCAGCCAATTAATTATGCTACCAGTTCTTTAATTTCCCTTATCACCTTGATTGGCGGAAAATTAATTTCAATTTTTTATTTTCAAAGAGTATATCTATTTGCTCTTTTAGCTATCGCCGGTATCGCCAGTTTTTATTTAGCCAGACGTCTTCAACTCCCCAGATCCATCGCCTTTATCACCAGTTTATTTTATGTCTTAACGCCAGTTGTCTCCAATAAATTCGTTGCTGGCCATTTAAGTTATATTTTGGCTTATGCCTTGGCGCCAGTCATTGTCGGTTTATTTTTGAAGGGGGAAAAGCGAAAACTTTTTTGCCCTGCCATTTTAATTGCCGGCTTAATTTATGCTCTATCTGGTGCTCAAATCCAGTTTTTTGTCATGGATATAATTTTACTTTTCTTTTTTGCCATATTTTATCGCAAGGATTGGAAAACTGCTTTGGGCCAAATTGGAATAATTGTTTTAATTGCCATTGCTATCCATCTTTACTGGCTAATTCCTTTATTTTTTCAAAATGGTCAGATTGGGGAACTTTCTCGCCAGGCAGCAACTTTTTCTTGGCTGAAAGGCAGCAGCATCAGATTAAATGATGCCCTGCGATTAACCGGCTATTTTTACGATCCTGGCTCAACGCCTCATATCTCCTCTTTTTGGCAGGTCATTTCAGCCCTGGTTCCAGTTTTCTTAGTGATGGTCGGCGTATTGAGTTTTAAGTCGGACAGAAATGTCAGATTATTTTTCTTGGCCGCCCTTTTTGGCGTTTTTTTGGCTACCGGCTCTTACGGGCCTTTGTCCTTTGTATATAGCTGGGCTTTTGCCCACATTCCCCTGACTACAATGTTTAGAGAGATTTACCACCTGATGTTTTTGCCGGCTTTTTTCTATGCCTATTTATTCGGTTTTTGCTGGTTAAATCTTTATCAATTTGTGGAGCGATATAACTGGAAAATTATTAATCTTGCCCACTATATTTTAGCGGCCATTATGGTTTTAATGATTAGTTATGGGGTGGCAGTTTTTCGGCCCCATCTTTTAGCCAATATTGAAACCTACAAATTCCCCCCAGTTTATCAAGAGGCGGAAAATTTCATCCAAAAAGATAAAGAAGATTTTCGTATTTTATGGCTGCCTATGACCCAGCCGATTCAATACAACAACAATGAATTTGCCGGCATTGACCCCTTGATTGAATTTTCGCCCCAACCCACCCCATCCCAGTTTGAGATGGAAAATGTAGCGGCCAGTCCGCTAAGAAACTTTCTTGAAGAAGAGCTCTATCGAGGCAAAAGTGACAATATCGCCCAAATCATGGGTTTGATGAATATTAAATATATTATTTGGCGAGCTGATTTTGAAACGGCCTATCCTTATTATTCTTATGTCAAATATTATCCTGGTATTTATCCCAATTGGATTCAGGGCAATCTTAAAAATCGACTCGATGACCAAAAAGATCTGGTAAAAATCTTTGAGAAAGGTTCAGTAGTTATTTATAAAAATGAAAAATATTTACCTCATGTCTATGGGGTAGCAAGCCAGCAAAAATTATCCGATTTTACAAAAATTGATGCCAAAACCAATAATTTTCAAATCCAGGATACTTTTTGGGCTGACCCTGCTTACACTATTGAGCCCGGTAAAATGGCCCGGGAAAGTGGTAATGCAGCCCTGGGCTGGACAAGTAGTCTCCACTGGTGGTGGTTTAATCCAATGATTGCCCAAAATCCTGATGACGGAGCGCTGACTTTTGCCAGTGAGAAGTTGGAATTTTCTCATTCCATAAAAGAAAGTGGCGACTATAAACTTTTAGTTAAAATTTGGCAAAATCCTTCCGGGGGAGAGTTTGATCTAAATATCGGCGAGAAAAAGTTTAGTATTAACAGTTTTTCCAAGAAATCTGCATATAAATGGGAAGAAGTTGATACAGTTACACTTAAAAAAGGCGAGACCAAAATTAGTCTGCAAAATTATAATAATGCGGTTAATTTGGTCTCAAAAATTATTTTAGCCCCAGAGGATAAAATTGGAAAAAAACCCGATTTGGCGCCAATCTCGTCTCAAAGCCAACCAGAAATTAGTTTTGAAAAAATTGGTTTATATAAATATAAGGTAAAAATAAAAACTGATGGGTCTTTTTGGTTAGTATTCTCTGAAAGCTATAATCCTAACTGGCAATTGATTTTAGATAGAGAAAAAATCAGGGCTGAAAAAATTAATAATTTCGCCCAGGTTTATAAAATTGATAAAACTGGAGATTTTGAGGCAACTTTGTATTATTCCCCGCAAAGATTATATATTTTAGGATTAATATTAAGCACCATTTCTTTCATTACCTGTCTGGTCTTAATAATTTATCAAAAATTTTTAAAGTAAATTGATTACAAAAAGAGGTCGGTATACCAGACCTCTTTTTGTTTTTGTGTGCCTTAATTGACTGTAATTGGCACGGTCACAGCATCGTCTTCCATCCAGCCAATTCCCTCACAGACTAAGCGGAATTTTTCGTAATATGTACCAGCCGATAAGGTGACGTGAGGAGTCAAGCGGAAGACAAAGGTACCGATATCACCGGGAGCAACATAGGCCTCTAACAAACGAACACGATTGTTAGTTACCCAGCCAGTGGTACCAGTTGCCCAAAACAAACTGCCACGATCCAAAGGATTGGCAGTACCTAAACGAACAGCACCGACAGGGACTTTAGTTCCGCTATCGCCATAAGCTGCACTATATGCCCCTCTTAAGCCATTTCTAAACCAACCAGTTGGACCAGTGTTTTTAAACTGAATGGTGTATTCAGCTGAGGAACCACGGGCAATGGTTGGATAGGCCGATTGACCAGCCCATTTGCCATGCTTGGTGTCAATTGTGATATCAACATGGGCCTTGCTGGTAGGAAGCCAACTGCCGCCGTCATCTAAGACAAACTCCACATATTCCCGGTAAGTTTTGCCTAATTGCAAAGAACTTGGCAGAGTAGTAGGAGTGGCCAAAAACATAATTGTGGATGTATTGCCACCAGCAGCTGCAGTCTCAGCAATGCCTCTTAGACGATTGCTACTTATCCAAGACAAACCTAAACCAGCATCGCCCAAAACATCATCGGATGGCGAGATATAAAAGGCGCTGGAGCGATCTCTGGGTTCGCTTGTCCCCACCCTGGGTACTTGAGAAGTGCCGGCTGGCGGCAAGATAGTTCCCCAGTTAGTGAAATCATAGTAGATCCATGTCCACTCACCAGGCGCCATGGTGACGCGATTATTGATATCATTGACCATAATGGCATCATTGTTAACTGCTCCTGCCGGAGCCCCAACCAATAATGCCATCGCCAAAACACCCAAACCAATTATTAACTTTTTCATCATCTTTCACCTCCTTTCCAGAATAAATAATTAAATTTATTAAAATAATAACTTTCGCCTATCGACCGACGACGATTTAGTCAATTATATTATAGTATAATATTTGTCAAACTGCCTGTGGATTAGTCAGTGATAGTCACAATCGTATGGACGCCTTGGTCTTCCATCCAGTTAACCCCTTCTGCCACTGGCCGGAAATATTCTTTGTAGGTGCCAGAGGCAAGATTGGTCGGAGCATTGAGGATAAAAGTAAATGAGCCAATGCCACCTGGCACCACTTCAGCTTGATCTAAATTGACTCTTTGATTATTAATCCAGTTGCCCGAGCCTGGTGTGGCAAAGCCGCAACCCCGATCTCTGGGGTTATCAGCGCCCAAATGGACAGCTGATGGTCCCCAGTTGGTCCAAACAGTTTGGCCGGTATTTTTAAACCAAAAGGTAAAAGTGGCGGACTGACCTTTTTTAATGGTAGGGTAGGCAGATTGGCCAGCAAAGGCAGAATGGGCATCGCGGATTCTGACAATCATATGGACGCCTTTATCCTCAAACCAACGGACTCCATCTTTGACTGGCCGAAAATATTCTTTGTAATCGCCGCCAATTGCCATGCCGTCAGGCAATTGATAGGGAATGCCCAGCAAAAAAGTGAAGTAAGCAGTAGAACCAGCCGAAACATCACCTGACAAATTAATTCTATTATCTGATGCCCAAGATGAGCCACTTCTAAAACGAGAGACCCTGTCTAACGGTTCTGAAGTTCCCAAGCGAACCGGTGTTGCTCCATTTGGATTGGAGCTCCAAGTCTCATTGGAAGTGTTGCGCCAGCCCAAAATTACCGGTGAAACTTGACCGGGCATTAAGGTTGGATAGCCCGATTGGCCGGCAAAAACAGCCCAGCCAAAGCCAAAGTAGGATTTATAAATAGTGTGAAAATTGCGATTGCCAGAAATATGGGGAGTGTAGCGGTATAAAGAAGCAGTGGCGGCATTTTGGAAAGTAATAGCGGTGCTGTCAATAGTCATGGTCTGGCCGACTTTGTAGTCAGCGACATTGGTTGTCGCCCGGTCAAAGTTGTAGCGCAACTGCCAGGCGCCTCTATCGAGCTGGAGAGGGAAACTGGCATAAGCCGGATCACAGCTTCCTGAGTCCGGACAGCCATAACCCATGGCTTTCTGTAGAGCATTAGCATCATAGGAAGTTTTGGTGATTAAACTTTGCTCTTTTTGCATTGTTGCCATAATCACCTTGGGGTTAAGGTTATTATTTTGGGCGGCATCATAAATAATTCTGGCTGCAGTGCGGCCAGAATCACTATAATTGGCTAAATAGGAATTTTTTGTCTGCAAGAAAGATAAAATTCCTGCTTCATCTAGTGAACTTTTATCAATAAATTCACCGTTGGCAATAATATCGTTTTGATCAAAATCCCAATAATCATCTCGGGCTGCTGCTTTGCCTTGTGGTATGAGCAAAACTGCAGCCAAAGAAAAAACCGTCAGCAATATGTTGTATGTTCTCACGAGTGCCTCCCTCCATTTTTCATTATTTTTTTAATACTTGTTAATTTTAGTATAGCATAAATTTTTTGCGCCGTCAACTTTTAGCTAACTTTTAGCTAATTTCTTGAAAAATTTATCCTTAAATGGTAGGATATAAAGGCAAGATGACCTCCATCCCGCCATGGCGGGACTACGGTCCTTTTGTGGAAAAAAAGATGGCTATCGCTAAAAAAGTTTTTTTCAACACAGCAGTCCAAATTATGGGCCGAGTTGTAATGACAATCTGCTCGCTGATTTTGGTGATGATTTTAACCCGCTATTTGGGCGTAGCAGGTTATGGTCAATATACAACTATTTTTGCCTTTACTGGTTTTTTCTCCACTTTGGCTGATTTAGGACTCTATTTAATAACAGTGCGGGAGATTGCTCAACGCCCGAACGAAACTTCCCAAATTATGGGCAATGTTTTGGGATTGCGGCTGACTTCCGCCCTTTTAATGATAATTTTGGCTGGGCTGGTGGGTTTGATTTTACCCTATGACCCAGTTATCAAATGGGGCATTATTATTGCCATGTGCTCGATCTTTTTAATGACCCTCAATCAAACCATGATTGCCGTCTTTCAGGCCAATCTTAGAATTGACAAAGCCGTCTTAGGTGATATTTTAGGTCGGATAACAATTCTAGGTGTTTCTATTTATTTAGTTTCTCGCCATTTTGGACTTCTGCCTATTGTCGCCGTTTCAGTTTTAGGAGCGCTGTTGAATTTGTTGTTAACCTTTATCTTAAGTTTTTACTACTGGAGGGTCCGACCGCTTTTTAATTTCAAGCTGTGGAAAAAGATATTACAAGAGGCCTTGCCGCTTTGGATAATTACTATTTTGGGCATGGTTTATTTCAAAATTGACACCATTCTTTTATCAGTTTTGCCACTGAAAGTTGCCCAAACCAATGCCTTTGCTGTTGGTATTTATGGCGCCCCTTATAAAATTTTAGAAGTTTTAGTTACCATTCCGGCTATGTTTGCTGGCGCTGCTTTTCCAATTCTTTCCTCCCGGGCCAAAGAAAAGGATCAAGCACTTTTTCAGCGGGCTTTTAGTCGCTCTTTTGAATTTATGCTTTTAATTGTTTTGCCGCTTTCCTTTTGTTTATTTATCCTTGCGCCATACTTAATTGAAATTTTAGGCGGTAAGGATTTTGCCTCCTCAATTTTGATTCTCCAAATCCTTACCCTAACTTTGGTCTTTATTTATTTAACTTCTCCCCTCCAGCATGCCCTAATTGCAAAGGGCCAGCAGCGGCGTTTGGTCGTGCGAAATATCATTGCTGTTTTTGTCAATATCATCTTAAACTTGGCTTTAATTCCTTATTTGGCGGCCAAGGGAGCGGCTATTGCCACAACCATTACCCAAGGATTAATTTTAGTTTTGACTTGGCAAATTATTGCCCAAAGTCAAAAGGGGTTGCAACTTAAAATTCGTCGCCTGCCCCAATTAATTTCGGCAGTATTAATTATTTGCACTTTGGTCTACGTTATTGGCAAAAGCGGAATTTTGCACGGATTGCCGCTTTTGCCCTTAGTTGGAATAATACTTTTAATAGCAATAGCCGCCAGCATTATCTATGTCATTTTACTCGTTTGGTTTAAGGTGCTAAGTTTTACAAATATTAGAGAAGTTTTACCTTCTTCCTGGCGAGAGCTACGTTAAAATGAAACCTAAAATTTCTTTCATTTTTGTTAATTACAATACAAGCCAGCTTTTACAGAGGGCCTTTGCTTCCTTGGAAAATTGCCAAACTCCCCATGAAATTATTGTGGTTGACAATGCTTCAACGGATAATAGCACAGTAATTATTAGACAAAACTTTCCCAAAATACATTTGATTGCCAACCGCCAAAATTTAGGCTATGGCGTTGCCTTAAATCAAGGCGCCAAATGCGCCAAAGGAGAGTGGCTTTTTCTTTTGAACTCTGACATTGTCATGGAAAAAGAGACCGTTTTAAAACTTTTAGATTTCACACAAGAGAATAAAAAGGCGGCAGTTATCGGGCCCCAATTAACAGGCCAAGATGGCAAGATCCAGGCCTCTGCTCATTTTAATCCGCCAAGCCTTTTAAATTGTTTTTATGAGGTCTTTTTGCTTGAATTAATTTTTAGCATCACTTTGCCCAATTGGCGATATCCAAGCCAATTTACTGCCAATTTGAATCAGCTTGGGAGGATACAAGAAGTGCCTTCCCTCATTGGCGCGGCCCTCTTTGTTAAAAAAGAGGTTTTTGAAAAAGTTAAAGGATTTGATGAAAACTTTTTCTTTTATCGAGAAGAATCAGATTTTCTTTGGCGGGTAAAAATAGCTGGCTATAAAATTTTCTATTATCCGAAGGCCAGAGTCTTGCATTGGGGAGAGGGCTCAACTTCCCAGCTTGAAAAGTGTGAAAAATATAACCGACTCTTTAGCGCCCGTTATCTTTTCCAGCAAAAGCATTATGGTCAGTTTTTAACCTTTCTTTTGCATTGCAATGATTTGCTGGGCAGTATTTTAACCTTGCCTTGCCTTTTTGTCTGGGATATCTTGCCAATCAAGAAAGGAGAGCGTATAGTAAAAGGTCTAATTGAATGGCGATTGCAGTGCCTGCGGTGGCACATACTTAAAATCTAAAATCCTAAGCTCAAATGTCAAATAAAATCCAAAATCCAAAAAAATTTGACATTAAAGCATTTAAGAACCTGCCTTCGGCAGAACCTTGAATCTTCACATTGTTCAGATTTAAGCATTGATTTGTCATTAGGCCTCCGGCTCGGAGAGCCTCTGGCTCGGAGAGATTTTGTAATTTAGATTTAAATCATGAAAATTATTATAGATGCCAGTCCGGCGGTCAATGATTCCACTGGTATTGGTCGCTACGGTGCCAATTTAATTCAAACTCTTCCTAAAGTTGATTCTAAAAATCACTATCTTTATTTTTACAATTATATCCGAGACAAAAACGGCCAAAAGGCCCGATTTATTAAAACAATAAATTATCCCAATGTCGTCAGCAAAAAAGTACTTTTGCCCGGTAAATTAAAAGAGGCAATCTGGGGACAAAAATTTTTTGATCCATTAGAACGCTTGGCCGGTGATTATGATGTTTTTCATGGTCTTAATTTTTTATCTGTCCCCAAAAAAGCTAGGAATGTTATAGTGACTATCCATGATTTGACATTTTTGCGCTATCCCCAATTTATAACAGCTGGCTATCCAGAATATTTTGCCATCTTTACCAAAAGGGCGCTGCAGCAGGCAAAAAAAGTTATTACGATATCGTCAGCTACCGCCACCGATATAAATAAATTTTTTCCTGGTTACGGGGAGAAAATCAAAATTATTCCCTTGGGTGTGGAAGAGCGTTTTTTTATGCCTGCTAAAGTTTCAGAAAAAACCCACGTTAGAGCAAAATATCAGCTGCCGGATAAATTTATACTATTTCTGGGGACACTGGAACCACGAAAAAATATTGAGAATTTAATCCAGGCCTATTATAAATTATCAGCCAGTTTAAAAGACAAATATCGTTTAATCATTGCCGGTAAAAAGGGTTGGCTTTACGAGCAGATTTTTCAGAAGGTCGGCGATCTGAATCTAGAGGGAAATGTTTTATTTTTGGACTATGTTGATGATAAAGATTTGCCGATTCTTTATCAACTGGCCTCTCTTTTTGCTTATCCTTCATTTTATGAAGGATTTGGCCTGCCGGTTTTGGAGGCAATGGCCTCTGGCGTGCCGGTACTCTGCTCTAATACTTCTTCTTTCCCCGAACTTGTGGGGGAGGCGGCCTTGATGGTGGAACCGATTTCTTTTTATCCCATTAAAAAGGGATTGGAGCGGATATTGAAATCAAAAGTTTTACAGGCGAAGTTTGGCAAAGCAGGTAAAGAGCGCGCCCTGCAATTTTCTTGGGGAAAAACGGCCAGAGAAACGTTAAAAGTTTATAAGGAAGTGAACAGTGAAAACAATAAATCACAGCCATCGGCGTAATCACGATAAATCACAGCGAAGCGTAATCACAAATACAAACCGTGATTGGGTAGTGATAAATAGTGATTAAGTTGTTAAAAATGAAAAAAAATATTTCCGCTGTCATTATTGCCAAAAACGAACAAGAGAATTTGCTTAGATGCCTAAAGGCATTGGATTTTTGCCAGGAAATTGTCGTAGTAACTAATGGCGATTCCAAAGACAAAACTGGCGCAGTCGCTAAGAAATTAGGGGCAAGAGTTTTTAGCCATAAATTTTCCGGTTTCGGCCCTCAGAAAAATTATGCCATATCAAAAGCAAAAGGTGATTGGATTTTATCTTTGGATGCTGATGAGGAGATTTCAGCAAAATTGCACAGGCAAATTTTAAAGGCATTGGCTAGAAATAGTTATGATGGATTTTTCCTTTTGCGTCAATCCTGGTTTTTGGGTAAACCAATTAAACATTCTGGTTGGTTTCCGGAATATAAATTAAGATTAGTGCGCAAAAATTTGGCCAAATTTGATGATAATTTAGTCCATGAAGATATGCTGCCAGTTTTAAAAACTGCTAAGCTTTCTGGGTTACTCCTCCATTACAGCTATAGGACATTTTCTGATTATATTCAAAAAATGGTCCGTTATACCAATTTACAAGCTCGCCAAACTAGTGCCAATCCTTTTATCTTATTTTTAAAGCCATGTTTTCGCTTTTTTAAGATGTATTTTGCTAAACTTGGTTTTTTAGATGGTTGGCGGGGTTTAGTTTTGGCAATAATGTCGGCCTATTATGAACTTTTAGTTTTTGGCAAAGTCGCTGTTAAGAGAATAAAGAAGTCAGAATAAAGAATTAAGAATAATAATTAAGGATTTTCATATTCATGATTCATAATTCCAAATTCAAAATTCGTAACTCCCTGCGGGTGGGTATTGATATTTCTTCTCTTGTAGGGGAGAAAACCGGCTATGGGGCTTATGTTTTGAATTTGATTAAAAATCTCTCGCCTCTTGTTAGGAAGGCGGGAATTGAGATTATTAAACTTGGCCCGAAAAACCCTCGGCATCTTTCCTCGCTTTCCAGGATTTACTATGACCAAGTAATTTTACCCTATCTTGCTAAGAAAGCGAAAATTGATATTCTCCACCAACCTGGTTTTTCTGCGCCGCTGGCTTTCCGACCTTTAGTTTTGACCTTACATGATTTAAGAAGCTTGCAAACCAATGAAAAGATGGGCCCCGCCGCCAGCTTTTACTGGAAAAAGTGGTTGCCTTGGAGTGTCAAAAAAGCTGATATTATTATTTGTGATTCCCAGGCCACAAGAAATGATTTAGTCAGACTTTATCCTCAGACAGAATCTAGGGCCAAAGTAATATATCTTGGTGTTGACCAACAATTTTTTAAGACAATCCCGCAAGAGAAGATCGAAAAAACCCTAACAAAATATGAAATTATAAAATATAAAAGGTATAAAATTGACCAACCCTATTTTCTTTATTTGGGGTCACTTGCACCTGTAAAAAATATTCCTTTTTTAATTGATGCCTATCAAAAGTTTGCCTCAAAAATTCCCAATCCCCCGCTTTTAGTTTTAGCCGGCGCTGGTAAAATTAAGAGGGCCGAGAATGTCAAAATGCTTGGCTATGTTGAGGAAGATGAGAAAATTGCCCTCCTGCAAGGGGCCCAGTTATTTTTGTTTCCTTCATTATATGAGGGTTTTGGTCTGCCGCCGCTGGAGGCCATGGCCTCGGGCACGCCAGTGCTTTGCTCCAATAGTTCCTCTTTGCCCGAAGTTTGTGGCAAGAGCGTTTTATACGCCAATCCCAAAAGCCAATCAGAATGGGTTAAAAAAATGACTCTTTTCTGGCAGGATAAAAGCATGGGGGAGCATTTAATCAAAGCTGGTCGCAGGCAGGCCCAAAAATTTTCTTGGAGAGAAACGGCCAGACAAACCTTAGAAATTTATAAAGAAGTGAGCCCGCCTTCGCTAAAGCTTCGGCGGGCAAGCAAGGAGCAGTAAACAGTGAGCAAAATGCCAACAGCAATGTTAAATAAAATCTTACTTTTTGCCCTATCTTTAGCGGTTGCCATCTTTTTTGGTCTTTTGACTGTCCAATCTTTTACTATAACTTTAGCCCTGGCCCTGGCAATCCTTATTGGCTTGTTTTTAGTTGAGAAACCACATTGGGGCATTATCTTTGCCCTTTTGTCAATTTTAGTTGGTCAGCTTTTTAGGATTCCTTATGGCGAGGGCGGTGGCATAGTTTTATCTGATATTCTTTTGCCAGTCATTGTCTTAATCTATTTTTGGCGGCTGATATACTTTGGCAAAATACCCAAAAGTCCTCTCACCTTGCCCCTTTTATGGTTTATTATTATTGCCCTGGTCGGGCTTTTGGCAACGCTATCTATCTATACCGCCTCAGAAAATTTGGTGGCTGCCTTTTATCTTTTCCGGCTGATTATTTATACTCTTTTTTTCTATGTTGTTTTGGCCGAGGACAAATCTTATCAATTTTTAGATCTTTTATTTTGGATTGGCTTTGGCTTTGCTGTGGCAGGATTAGTTCAATATTTTATCTTTCCAGATCTATCAAAATTAGGACTAACTGGCTGGGATCCTCATTTCCAGCGAGTTTTTTCTACCTTTTTGGATCCTAATTTCGCCGGGGGCTTCTTGGCGATCTTAATTTTACTTGCCACAAGTTTATGGTTTTATGGTTTTTGGAAGGATAAAATTTTGCGGTTTGCTGTTTTTGTGCCAGTTTATTTGGCAGCATTTTATCTCACCTATTCCCGTTCCAGCTATTTAGCCTTGGCGCTGGGCCTTTTAATTTTGGGGCTAATAAAAGCCAGACGGATTGTTGTAATTCTTTTTGCCGCTGCCCTTATCTTTTTCTCAATTGTTCCTTTTGAAAAATTGCCCGAGCGATTTCAAGAGAGATTGTCTGGTATTACTAGTTTGGATCTAACTGCCCAAGCCCGCCTAAAATCCTGGCAGCTGGGCGGCAAAATCTTGGAAGATCATCTTTGGCTGGGTACTGGCTATAATCATCTTTACAGCGTCAAAGCAGAATATGATAAAACAGTGGCGCCGGGACACTCGGCCTTTGGCTTTGATAGTTCTTTTTTAACCATTGCTGTCGGGACGGGAATCCTGGGGATTATTCCTTTTATCCTGCTTTATATAATCATTTTTTATCAGGCAGTTGTGAAATACAAAAAAGGCAAGCCGCTCCAGCAGGGCATGGGTTTGGCCATGATAGCAATTATTCCAAGCCTGGTTGTGCATAGTACCTTTGTTAATTCTCTCCTTTATCCGCAACTGATGATTGTTTTGTGGTATTTGGCAGGGCTTTTATACAAAAATCCAAAGCTCAAATCTCAAATGTCAAATGAAACCCAAAGCCCAAATGTCAAAAAATTTGGCATTAAAGCATTGAAGCATTGATTTGTCATTTGGATTTTGTCATTGGGATTTCGTCGTCGACGAAGGAGTAAAAAACTACAATGATTTATCTTTTATCCCTAATTTTATTTTTAGCCCCCTTCTATATCTTTAAGTTTTCAGTTTTTTCTATACCGACAACTGTTTTAGAGATCTTGATTTATCTGGCTCTTTTAGTTCGGCTCTTGGTATGGATTAAGGATAAGAGGGCGCCAAAATTGCCCAGTTGGCCTTTTCTTTTGGCAATTGGTGCTTTTATTGTTGCCGCTGGAATTTCTATTTACACCGCCAAAGACAGAACTATTGCTTTGGGTATTTTTAAAGGTTGGATTATTGATCCAATTATTTTCTTCTTTTTAGTTTATGATGCTTTGAAAACTAAACGAGATGTCATCATTTTGGCAACTTCTTTCATCGCCTCAGCTTTATGGGTAGGGCTCTGGGCGCTTTTGCAGTATTTTGGGGTAGTTTCTTTACTCTTTTACCAAAAACAGGACCCCGGCTCTTTTTTGCCTTACTTAGAGCAAAAACGGATTTTCGGTCCCTTTAATTCACCCAACTTTTTAGCGATGTATCTTGTGCCAGCTTTTATCTTTTGCCTGGCAATTTATAGAGAAGGAAAAAATAAATGGTATTTAGGTTTGGCTGCCTTTGTTCTTTTAGTTTTAATTTTATCCCTCTCTTATGGTGCCTGGCTGGCGATGGGAACAACTTTGATTCTCCTTTTAATCTTGGAAAAAAGATGGCGCAAATGGCTTTTATTAATTGTTCTAGCGGGGGCAATTTTATTGGTAACTCAATGGCACTCGCCAAAATTTACTCAGCTTTTTAACTGGCAAAACCGCTCCACCACCCTCTCCCGCTGGCAAATCTGGCAAACTTCAGGGCTCATTATCAAGGATTACCCAATTTTAGGCATTGGCTTAGGTCAATTCCCAGGCGCCTATAATAAATATATTGGAAAGATTGCCTTTCCGCCCCTGGAATGGTCACCGCCCCAGCCCCACAATTTATACCTAGCACTTTTGATTAATATGGGTATTTTGGGACTGGTTAGTTTTATAGGCCTGGTTGTTTTAGGGCTTTGGCGCTTTTGGAAAAATCCTTATTTATGGTTTATTGCTCCACTTTTTGCGCTCTTAGTCCATGGTTTAATTGATACGCCTTATTTTAAAAATGATTTATCGCTGATTTTCTGGTTTCTCATTGGCATAGCCGCCATAAGTCAAAAGTCCTCCTACGGGCTTACTGTCAAAGGCCTGCCTGCCGGCAAGGCAGGGATTACATCCTCTACTGACAGTGCGGGCTTTGGCGGACGCAACAGAATTATATCAAATAAAATTAAGGAATTGCGGAGAAAAAAATGAAAATCGGCATTGACGCTCGGTTTTTTCGCCGATCTACTGGCGGGATTGGTCGCTATACCAGAAATCTCTTAAAATATATCCTTTTAGCCGATAAAAACGATCAGTTTATTGTCTTTTTAACCCCGGCTGACAGGCAGGAATTTGATTTGAAGGCAGAGAATTTGAAAAAGAGAGTTGTTGATATTGACCATTATTCCCTCAAAGAGCAATCCCACCTGCCTTCGGTTATTAAACGTGAGAAGCTGGATTTAATCCACTTTACTAATTTTAACCATCCTATTTTTTATCGGGGGCCTTTTATTGTCACTATCCATGATTTAACCATGGTTTTATACCCGGCAAAAGGTAGACAGATTTCTCCGCTCCATCGATTGCCCTTTGTGACGGTTTTCAAAAACGCCCTCCGGCGCTCTTCTAAAATTATTACTCCCTCCAAATCTACGGCTGATGATTTATATAAATACTTCGGCACGGATCCGGAAAAAATCATTGTTATTCCAGAAGGAATTGAACCATATTTTCGGCCAGTTGATAGTAAAGCGATTAAATCTAAAGAGATTGAACTGCAGCATCGGCTCGGTATTGAGCGACCTTATCTTTTATTTGTTTCCCAGTGGCGGCCGCATAAGGGTATTGGCGAGCTCTTGGATGCCTTTGAACTAGTCACTAAACGCTATAAGATACCTGTTAATTTAGTTTTAGTTGGCTCGCCCAATCCAAATTTCCCCCAAATTACTACCAAAGTTGAAAAGATTGTGGCAAAAGCAAAAAAATGGCGCATTTTTACGCCTGGTTTTGTCGAAGAGGAAGATCTCCTCTTACTTTATCAATTAGCCGATGCTTTTGTTTTACCCTCTTTTTATGAAGGTTTTGGCCTGCCAATTTTAGAAGCAATGGCCTCTGGTGTGCCAGTGATCTGCAGCAAAAACTCCTCTTTACCAGAAGTTGCAGGGGATGCTGTCCAATATTGCGATCCCTATCGCTATCCTACAATTGCCAAAGCGATCGCCCAGGTGTTGACCAACAAGCAATTATCCAATAAATTAAAAGCGGAAGGGCTTAAACGCTGTAAACAATTTACCTGGAGTAAATGTGCCCAAAAGACACTGGAAGTATATAAAGAAATCCCAATGTCAAAATCCAAATGACAAATCAATGCTTAAATCTGAACAATGTGAAGATTCAAGGTTCTGCCGAAGGCAGGTTCTTAAATGCTTTAATGTCAAATTTTTTTGGATTTTGGATTTTATTTGACATTGGAGCTTTAGATTTTGGATTTAATTTAACGGAGGAAATGTGAACATCTTGTATTATGTCTTAGGTATGGGAGGTTTGGTTCTCTTGTATGCTTTGCTTCTCATTTTAAAGGTTTTAAAACAGCCAGCCGGCACACCGAATATGGAAAAAATCGCCCTGGCTATCCAAAAGGGCGCCTCGGTCTATCTTGCCCGGCAATACAAAGTAGTAGGCATCGTGGCAGTGATGGTAGCAATTATTTTGTGGTTAGCGCTGGGTTGGAAGACCTCGGTTGGCTTTTTGATTGGCGCCTTTTTATCTGCTCTAGCCGGCTATATTGGCATGACCATATCAGTTCGGGCTAATGTTCGGGTAGCTGAAGCAGCCAAAAAGGGGCTCAAACCGGCCCTGAATTTAGCTTTTCAGGGGGGGTCAGTGACTGGTTTTCTGGTGGCATCTTTAGCCCTTTTGGCCCTTACTGGTTTTTATCTCGCCACCGGTGATTTAAAGGCCTTGGTTGGCTTGGGTTTCGGAGGGTCTTTAATCTCCATCTTTGCCCGGCTGGGAGGAGGAATTTTCACCAAAGCAGCTGATGTCGGGGCTGATTTGGTTGGTAAAGTGGAGGCCGGTATTCCCGAAGATGATCCTAGAAATCCGGCTGTCATTGCTGACAATGTCGGCGATAATGTTGGCGATTGCGCTGGCATGGCAGCGGATTTATTTGAAACCTATGTGGTAACGGGTTTGGCGGCCATGCTTTTGGGCCATCTTTTATTTAAACAAGATGTTTTGATTATTTACCCCTTAGTTTTGGGCGGCATAACTTTGATCGCCGGAGTTATCGGCAGTTGGTTTGTCAAACTTTGGGGCAAAAAAATCATGACAGCGCTATACCAAGGATTGATTGTTACTGGTATTCTTTCCATTGTTGCTTTCTATCCTGTCTCTAAATCACTTTTAGCCGATACTTCTTTGAACATTATCAATATCTATATCTGCGCCATCATCGGGATTGTTATTACAGCCCTGATGATGCTCGTAACCGAATATTATACTTCCACCCATTATTCTCCAGTCCAAAGATTATCCAAGGCCTCTCAGACAGGCCACGCCACCAACATTATTGAGGGATTGGCATTGTCTATGCAGTCAACTGGCTTGCCGGTTTTGGTCATCATTGCTGGTATTTTTGTCAGTTTCTTTTTAGCTGGTTTATATGGAGTAGCTATTGCTGCTTTCGCCATGTTGTCGCTCACCGGCATTATTGTCGCCATTGATGCTTATGGGCCAATTACGGATAATGCTGGCGGCATTGCTGAAATGGCTGGTTTGCCCCAAAAGGTGCGTGATGTTACTGATCCTCTGGATGCTGTCGGCAACACCACCAAGGCAGTCACCAAAGCCTATGCCATTGCCTCGGCAGGTTTAGCAGCCATTGTCCTTTTTGCCTGCTATATCCAAGAAATAAAAGAGGCTGAGACAGGATCACTTGCAATATATACTTTTGATTTATCTGACCACCGGGTATTGATTGGGTTATTTATCGGTGGTTTATTACCTTATCTTTTTGCCTCAATGGCTCTGCGCTCCGTTGGCCGGGCAGCCGGAAAAGTTGTCGAGGAAGTTCGCCGCCAATTTAGGGAAATTAAGGGGATTTTGCGGGGCCAAGCCCAGCCAGATTATTCCAAAGCCGTTACCTTAGTCACTGCTGCTGCCCAGAAAGAGATGATTTTGCCCGCCCTTTTGCCTGTTTTAACTCCCATTGCTGTTGGCTATATTTTGGGCATTGAAGCCTTGGGTGGCTTACTTGTCGGCACCATTATTACTGGTATTTTTGTGGCCATTTCCATGACAACCGGTGGAGCGGCTTGGGATAATGCCAAAAAATATATTGAAGAAGGTAATTTAGGCGGCAAAGGCAGCTTTGCCCACGAGGCGGCTGTTACCGGTGACACGGTTGGCGATCCTTACAAGGACACAGCCGGTCCAGCCATTAACCCCATGATTAAGGTTGTTAATATTGTGGCATTACTTCTGGTGGGACTGCTACTTTAAGTTAAAAGTAAAAAATTAAATGTTAAAAGAACAGCTGAAAAGAGAAATTAATAAATCCAAAGCTCAAATGTCAAATGAAATCCAAAATCCAAAATCCAAAATTTGGACATTGAGATCTTTAGACATTGATTTGACATTGGGCCTCCGGCTCGGAGAGCCTCTGGCTCGGAGAGATTTTGTCATTTGGATTTTTCCCCCTTTAAGTTTTGAATTTCCATGACTAAAGAAGAGCGATATTTTATCTGCCAGATTGAAAAAATAGAGAGCGATCATGCCATTTTGGATTGTCGGGGACAAAAGTTAAAAATTGCTAAAAAGTTTCTTGCCAAAGATTGTCGGCAAGATGATACTTTACAGGTTGAATTTTTAACCTCCGGGCAAGCGGAAAAAAGAAATAAGAATTTAGCCAAGGCAATTTTAGAGGAGATTTTAAATAATCGGGAATTAGATAATTAGATGATTGGATAATTGGAGGACGGATTCCTCTATCCCTCTATCCATCCATTCCTCCATCTATTTACTATCAATTAAGAAGATGAAGATTAATTTTTATAAAAAAATTCCGATTTCTAGAGAAAAATTGGCCAAAGTCAAAAAAATTGGCTTTATTTCCGGCTTAGCACTTTTGGGCTTGGTGGTTGTTATTTTTCTTTCTTTAACTGCCCTTTCCTTTGTCTATCAGGATAAAATTTATCCTCATACCTATCTTGGCGGGGTCAATTTTGGCGGCAAAACCAGACCACAAGCGAAACTGCTTTTAGCCAATCTTATTGAAAAATCCAAGATCCAGCAACAGACCTTTGTTTTTAGTCAAAAAAACTATACGCTGAAAAATACTGAGATAAATTTGACCTATGAGGACGCCAAAACGCTTGATTCTATTTTTCAGGTCGGCCGCCGGCCGCATTTTTTTGCCTCTATGTGGGAAATTGCCAAAAGTATATTTTCCAAGAATAAGGCCCGGGCAGTTTATACATTTAAGGGAGATATAGTTAATCAATTTATTGGTATAGTCCAAAAAGACGTTGACAAACCCGTTTTGGATGCCTATTTTTACCTCCAAAATGATGAGATCCAACTCCATCCAGAACAAGATGGCCACCTTTTGCAGTTGGATGCTTTGAAAAAAATGCTCTCTGACAATTTTGCCGGTTTAGATTTTGGTAGTAAAAATCTGCCTGTAAAAATTATCAAACCGAAAATTACCTCCCAAATGGCCCTGGCTGCCAAAGCCAAGATTGAGGAGATGATTGCCACACCACTCAAACTTGTCACAAAAGAGAACAACTTTTTAATCTCTCGCAAGGGGCTGTTAGAGTGGGTACAACTGGCCTCAATCGCGCCGAAAACCTCAGTTAAAGGCACTGCTGCCTTTGATTTGGAGATTACGCCGCAATTAAAAACCAGCCAAATTCAGGAGTATGTTAAAGAATTGGCGGGAAAACTTAATCGCGATCCGGTTGATGGCAAAATTGCCTTTCAAAATGGTCATTTAGTTTTAGTTTCCGATGGTCAAATTGGGTATAAACTGGATGAGGGAAAAACAGTCCAGTTGATTGTAACTGCTCTTACAGGAGGTGGTAGCCGAACAATCACTTTGCCTTTAACTGAAATCCAGCCAACAGTTGCCAAAAATAATATCGCCAATTTAGGCATAAAAGAGTTAATTGGCAAGGGAACGACTTCTTTTGCCCGCTCCCCCCAAAATAGGCGTCATAATATTGCTATTGGCGCCTCGCTTCTTTCTGGTCAACTGATCAAGCCAGGCGAGGTTTTTTCCACTCTTGCCGCTTTGGGTAAAATTGACACCTCACAGGGCTTTTTGCCAGAGTTAGTGATTAAGGAAGATGTCACAGTACCTGAAGTTGGCGGAGGATTATGCCAGGTTTCTACCACCCTTTTTCGGGCGATCTTAAATACTGGTTTGCCAGTTGTGGAGCGCAAAAACCACAGATATCGCGTTTCCTATTATGAGCCACCTGTTGGCATGGATGCCACCATTTATATCCCCTTTCCTGATTTGAAGTTCAAAAATGACACGCCGGGTTATATTCTTATCCAGGGCTATGTATCAGGCAATTACCTTACCTTTGAATTCTATGGCACTTCTGATGGCCGGCGAGTGGAAACTACAACGCCAGCAATTTATGCTGTTGTTGGCGCTGGTGAGCCAATTTACACTGTCTCGCCTGACTTAGCGCAAGGTGAAATCAAGCAAGTGGAAAAAGCCCACCCGGGCTCCAAGGCATCATTTACTTATACTGTGTACAATAAAGATGGGAGCGTTCGTAACAAGCAGACCTTTTATTCTGTCTATGTCGCTTGGAAAGCAAGATATTTAATTGGGCCGGATACACCTATTCCTGGCACTGAAGCGCCGGCCGGGGAAACAACAACCAGCACAAATCCACCGGAAACAACCACTATTACACCAGAAACAACAACTACGATTGTCGCCCCAAGCCCTTAAGAAGGAGATTAATGAACAATTTAGACAAAATTTTCAAATCCTATGACATTCGCGGCCAATATCCTTCTGAGATCAATGAAGATATTGCTTACAAAATCGGTTTGGCTTACGGCAATTTTATCGGTAAAGGGCCAATTGCTGTTGGTCAGGATGGTCGGATTTCTGGCCCCACCTTAGCCAAGGCATTAATGAAAGGGATTGCTGAGAGTGGCTTAGACATTTGGGATATTGGCTTAATTTCCACCGATATGATTTATTTTGCCACCGGTTATTATAAAGTCGGTGGAGGAGTTATGGTAACCGCCTCCCACAAGCCAGCCAAAGATAATGGTTTTAAATTCTGCCGAGAAAAGGCCATTCCTCTTTCCGGCAAAGTTGGTTTGGATAAAATAAAAGAGATGATTTTATCTGGCAAATTGCAGCTGGCTAAAAAGCCAGGCAAGATTATAAGAAAAGATATTTATGATGATTATTTTAAGAAAATTCTCTCCCTTGTTGATATCAAAAAAATTAAGCCGCTGAAAGTGGTAGTTGATAGTGGTAATGGCGCTGAAGGCTATATTTTGGAAAAATTCCAAAAATATCTGCCCATTAAAATTATCCCTTTATATTTTGAGGTTGATGGTACTTTTCCCAACCATATACCCGATCCACTGATTGAGGAAAATCAAAAAGATTGTCAGGCAAAGGTAATTAAGGAAAAAGCCGATTTAGGAATGCTTTTTGACGGCGATGGCGACAGAGTTTACTTGATTGATGAGAAAGGCGAGTGGGTAACTGGCTCATTGATAACAGCTTTGGTTGCCATCAAAATGCTCAAAAAATATCCGGGCAGTAAAATTCTCTATAATGCCGTTTGCAGTAAAATCGTACCAGAAACAATCAAGGCCATGGGTGGCAAGGCAAGCATGACCAAAGTTGGCCATTCCTTAATTAAACAACAAATGAGGGATGAAGATGGTCTTTTCGCCGGCGAGCATTCTGGCCACTATTTCTTTAAGGATTTTTACTATGCTGATACGGGACTAGTAGCGGCTATGGTTATTTTAGAGTTAATTTCCGAAAAAAATCAGCCCCTGTCAGAGATTGCAAAACCTCTGAAAAAATATTATAATTCTGGCGAGATTAATTCGGATGTAGAAGATAAAGAGGGCAAAATGAAGCAAGTGGCGACGATCTATAAAAATGGCAGGCAGACATGGCTTGACGGATTAACGGTTGAGTATAAGGATTGGTGGTTTAATTTGCGGCCCTCCAATACTGATCCCTTGATTCGCTTAAATGTTGAGGCCAAGACAAAAGAACTAATGGAACAAAAACGAGACGAACTGCTGAAGATAATCAGGAAATGACTAATTACTCCTAATTAACCTAATTTCTAATCAAATCCCAATGACAAAATGACCAATTTAGACATTGAATAATTGGGTATTAATTAGATCAATTAGAAATTATTTTATATGAGTCCCACTGCCTTTTTGGCTTGTTCTAAGGTTTGAGAGGCGACTTTTTGAGCTCTTTGGTTGCCCTCTTGTAAAATTTGTTTTAGTTTCTCGGAGTCAACGGCCAGTTTTTTATAATTTTCCTGCAAGGGAGTTAAAGTTTTTATAATTGCCTCGGCCAGGGCTGGTTTAAATTGGGAATATTTAATGGTGCCGGTTTCTCTTTCTTTCCGCCATTTTTCCGCCTCTTCTTTCCCTCCAAAGGCCTCCATCAATCCCAGTAAATTTTTCGTTCCGGCAGAAATCTCTTGTTCATTACCCACATCAGTTGTTGCCTTACCGATCTTGGTTTTTATCACTTCCGGCGAATCAGTTAAGGCAATAAAAGAATCTTCCGGGTCGGTTTTGCTCATTTTTCTAGTTGGGTCTGTTAAACTCATTATTCGTTTTTCCTCTGTCAAAAGCGGTTTTGGTTCGGTGAAAACCTTGCCGTATTTGCTGTTGAATTTCCGGGCCAAATTGCGGGTTAATTCCACATGCTGGACTTGGTCCTCGCCGACTGGCACCAAATCCGCCTGATAGAGCAAAATATCCGCCGCCTGTAGGACTGGATAATTCAAAAGCCCAGCGGAGATTATTTGTCCTTCATTTTGGCTTTTTTCCTTAAATTGGGTCATCCGTTGGAGTTCTGCAATGGAAACGAGGGTATTCAAAAGCCAAAAAAGCTCCACGTGTTCGGGCAGGTCGGATTGGCAGAATAAAACGCATTTTTGGGGGTCAAGACCAGCAGCGATATAGAGTGCTAAAAGCTCCATCGTATCTTTTTGGAAAGTTTTGGGATCATAGGGCGAGGTGATGGCGTGCAAATCAGCAATCATAAAATAGCAGTCATATTTTTCCTGCATTTCCACCCACTGCTTAATCGCCCCCAGATAATTGCCAATATGTAATTTTCCCGAGGGTCTGACCCCGGATAAAACTCGGTTCATGGTAATTTAATTTTACCAGAAATGATTAAATTGTAAAACTGGCGGGTCCTGCTCGGGTATCCCTTCTTCCAGACCGCTCGCAGTCCCAGCGTGACTGACTCGCTTGTGCTCGGCTCGCTCCTCTCCGCTTCGCTCCGAGACCATGCCCGCTCGCCTGTGCAGTCTTTCAGAAGTGGACACCGCTCGCACCCGCTAAAATTATATAAAAACAAAAAACAAAAAGCCCGCCAGACGTGGCGGGCAAGCCGATTGCTCGGCGGATGTGGACGTGGATGTGTGATTTCTCCTCTAGGTTTACCCGACCTTCCTCTTGAGTGCCTCACGACTCCCCAAGATGAAAAAGGCTGCAGCTACGAGACAAGAGCCTATCCTGACTACCAATGGCACTTCGTTGGAGAAAGGGAAAAAGCACATGGGCCAAACCAAGAGCGGACCAAGGGTAGTGATCAGGATGACACATAACAAATCAACCTGTCTTACTACTCGTGGGACCTTTATTTTCAACTATCTCACCTCCATTTGGACTTATTTTATCCTACCTCATCAGCCCTGATTTGTCAAGGGATATAATAAATCAAAAATCAAAATTAAAAAATCAAAATATTCGCTTCGCGACCAAATTTGATAAATCAAATTACGACAAAGAAAAATGTAAAATTCTTAAAAGAAATTAAATTCTCTTTACATTTTAGATTACATTTTGATATTTGGAAATTCTTTAGAATTTCGTCGCTTTAGCGAATATATTTGCATTTTCCATTATCTTTTGTGGTATAACAGAAGTGCAATGCATTTTGAGCAAAAATATCTTCATCGGGCAAAATTGGCGGCCAAATTGCTGTCAGCCGTCCCCTTTGTCCGGATGGTGGGGTTGAATGGCTCGCTGCCGCTCGGTACGGCAACGGAAAAATCCGATATTGATTTTTTGATTATCACTAAACACCACCGCATCTGGACCGGCCGATTTTTGTCCACCATTTTAATCCATCTGGTGGGAATGCGGCGCTATGGTAAAAAAATCGCCGGCAGGATATGTCTAAATCGTTATCAAACCACTTCTTCTTTAGATGTAATGCCCCACGACGACTACCACCGCCGGGTTTTTTCAGCCCTTGTTCCTCTTTATGACGCTGGTGGAATCTATGAAAAATACTGCAAATTTAATCTGTGGATGGGGAATATAACTAAAAGCTCAAAGCTCAAATGTCAAATGTCAAATGAAATCCCAAATCCAAAACCTAAAATTTGGACATTTAAACCTTTAGGCATTGATTTGTCATTTGGATTTAGTCATTTGGATTTTTACAGATACATTCAAACTTTTTTCGAAACCTTTCTGAATGACCAATTTGGTGATTGGGTGGAAAAACTGCTCAAAAACTACCAGCGTACTCGTATTTTAAACGACCCCCGCACTCATTTAATGCCTGGCCGGGTAGTGGCCGAGGATTGGCTGCTAAGATTCCATCCGCCGAAAGAATAATCTATAATTAAATCAAAGGAGGGTTTATGGACGACCAACAAGGGCAAACTAAAAAACGCATTCTTTGGGCAATAATTATTATTTTACTTCTACTTCTCGGCTTTTTTATCGGTTATTTTGCCGGCAAAAAATGGACCAAATGCCAGGCTACCCCCACTACTACAACCACTATTTCTGCCACCCAATCCTCGACCAGTACGACAATCAAAGGAAAATCCACCACAACCAAATCAACTTCAACAACTACTGCCACTGGCAATGTTGTTCAGACCACCTCAACCGCCGTTCAAACTACTACAACTACCGCTGCTGGTGGGGAAGCGGCAACTACTACCTCAACTGGCCAATTGATTATGTAGTGAACTCAAAATTTGTAATTAGATCTTGACAAAAAATATAATTTTGTGATACATTGAGGTGTGGCGGTGGGTGTCGTATCCCCCTTCGGCCCTACCGCCATTCAGTGGAAGGGGGAATTTTAATCCAAAATAAGGACAATTGCGGGTCCGCACCCGCTATCTAACTATATTTATTAGTCAATCATTGAAATCAAAAAGGAAGGAGAAAAATTATGTCCAAAATCAAACCACTGCGCGATAAGGTTTTAATCAAACCCTTAGAGGCCAAGGAAAAAACTTCTTCTGGCATTATTTTGCCCGAGAGCGCCAAAGAAAAGTCCAAACAAGGGCAGGTGGTGGAAGTTGGTCCGGGCAAATATGATGATGGAAAACTTGTTCCTATGGCAGTCAAAAAGGGCGATAAGGTTATTTTTGAGGAATATGGTGGAGAGGACATTAAAATCGATGGCGAAGAATATAAATTAATTGAAGAAGAAAGAATCTTAGCAATTATAGAATAAGGAGTTGAAAGTGGCAAAACAAATCAAATTTTCCGAGCATGCCCGTCAGGGCTTACAAAAAGGAGTTAATCTTTTGGCCGATGCAGTCCGCATTACCCTTGGGCCAAAAGGAAGAAATGTTGTTTTAGATAAGGGTTTTGGCGCCCCAACTATTACCAATGATGGGGTGACAATCGCCAAAGAAATTGATTTAGAGGATAAATTTGAGAACTTGGGCGCCCAACTGATTAAAGAGGTTGCTTCCAAAACCAATGATGTGGCAGGAGATGGCACTACCACGGCAACGGTTTTGGCCAAATCTTTGATTAATGAAGGGTTAAAAAATGTCGCCGCTGGCGCTAATCCAATGGAAATCCGCAAAGGCATTGAAAAAGGCACCCAAGCCGTGGTTGAAGCTTTGAAGAAAGGCGCCAAGCCAGTGGCTGGCAAGGAAGACATTGCCCATGTCGCTGCTATTTCTGCCGGAGATGAACAGGTCGGTAATTTGATTGCTGAAGTGATGGATATGGTGGGCAAAGATGGCGTCATCACTGTTGAAGAGAGCCAAACCATGGGCCTGGAGAAAGAAATTGTTGAAGGGATGCAGTTTGACGAAGGCTATATTGCTCCTTACATGATGACTGATATTGCCAAAATGGAAGCAGTCGTGGAAAATCCCTATATTTTGATCACCGACAAAAAGATCTCATCAGTTTCTGATATTTTGCCCCTTTTAGAGGGTATGGCCAACGGTGGCAAAAAGGATATTGTTATTATTGCTGAAGATGTTGAAGGCGAGGCCCTGGCAACCTTAGTTGTCAATAAACTACGGGGTGTTTTGAATGTTTTGGCTGTTAAAGCACCGGGTTTTGGCGATAGAAAAAAAGAAATGCTAGCTGATATTGCCACTTTGACTGGCGCTCAATTTATTTCTGAAGATACGGGCGTTGAATTAAAATCAGCCAAAATTGAGATGCTGGGCGGGGCCAGAAAAGTTGTCGCTGACAAGGAAAAAACCACCATTATCCAAGGCAAAGGCAGTCAAGCCGATATCAAAACCAGAATTGCTCAAATCAAGGCCCAAATTGAAAAATCTACTTCAGATTTTGACAAGGAAAAACTGCAGGAACGCTTGGCCAAATTATCTGGCGGCGTGGCTGTTATCAAAGTTGGTGCTGCCACAGAAGTTGAGCAAAAAGAGCTCCAACACCGGGTAGAGGATGCTGTTTCTGCCACCAAAGCAGCTGTGGAGGAAGGGATTGTTTCCGGTGGCGGGGTGGCTTTGGTTGATGTGATTAAGAGTTTGGATGGGGTTGAGGCGTCAGGGGACGAGGCAATTGGGGTAAAAATTTTACGCCGGGCATTAGAGGAGCCAATGCGCCAGATTGCCGAAAATGCCGGCAAAGATGGCGGAGTAGTGATTGAGGAAGCCAAACGGCAGGAAAAGGGCATCGGCTACAATGTAGCCACCGACCAGTTTGAAGATATGATTAAAGCCGGCATTATTGATCCCTTGAAAGTGACCAGAAGCGCCCTGCAAAATGCCGCCTCTGTTTCTGCTATGCTTTTGACCACCGAGGCAGTGGTGACGGATTTAGTAAAACCCGACGATAAATCTAAAATGCCACCTTATCCAGCCGAACCTGAGTACTAATTGCAAACTTATCCCTTAATAGAAGATTTTTCTTCCCCCTTGAAAGTTTTTCTTTCCTTTTTAGGTGTTTAATAAAAGGCTCAATTTTATTGAATAACATCAAAAGTGCGTCTTTGCGATTTACGGCTAAGCGCCATAAATTTTTACTATTTGTATAGCCTATGCTATATAAAGATTTTGATATATAGCCCTTGGGTTTATTTATTTTTGGTTTTGGGGAGAAAATTGCGAGAGAATTTAATTTTTCCCATATTTGTTTAAGAATATTTTTATCATAACTCTGGATTTCTAAAATCACATAAGGTGTTTTACCAAATTTCTTATTTAATTTGAAGAAGATGCTCCCCTCGGCATCAATATAACCGGCTAAAAAGGCAAAGAAATAGTCATCATTAGTTAAAATCCAATCTTCAATTCGATCCTCTTTCTTCAAAAGAAAATTAAAAGAATTGTTCAAAAGGCATTGAATATCTATTACTTGTTTACCATTAAGTATTCTGGAGGGTTTTATATAGACATAGGTATATTGAGAAAATAAATTTTTAATTAATTCTACTTGTTCGGAAACGGTAGTAGAGCAGCCCATATGTATTTGAAGTTTTTTTCTACTAACATGGAGATCTCCTAACCTAAATCCTATTAAATATGCTCTTTCTTTCAGATCGCCATTAAAATCTCTTTTTGGATATTTCATGCCTGCTTCTGATAAACTGCGCGACTTAATTTGATATTCTTTCATTTTTTGCTGGATACCCCAAATACTACACTTAAACTTCTTGGCTATTTTTTCTTGTGATATTTTTTGTTTTTTATAAAACTTTCTTAACGTTTCTTTGGGAATATTTAGCGATTTTCTCATTCCCAGTCTAGATCTTGTTTTGATTCTATAGATTTTCATTTTGTTAAGGATCGTAGCATGCGAGCAATTATACATTTTGGCTATAGAAGCAGTAGATAATTTCTTCTTTTCATATAATATTTTCAGTTTTTTCGGGGGAATTCTTACCTTGCTCATCGCTTCTGATAAAGATCGGGATTTAATGCCACACTTTCGGATCATTTTTAAAATAGCGAAGGGGTGACAATTATAGATTTGGGCAATCTTCCCCATCGATAAATTTTGTCTAAGGTAGAGATTCTTTAATGTCGTCTTTGATATATTTAATCGAGTCTTCATAATACTTCTTACAAGTCCATTATTTCACGAAATTTTCCTGAAAACAATATTATAAAAATTCTTTTTAGGGTATCTGATAAAACCCAATCGCTAATTGATCGGAAAAATCCCGCTCCGCCAGCCGGCGGAGCCGCCCCCCAGATGCCTGAGATGGGCGGGGAGTACTAAAACAACAATCAGTAAACAGTGATCAGTGAACAGTGGAACAAAAAGAAAAAGGCGCCGCGGTGCGGCGCCAAGAGGTTAGTTTTGCCAGTCAGTAGGATCTAACTGGCCGGTAGGTTGGGCTACTATTGAGAAAGCCAGTTGGTTATCTCACCAATTCTCTCCCTGATTCTCTGAAGAGTAGAGGGATTCTTTTCATCCTCTTGTTCCCACTTTTGCAATGTTGCCGCCACGCCCTGGGAGATATTACCCTTAGAAGTAAGAGCTGTCCTGACTTTGCGAGATCGGCAATAACCCTTAGGAGTTTGGTAAAGGCCTCCTCAACTTACTTGATTTCTGGGGTTTCGGGCACTCTTTTTTCCTCCTTACTGTTTTTCAGGATAGTCAGATTATAACATCAGGGGTAATTTTTGTCAACAAAAAATGCCGGATTCGCAATAAATATGGCATTAGTCTTTTATAAATCTAAAGTTACGCCGTTACCTCTGCCGCGCTACTTGGTTCTATATCTTCTTGAAATATTATAGCATCTTTTTTAATTTCCACCACTTTTTCTGCCGGTAGAATCCGCTCACCTGTCAAAACACCCTTCATATAGTATTTAACAATTATTTCCATCTGCGTGTCAATCAAAACATCTGTTATTTTGCCCAGTCCCTTGCCGGATTCGGTTTTAGCATTTTGACCAATAATTGGCATTTTTTCTGCCAATATCTTTTTTACCCGGACAATTTCTGCCACAGGTACCAATTCCTCTTCTGTTTTGACAACTATCCCTGCCTTGCTAATCTCCATCACATCAATCGGCGAGAGGGCCTTGACTGCTTGAAAAAAATTGATTCTAACCAAATAGGCCAAAATTTTGCCGTTTTTGTGGTCAAAAACAATATTTTTAATCACCCCAACTTTGACTTGGGTTTCTAATGAGCCGACAGGCAAACCTATAATTTGGGAAGAAAGAAGTAACATAAAATGTTTTAATGACTAATTTCTAAATGACTAATGAATGTTTTAATGACTAAATGTTTAAATAATTAAAGCATTGAATCATTCATTGAGCATTAAATCATTAAGCATTAAACATTTGCGAAAGAGCTATGCTCTTTCCACGTATTCCCCGCGTTCTATATTTATTATAACCGTATCACCGGTTTTGATAAAAAGAGGCACCTTTATTGTCGCGCCGGTTTCAAGCCGCGCCTCTTTCTGGGGCGCTGAGACCGTATCTCCCCGGAAGCCGGGCTCTGTATAGGCAACTTTTAGTGTAATTTTGGTCGGCAGCTGAATACCGATTGGTTGCCCATTGCATCTGACAATTTTGACCTCTTCCCCTTCTTTCATAAAGGCGCCTTTTTCGCCAATTTGTGAGGGTGGAAGCGAGAATTGCTCATAACTTTTGGGGTCCATAAAATTATAGCCATTTTGATCTTTGTAGAGATAAGTGGCGCTGGCAGTTTCAATTTCTGCTTCTTCTATCTCTTGTTGGCCTTTAAAAGTCCGCTCAAGTGTCGTGCCAGTAAAGGGATTCTTCACTTTTACTCTCTGCAATCCTTGCCCCCGGCCCAGTTTAACATGCAAAGATTGGGCCACTTGATATGGCTTGCCTTCCAGCATAATCCAAGTGCCTGGTTTTAGCTGAGAAATAGAAAGCATAATTTTAATAGCCGTGATTAAATTGTGATTAAGTAGTGACTAATGGTGATTAATAGTGATACGATGGTGATTTCCTTGTCACTATGAGTCAGTATAAATCACAACGAAGTTTAATCACAATAAATCACCCAAGTATCAATAGGTTTTAGAAGAGAGAATTGCCATCTGTCGGGCTTTTTTAATGGCGCGGGATAAACGGCGCTGATGTTTGGGGCAGGTGCCAGAGTCCTTGGCCGCTTTAATTTTGCCCCAAGGGGTAAGATAGCGCGACAATTGCGCTCCATCAGTAAAATCGATATCTTTAATTCTTTTTTTGCAGAAATAACAAAATCTTTCTCTATAATACACGGTATTTACTCCGTAAATGGCTTATAGCTTATGGCGTATGGCATATGGAAATTCCACCATTTGCCATTTGCTATCTGCTATATGCCATTAGCCTTTAAAATGGTATATCCTCTAAATTAATATCCTCATCAATTTCCTCGACTTTTTCTTCTTTTTCTTCCTTTTTGGTTTTTTTGTCTGGTTTTGAAACAGCTTCTTCCTTTTCTTTTGGTTTTGGCGCTGGTTTTTCCTCTCCGCCAGCTGGCGGATTTTCTTCTTCAGCCATTGGGCTAACAGCGCCTTTTGGTGTTAGAGGAACAAAGTTGTCCATGACTATTTCTGTTCGCTGACGCTTAGACCCATCTGGTGCTTCCCAGCTTCTGGTTTGCAAGCGTCCCTCAACATAAACCTTATTGCCTTTATGGAGAATTTGGCTGCAAAGTTCAGCCAGTTTGCCCCAAGCCACTATTTCATGGAATTGGGTGTCCTCTTGCAGTTCTCCTGCTTGATTTTTCCAACGCCGATTAGTGGCAACGCCAAAGGAAGTAACGCCCTGGCCGCTGGGGATATAGCGCATTTCCGGGTCCCGGGTAATGTTGCCAATAATTTCTGCTCGATTTAATGAATACACTTTACTCCTCCAGTAATTCCTTTAATTTCTCATCCAAGATTTTTTGTCGCTCTTTTTCTTCCAGCTTCATTGATTTTTCTGCCACCTCAATTTTTGGTTTTTCAACCTTCTTTGTGACTGGTTCTTCAGAAACTTCGGAAACGGCCTTTTTGGCTTCTTTTTCCGCCAACTGTCTGATGGCTTTATCAACTATTTTCCGAGGCATCGGGGCAATATTTGGCGCCGGTTGATGGGAAAGAATATAGCGTAAAACTTCCGGCTGGCGAAGTAAAGTCTGGCGAAGCTCGCCAATTTTATCTGCCTCTAAATTAACATCAACTTTGTAAAAAAAGCCAATGGTTTGTTTTTTGATTGGATAAACCAGGGTCTTTTGACCAATTAGCTGGTTTTTCAAAATTTCTCCCATCTGGCCAATGGTTTTGTCAATCTCGGCTGTGTCTTTTTGGTCTTTTAGGATTAGGGTGATTTGATAGGGTTTCATAAAAAATTTAAAAGTTAAAAGATTAGTTGACCTATTTCAGGTTACCATAGATTATTTGGTTTGACAAGAGGGAAACAATTGAAATCCAAAATCTAAAGTTCAAATGTCAAATGAAATCCAAAATCCAAATTTTAACATTGAGTCATTTAGACATTGATTTGACATTGGGCCTCCGGCTCGGAGAGCCTCCGGCTCGGAGAGCCTCCGGCTCGGAGAGCCTCCGGCTCGGAGAGCCTCCGGCTCGGAGAGCCTCTGGCTCGGAGAGCCTCTGGCTCGGAGAGATTTTGTCATTTGGATTTAACTGCTAAATAAAAAGTGCACCACATCCCCATCCCCAATAATATAGTCCTTGCCTTCGGTTCGTAGTTTGCCTGCCTCATGGGCCTTTTGCCAGCCGCCCGATTGAACAAAATCCTCATATGAAACCACTTCGGTCTTGATAAAGCCCTTTTCCATATCAGTGTGGACCTTGCCGGCAGCAACTGGGGCGGAGGTGTTTTTGGGAATCGGCCAGGCTTGTATTTGCCCGCCCGGAGCGTCAGCGGAGGGACCGGGTTTTAAGGTGTAAAAAGTGATTAAATTGAGTAACTTATAGGCCTTTTGAATTAATTGATCCAAAACCGGCTCTTTCAAACCCAAAACTTTCAGATAATCTTTCCTTTCTTCTGGCGCCAGGTCTAACAGCTCCTCTTCTGTTTTGGCGCAGATGACCAAATCGGCAAAATCAAAGGATTTATTGAGGTCTCCCTCCGCCACATTGACCACCACCAGCCGAGGTTTTTCAATCAGTTTTTGCTCATCAGTTAGGGATAACGCTTTATTGACATCAGCCAGTTCCATCTCTGTTTCTAAAATTTGTAGGTCATCATAAGGATCAATTTTGGGCTGGGAGTGGGGGACATTTTTACTCTCAAAATGGCGCAAAAGCAAAAGAATGGCATCAACACTCCTAATGTGGGACAAAAACTCATTGCCCAATCCCTCGCCCTTGTGAGCGTCCTTCAAAAGCCCGGCAATATCAACAAATTCAATGAGGGCAGGCACTATTTTAGTGCCTTGTGATTCATTGTGATTTCGCCCTGCGGGTTGTGATACATCGTGATTCATTGTTTGGGCGATTTTTTGCAGTCGCTCATCCGGCACTTCCACCATCCCCACATTGGGCTCAATGGTGGTAAAGGGATAATTTTCGGCCTTGGCTTGGCGTGAACCGACAAGGGCATTAAAAAGAGTTGATTTGCCAGCGTTGGGTAACCCCACTATGCCGATAGAGAGAGGCATTTGTTTTGCTCCTTATTTATGTAATGAGATTGACGAAGCGCAGCCCCGTAAACGACCCCAAAGTATTCGCTTCGCTCAACTACGGGGCAAGCGCTCCAGGAAGCATGCCCTGAACTCAAATTTAATTTGTAGTTTAGGGGAGTTTTACTGGGGCCAGCGTTGGGCAACCCTACAATTCCTATTTTAAGTGCCATTGGCAATCCTTTCCGGTGGTTTTTCGGGAGGCGACTGCCTCATCCTTCTCCCATGGAAGGCCCGGTGGACGTCGCGCAGATGGGTGTCGGTGACATGGGTGTAAATTTGGGTGGTAGTAATGGAGGCATGGCCAAGCATGGCCTGAACACTTCTGATATCCCCCCCAGATACGAGTAAATCTGTCGCAAATGTGTGGCGTAAAACGTGAGGCGTAACTTTCTTCTGTAATCCTGCACGAACGGCAGATTTTTTGACAATCCTTTCAATTTGCCGAACTGACAGACGACGGGATCGGATGATTAGATGATTAGATGAATGGATGATTGGAGGATTGGGTTCCTTGCTTCCCCCATTTTGAATTTTTAGCTTTGAATTTTTAATTCTGTTTGTGCTGACAAACAGCGCCTCATCATTATCCCGCCGCCGGGCCAGATATTGCGAGAGCCAATCCCGGGCCGATTGGGACAAAAATACCACCCGCCTTTTGCCGCCTTTTCCCTCAACTGAAAACTCGCCCCTGGTTAAATTAATCTGGCTTTTATCCAAACCTTGCAGTTCTGCCACCCGCAAGCCAGTGGAAAATAAAAGTTCTAGTATTGCCCGGTCGCGTAGGCCCTTAAAAGTAATTGGTTGGGGGGCTTGGAGCAGTTTTTCCACCTCTTCTGGCTCCAAAAAAACCACCTCTGGCTGGGATGTTTTGGCTAGTTCAATTTTATCCGGCGCAAGTGTTTCAATATCTTTTTTGCCCATAAATTTCAAAAAACTGCGCAGGGCAATCAGGTGGTAGTTTTGAGTCAATGGATTAAGTTTTTTGCCCTTATAAGTCAATTTTGATAAATATAGCCGAAAGTCGCTGACCAAATCCAGGGTGATTTTACCCGGCGCATCCACTCCTTTTTCCTGGGCATATCTGATAAACCGGCCCAAATAATGGCGGTAATTTCTGATGGTCAAGGCCGACCTTCCCTTTTCCACCTGCAAATACTGGAGGAAAGATTTGAGATATTTTGACAGGGCGGTGATTGGTTGTGATTGATTGTGATTAGGTGATTTGTTGTTCATTGTTTACTGCTCACTGATTTTATTTTACGACATTTTAATAGTAAATCCAAATTGTCAAAATCCAAATGTCAAATGAAATCTAAATGACTTAATG
>Ga0210057_1000530_pt1 | contig 62620 bp, 63 predicted proteins | sample CryGeyCG2114_010_2_FD_183968 | JGI IMG/M metagenome (GOLD analysis project Ga0210057, IMG submission 183968) | Groundwater microbial communities from aquifer - Crystal Geyser CG10_big_fil_rev_8/21/14_0.10 (SPAdes) (version 2) | ecosystem: Environmental > Aquatic > Deep subsurface > Groundwater ...
TATGCTGATAATCATAAATTGCCCTTTGCCATGAGTAGTCGCCAAAAGAATAATCCCTTTGCACCTCGGAATCAATCGCCCAATCTTTTGATTTCAAATAAGCGCCTTCCCAGCCAACATTATAAACCGGATCATAAAAATGATTAACCCAGCGCGGAGGCATATCTTCTTCTACCGCCCCTTTTCTCAAAAGCTCAATTTCTTTTTCTGTCAGATCAGTATCGGCTTGCTCATTGTATAATTTACCGGCCAATTCCGCGACATTGGGATGAGCCACATAAGTATCATAAGAAAAAGCTCTATCAAAAATAGTGACAGAACTTATTGTTATTATCAAAATAATTAATAATTTTGATATTTCCCCCCTCGTTATCTTAACATTCATACGAGGAAATTTTTTATTAAAGTGATTCTATTAACCAAACACCTTCGCTGTTTTTGATAAATTCCATTGTATTGGCATATTTTTTCCCATCAATCTCTCCTACATAAAAATAAGTAGCTATAGTATCTAACATCATTTCTTGCTCAACCACACTAATATCACTAATCATAAGTTCTAATTTATCCCCATCTTTTACTCGCTGTAACCCTAGTTTCATCTCTTCCTGTTTATCTTTCACAAAACAACACTCCACCGCCCCATCCAAATCACCTTCTTTTAATTTTTCCACAAACATCTTGTGAGTTTCTTCCGGAGTGCGAGTTGTTGGAACATTTGCATTGTCCTCGTGAGATGGATACATCTCCTCTAATTTTTGTTGGCTATATTTTGTATAAGGAAATTCCGGACTAGCCAATCCCCTTTCAACCAATTCCAATCTATCCCAAACCCAACTATAAGCAAAAAATATTAAAATCGGAGTAACAATAGCAACCACAGACACAATTAACCAAAACTTTTTCTTCTTTGACATATACTTTATTTAAAGATAATAGCCCATATTATATACCACACAAATAAAATACACAAGAATGCCTTTTTATAGTCATTTATATAAACTACCTATACCAAAAAACCACCCTTCCGAGCGGTTTTGGTACGTATAATGTTTATTCCAAAAAACTACGAAAGCAAAACACCGCCATCAACTACAATTTGTGAACCGGTCATATAACTTGCAAGATCGGAAGCAAGAAACAGAGCAACCTTGCCAATGTCATCAGGATCACCCATGCGTTTCATTGGAATTTTTTCTAAGAATTTTTTAAGTATAGTCTTCATTTCCGAAGTTGCCGGCTTGTCAGCTCCAGTGCCCGGCGTGGCAATACCGCCCGGAGCAATAGCATTAACTTGGATATTGTACGGCGCAAGCTCCAGCGCGGTATTTTTGGTAAATCCCCAAAGGCCGTGCTTGGATGCGTCATAAACAGCCAGCCCCACAGATGAGGGATGCAAAGCGTCAATTGATGTAATATTAATAATCTTGCCGCCACTACCTTGCTTTATCATAACTTCCGCCGCCATTTTTGTAAAAAAGAAAATACTTTTAAGGTTCACATCTAATATTTTTTCAAAATCACCTGATTTCATTTGCATAACGGGAATAATAGGGTAAATACCGGCATTATTTACAAGAATATCAATACCTCCATATGTCTTTACTGCAAAATCAATAGCTCGCTTTACATTTTTTTCGTCAGCCACATCTGTTTTTATAAATGTCGCTTTCCAACCATTGTCGCTCAATTCTTTGACCGCAGTCTTGCCTATTTCTTCATTAAGATCCGCCACGACAACACTTGCCCCGGCTTCGGCCAAGCGATATGCTATGCCAAAACCAATGCCCATCGCGCCACCAGTAACAATGGCTGTTTTATTTTTTAAATCAATAAGTTGAGAAATTGAAGATAAATTCATATTATTTAAATTTTATTAATCTTTAAATATCGCAAAGCAAGCGCGAAAATAATAACATAAAAAATAAGACCATAAGCGCATGTCGGCAAACCAAGCGAATAGGCACTACCCTCGGAAAACAAGCGTTCTACTTCTGGAATAGTAAAATATCCGGCAAAAAGTATACCCAGACCAGAAACTATGACATGTATATACGCCACATTTCTAAGTGCAATATTTTTTAAAAATCCAAATAGAGTCGCTATAAACAGTATAGAAAACATCCCAAAACCATACCAACAGGCGGGATAACCAAGAAAATATGGGCACGGCTCATTAAAGGCGCAGATTGAGGTGAATAACTTTATAGCGCTTAAATATCCGGAAAACAACAGCCCGGCGAGGCTAAGAATAAACATTGTTTTCTTATAGTTAGAATTGGTCATAGACAAAATATAAAAATATCATATTCATTTAAAAGTATATCAAATTTATTAATTTTATCAATCTTTTCGTCCACAAACATACGAAATAATTGAGGACTGGACAAAAACCCAAGAAAATGATAACTTACTTAAAATTGTTCTTTTCACGAAAGGGGAAAGATATGGGAGATTTCCGAGAAAGCAAAGAATATGAACTCCTTAATACAATCGGCATCAAATGCGGGCATATCATTGTAAAATCACAAGAACCTCTGTTTGTCATAGATCTGGAAGTTGGCGAACGTATGCTTAGTTCAGGCGTGGCTTATGGCATACTTACAACCGCGGACGCGCAGAAAATTAGGACCCAAATGACAAAGGTTGGCATATGCGAAAACATGATGAGCGTATTGGAAAAAATACGCGAATTCACAATTCCGGATGATACTCCTAATCAATTATACGTTTTCCAAAAATGCAATAGCCCAACATGCAAACAACCTGCTATACATGGTAATATTTTTTTTGAACAAAATGGCGAAAAAGCTATTGACCAAGAACTTACTACGCTAAATATGGGCTACGCGCTATGTTTCGTTAATATGACAGAAAATAAAATGAGTCCGCTCAATGCCGTAATTATACTAAAACAAATGCTCGAAGCTAATCTAGTGGCTGATGGGCCTGAGTTAAAAAAACCACCTGGAGAACTTCCCAGCTAAACTCAACAAGCTAGAAAAAACCGACCCAAGCGGCCGGTTTTTCATTTTAATTTAATTTCCAAATCTCTTTCATTGTTTTAATTCCATCTTCAAGACTTATTTTCGGTTCCCAGCCAAGCAACTCTTTGGCTTTTTCATTATTTGCTCTGGAATACCTTACATCTCCAAGCCGTTCATCAATTGTTATCGATTCACCGCCAATTAACTTTGCTAATTGATTAACAGAGCATGGATTATTATTTCCAATATTTATATTTTCCCCTTTGCCAACTTTTTCACTCTGCATCGCCAAGACATTTGCCTCAACAACATCATCAACATGAGTATAATCTCTATAATACTCCCCATCCCCACAAATCGTCATTGGCTCATTGTTTGAGCGCTGGCGCAAGAACTTGCCCATTACCAAAGCATAAGCGCCTTCCGGATCCATATATTGGCCATAAATATTGTAATAACACAATGCCACAGTCTCAAATCCGTACAACTCAGAAAAAAGCCTGCAATATTCTTGTCCGGCAACTTTTTGCAAAGCATAAGGGCTTTTTGGTTCAAATTTCATATCCTCAGTCAAAGATACTTTTCCTTTGTCACCACCATAAATAGATGAGGAAGTGCTAAAAATCAATCTCTTTACGCCATTATCACGAGCGCCAATTAAAACATTTAAAGTTCCGGTAATATTTACCTCATTTGTTTCTTGCGGATGCTCTACTGAATACGGAACACGCGGTACAGCTGCCATATGAAACACGCCGTCAATGCCTTGCATGGCTTTCTCAACATCATCCATATTTCTAATATCTCCCTCAATATATTCCGCGTCCGTTTGTAATCTATCTTCTTTTTTTCCGGCAGAATAATTATCAAGAACACGTACTTTGTGTCCGTCCGAGAGCAATCGCTTTACTAAATTTGTCCCTATAAACCCGGCCCCGCCGGTAACCAAGTAGTTCTTAGTCAATAGTTTGGAACCAATAGATTGTGCTTGATTATCCATAGTATTAAGTTTTAGTTTTCTTAATCTGCTTACTCTGCCTATTCTGCTTAATTTGCTGGCCTGCCTTTAATAAACGGACTACCCACAGCAATTATATCAAATCCTGCTCTTTGCATATCTTCATATCGGTGCTGCAACATACGGCGCCCATCCATAATAATCGTACTGTTATTCACTTCACCTATAATCACATCAGCCAATCCGCGAAATTGCGGCCAATCTGTCGCAATGATTATTATATCAGATTCTTTTACAGCCTCAAACTCATGCATAAAATATTTTATTTGCTCTGATTCCGGAAATGTCAATTTAAACATATCCATTGCCGCCGGATCATAAAGACGAACTTCCCCAACTCCTTGTTCTTGCAAATGTCGAACAATATCTATACTCGGTGAATTTCGTACATCATTTGTGTCCCGTTTAAAAGCAAGCCCAATCACTGCAACTTTTTTACCCTTCCAATCTACGTTTGATTCCCTATCTGCCCGACCCATAAACAATTCCAATTGTCTTTTGTTTGCCAGACATGTCTCATTTACTAATACCGCGTCTTGTCCAGATGTCTGTAATTGGTGCGAAAGAGAGCGCGCGTCTTTTATAAAACAACTGCCACCGGCATAAACACTATTATAAAAGCCCCAACCCCCAATCCTATCATCACTAGTTAGAATTCTTCTTAAATTTTCAAACTTAAGGTCAGAAAAAGTCTCACAAGTTCTGCCAATAACATCAAAACAGATAGCCAGTTTATTAAATAAATAAAAATTTGCCAAAAGTTTTCCAGCCGCCGCTTCTTTCGGATTAACTTCAAGGTATTCCACATTTGGAGAATCAACAAACCTCTGATACAGATTTCGCATAACTTCAAAATCTTTTTCTTCCCAAGCGCCAACCACTATGCGATCCGGTTTCAAAGAGCCCGAGATTGCTTTGCCCTCAACCAAAAATTCCGGATTGGAAACCACTCCATAATTTTTCACGCCCGCTTTGTCCATTATAGCTTGTGTTTGGTCTACCATCTCAATTGGGACTGTGCTTTTATTAACCAAAACAATATATTTATCCTGCGCGCCGCCATTTCTCTTGGTCATGCCCTCAGCCAGTTTTTCTGCCGCTCTATAATAATAATCAAGATTGCTTTCGCCCGTTTCTCCAATTTCCGGAGTTGGCAAACACATAAAAACAGCATCGCAGTTATCCAAAAATGATTCCACATCATCATAATTTGTTGTAAAATTTATACGTTCTTTGTGGCGAACCAACAAATCCCCCAAACCATCCTCAAAAAGACACAATTCAACTGTGTCACGATCGCCGGAACCCAAAGCCTTTACTTTTTTCTCGTCTATATCATAAACAAGGACATTATGCCCGCTATCCGCCGATACAGCCGCCGAACATGCCCCAACAAAACCTGATCCTATATATAATATATTCATAATCAAATCTAGTTATTACAAATCTCCATCAAGCAATTCCAATAATTGTTCTGAACTTATCCAATCATCATTTTTATCACTTGCATAAATGAAATCGTCTTCTAAATTACCCCCCTCCGGATATACAGAACTATCCAATATTTCAACATTCTCCGGCAAAATAATAAACTTATCATCAAAATTTAAAGAATGTCTCGCTTCTTCCGGAGTAAGAAGTATTTCATGAATTTTTTCTCCCGGTCTAATGCCGGTCACACAAATTTCACTATCCGGCGCGCAAGTTTTTATGAAATCTTTAACAGTCATACTAGGAATTTTTGGCACAAAAATTTCTCCACCATACATACTTCCCAAAGATTCCAAAACAAAATTTGTTGTTTGTAAAACAGTAATCCAAAATCTACTCATTTCCTCATGAGTAAGATTGACAACGCCGGTTTTGCGCTGCTCTTTAATTAATTCAACAAAACTTCCACGACTGCCAAAAATATTACCAAATCTTACTGCGCTCAATTTTGTCCTTGGACTGCCATAAAAATTTCCACCAATTACAATTTTCTCAGCGCATAATTTTGTTGCGCCGTACAAACTTGTCGGATTGGCTGATTTATCAGTAGAAATAAGCAAAAGTCTTTCCACCCCTTGATCAATTGCCGCATCAACCACATTTTGCGTGCCAATAATATTAGTTTGAATTGCCTCAGATGGATTATACTCAATAATATTAACATGTTTTAAAGCGGCAGTATGGATAACATAATCAACCCCTTTAAACGCCCTAGTAAGCCTATTTTTGTCTCTAATATCACCTAAAAAAAACCTCACTCTCCCCTTATATTCATTAAACTCAATAGACATGTTTAGCTGTTTGAATTCATCCCTGCTAAACACTATAACTCTTCTAGCTTCGCTATTCTCCAAAAGTTGTTTAACACAAAATTTACCGACTGTCCCGGTCCCGCCTGTTACCAAAACTGATTTTCCTTTTAAATAATCAAAGTTCATATTTATTTATTATCAAATTTAATCTATATTAATCTAGCATAAATAATCAAAAATTACAAGCTCGCGAATATTTGCCAATTAATCTTTTCTTATCAAAAAAATAATCTTGATTTTATAAAGACTAATAAGTTATATCTTTAATAAGCAAATCATCATCAATATTAGCATTAGCCAAAATATCGACTATTCTCTGGGCAGATTTACCATCTCCATATGGATTGATACACCTCCCCATCTCTTTTTTAAATTCCGACGACAATGCCTTTTCTATGGCATCTTCAATAGATTTGGCATCATAACCGACATTGATAACATTAATCCCATGCTCTCTTCCTTTTTGTCTATTTCCGATATTTACTGCCGGCAACTTAAAAGTTGGCGCCTCCAAAATACTGCTGGATGAATTGCCAACAATTACATCCACGGTATTCAAAAGACCGGCATAATCCCTGCGGGATACGTTTTTATAAAAATTAATAAATGACTTATTATTTTCTGCCAATTTTTCTCTAATTATAACACTTCCTGCATCAGAATTATTCATTATGGCAATAGTTTGATATTCATACTTTGTCAAAGCATCCAATACCTCATCCATATATTTTTTAAGATGCCTCAACTCTTCGGTAACTGAATGGAATACAAATAAAATAACAGGCTTATTTTTTTCAAGAGAAAACTTTTTATATATTTCCTCTGATGAAGTTATCTCGCCAGCTACCAAATCATCCAATAAAGGAGCACCTACTTCGTGTATTCGCCGTGACTCTTCCCCCATTTTTAATACTCTGCTTGCCGCGTCTTGATTGGCAACAAAATGAATGTGAGCCATCTTGGTAATAGCGTGCCTTGTCATTCCATCAATATTTCCAGAAAGCTCCCCTCCTTGAATATGAGCAACCGGTATATACATATAAGCGCCCACTATAGCAGCCATTAATTGTTCACCTCTATCTCCGGAAATTAAAACCATATCTGCCTTCATTTGTTCTAAAATTTCTGGAAGCTGAAGTTGAAAAACAGACAGCGACTTTACCATAGTAAGATGGTTGTAGCCATCAAAAGTATTATAAACAGTAGCATCAATTTTAGCATTATCTTTTTTGATATCTTCCAAACTATAGCCAAAAGCATCCAAAAGATGCATGTTAGTAACAACCAGCCCATAATCTAAATCCGGATGTTTATCAATAGCTTTAATAATTGGCCTGACATAACCATACTCAGCTCGAGTGCCCGTGATAATTGCTATTTTTCTTTTTTTATTTTGTTGTGACATATAATATTATGATAAATCATCCCACTGTAAAATAGTATTGCGTTTTAATTCTTTTTTTGCCTTCTTGCCAAATAACTTATCAGAATATAAAGGATCCAGATACCTTGCTGAAATACCTGTTCCTGGACGTTTAGCGCATGTATTTTTTAAACTAATTTCTTCACCTTCTTGAATATCAACCAAAGCTATGGCGCTATGGTGCGCCCAATCTCTTACTTTTTGTTCTTCTTCTGAGACGACCTTATCACCACCCATTGCGTCTTCTATTTTTCTAATAGCATCAACCATAATCTTAAATTGTTCTGGTTTAAGCGAAACCACATCATCCGGGCCTTTAACATCTGAAATTGTAAAATGTTTTTCAATAACTTTTGCTCCAATAGCAATAGCCGCTATTGCCGAATATATTTCAACAGAATGATCAGATAAACCAACAAAAATTCCATATTTATCACTCAACTCCTTGATAAGTGAAAGATTCATATGAGCATATTTGGGAGGATATTCTGACAAACAATGTGTCAACACAAAAGGAACACCCTCTTCCTTCAAAACCGCAACCACATCATCAATTTCTTCCATTTTACTCATACCGGTTGATACAATCATTGCTTTTCCTTTTTTTGCCATATGACGAAGCATCGGCAAATTGGTTAATTCTCCTGAACCGGTCTTGTAAGCATCTACACCAACCCTCTCCAAAATATCAGACGCCTCTTTTGAAAAAGGTGTACATAAATATTGTATACCAACTTGTTCACAATACTCTTTAATTTCTTTATGCTCCTCATAAGAGTTAAACTTGGATTTTTCTAAAATTTCGTCCATTGACCCTCCCCAAAAATGAATACTATTGGGCACCATTTCTGCATCAGGCACATGCAATTGAAATTTTGCTATGTCGGCTCCGGAATCTTTGGCAGCATCAACCAAGCGTTTAGCCATCTCCATACTTCCACCATGTTGGCAAGCAATCTCTGCAATAATAACGACAGGCTTGTCATCCCCAATGATAATATTCCCAAATTTAATATCTTTCATATATTTATTATTATTTATTATGATAGACCAAAACCACCATCAACGATTATGTTTTGACCAGTAACATATTTAGAAGCATCCGATAATAGATACACTAATGTTGATGTCAAATCATCGACATTAGCCATCCTTTTTCCCAAAGGTACTTTGGCTGAATATTGTTTTACAAAATCTTCTGCTTGGTTATCAAAAACACCTCCCGGAGATAATGTATTAACTCTAATATTATATTTACCCAAATAAGCTGCCCAATACTTGGTTAAATGGATTGTCCCGCCTTTAATTGCAAAATATGCCACTGACATAGGATTTACGGAAGTGCCCTCATATACGTCAAACTTAGGCGCATAAACACCATATATTGAACCCAAGTTTACAATAGCTCCGGACATTTGCTTCTCCATAACTTTTGCGACTTCCCTAGTCATTAAAAAATTTCCACCCAATTGCCAATTAACATTTTCACAAAAATCACCATAAGTAACTTCCTCAAATGGAATATTTGCCCAATTAGCATTTCTTGGAAAAGCGCCATTAACCAATCCATCTATAGAGCCAAATTTATTATTAACAGAAGCCACCATATCAGTTACTGCTTTCTCACTTGTAATATCACATTTTTCAAAAAAAACATTTTGATTCTTTGTTTCATTTTTAATATTTTCAACAACCTCTTGAGCCCGCACCTCATCCATATCAACAATAACAACCTTTGCTCCTTTTTCAGCACACAGTCTCGAAAAACCGGCACCAATTAATCCAGCACCACCGGTAATTAAAACTACCCGATCCGTAAGCAAAAAAGTATCCTGTGGCTTATTTTCTTCCATATTTTTTTATATTATTAATTATTTCCATATCGTAAATTGCCTCATCAATATTGGTAAAAAACTTATTTCTCTTTAACTCCGTAAAGAAAAACTTTAATTCTGCAATAAACATATCATTACGCTCTGTAAAAAATTTCTTTTTAGCTTCCTTTTCCTTTTCTTGTAAAACAACCGCTTGATTTACAGAATCCCATAATAAGCTCTTCTTTGATCCAATAATTTCTAAACTAGTTCTAAGAGAAGCGCGTAAATAATCCTGATGTACAGAAACAACAACACCACTTTTTGTACTAAAAAGACTGTCAGCGCAATCCTCGGTATCTATATCTAGATCTGAAAGTTTTCTAACAATAGCCGATTGAAGAATTAATTTTTCTCCCAACAACCAGGATGGATAATTTATATCGTGAACCAAGTCTAATAAAACCCCCCCGCCTTGTTTTTTTTTGGATGAATAATTTAATTTATAATCACGCTGTCGCCAATCCTTTAAATTTTGTCCGACAGATGCTCGTAAATAATATATCTTGCCTAATTTACCAGAATCAATAATCTCTTTGATATATATGTATGGCTTAAAAAAATGAAAATTATATCCCACATAAAAACTAATCTTCTCTTTTTTAATTATTGAACGAATAACTGATAAATCATTCAAATTATGCGATAGTGGCTTCTCAACAAAAATTGCCCTAGGTTTTAAATTAATACACTGTTTAATTGTTTTTATGTGTTTATAAGTCTCATTAGTAATAAATACTGCGTCATAGGGACCTTTTTCTACAAAAATATCCCACTTACTAACACACCCATTTATATCTAAATTTTTTCTCTGTGAAAAAACAACTATGTCTTTAGTATGTTTTAATAAATTATTATAATGTCTATTGCCAACAGACCCAAAACCAATTAAACCAATTTTCATAGCCTATATCTTACTTTTTAAATCGTCTATACAGTCGAATAAGTATTCTTTATTTTTATATAAAAATTCTGCTAATACAAAATCTTCAAAAGTATCAATATCCACACTACGCCACTTATCACAAGTTACTACTTTTGTTTTACTTGTAATTATTCTTTCTTCTTTCAAAAGAGCATCCCTTTTCATTATATAAACAAATCCATTATATCCAAATATATTTATTCCTTCTTTAGCAAAATCAAATACACCTTGTCTGACATAATTATTTTCTACGACCAAAAAATCACTCGGTCTTGGATTGGTGTCAAAAACAGAAACAGTTGTTGTGGCATCATTTTTTTGCATTGCATCCCAACATTTATCTATATCATCTCTATTGCGTAAAGGAGTAGTTGCTTGCAATAACATAACATAATCAGGAATATAATTTTCTTTTTCTTCTAATTGTTTAATGTTATATAATATGCTGTCAATTATTTTTGACTCATCTGTCGCCAAATATTCCGGGCGCAACCATGGAACTTCCGCGCCATAATGCTTAGCTACTTCAGCGATCTCTTTTGAGTCAGTATCCACTATAACCCGATCAACCACTGAGCACCCCAAGGCCTGTTCAATAGCATGCGCAATAAGAGGCTTGCCACAAAAATCCCTAATATTCTTATTAGGCACCCTTTTTGAACCTCCTCGAGCTGGAATAATGGCTAAAACTAGCATAAAAATGAACTCTTACCAAGAGTAGATAATTTTTTATATTTTACAGTAAAAATCTCTCTACGTCAAGGCGATCCTCCTTATTTATTAGCCAAAATTAAACTTAAGAAACTTTATGGCGAAGTTGCCATTTGCCATCCACTTTCTTCCAAAGATGAGGCGATCTAAATTTATCAGCAAGTTCCATAAAATAGTCATAATTCATTATCGGATGCTCAAACTGTTTATAAGCTTCAGGAAAAGTTTTTTCATCAATAGTCAAGTACTTATAAATATCATCAGCAAATCTAGTCGGAAATTCCCCATCAAACCGATTAACCAAAGAAACCGCTTCTTCCCTGGTTATATCTCCGGAACGAACTTCCTGGGCAGAATCATAAGTAGCTCGGCCAATACCAAATTTAATAAAAGTAGTATAGTAATAAAAATCGTCCACCTTGTCATCAATACTATTATATTTACTATAAGTTCCTTCTGTTCTCTCAGGCGCAGCCTTAAAATTACCATGTTCTACCGCATAATAATAATTAGATTGAGGATGCCATTTTAAATAATAACCCAAATAATGGACTGCTATCTCATTGCTGATTAAAATATTAGGATCAGCTGGTAAATATGCATTTAAATCATTTTTATCAATCCCATATTTTTCATTTAGATCTTTTACTGACGTTCCCCCAAAATAAATATTAGAAGGATCTTCCGAAGTAAAATATGCCCAATCTTGTTTTGATTTTTCTGTGTCTGCTATTGGATTTCCATATTCTGCCTCATGTTCTCCATAAAATATTAATTTTATATTATATCGAGAAGCCAGTTTGGGCGCCAACGATTTTTGACCTAACACAAAAGGTTGAAAAGGGTGGTATAAATTTTCAGTTGCTAACCTAGTTAAAAGTCTGTGTACCCTCCCATTTGGTGTAAACAAAATATTATCAAAACCGGCATGCATCCACAATTGCATATTCTCCCAACCCCAATCCGTATAAATATGCGGCGCCCAAGTTACTGTCAGAGGATGCATACCATACTTATATTTCAAAGTATGAGATGCATAAAAACTATCTTTGCCGCCAGACCCGGGAACCAAACAATCATAAGAACCATCATTTTTGCGATAACGATCACATAATTCACGCAATTCTCTATCTCGCTCCTCCCAATTGATAGTATCATTTTTATTTTCAGCCAATCTACAAGCATCACACACGCCTTCTTCATCAAAATTAATAGTAATTTTTTTACTATCTTTGGTATGTTTATGCTCTACCGCTGAGTTAGGTCTTTGGTTTGATACAACACATTTTTTACAAAATTTCACTTCTTTCGGTAACCCATATTTTGCTTCCAATTGTTCATTGCTATCCATAGTATAATCATTAAAAATTTTTAATCTGCCCACCATCTACAACAAGAGAAGCCCCTGTTATAAATGATGCTTTTTCTGATGACAAAAAATATATTGCTTCCGCTATTTCCTCAGGCTTGCCAAATCTTTTTTGAGGAACTTCTGAATTAATATATGACTCAATTTCTTCGGGTGAATCTTTTCTTAATTGTTCCCATCTACCACCATCAAAAATGATATTTCCCGGATGAACAATATTCACTCTTATATTATTATCCGCCAATTCCATGCTCAAGCATTTTGAATAAGCATTAAGCGCAGACTTTGCAACAGTATATGCGGTTGGCGCTTTAGTATATTGTAAAGCCGCAATAGAACCAACAAAACAAATGCTTGATTTTTCCACTTTCTTCAACAAAGGCAGCAGCAAATTAACCACCTGTACATTGGCAAAAAAATTCTGCCCCAATATTTCGTCCCAATCCTTCTGCTCAAGCATGGCGCCTTTTTTTACATTCCCATTTCCTACACACAATACCACACTATCTAAATTATCAAAAATTTGTGAAACTTTATCGGCCAAAACTTTTCTTTCATTTTCCACACTCAAGTCAGCCGTGATGCCAAATACTTTCCCGGGGTATTGTTGCTCCAATTGAAATAAAATATTATCTAATTTTTCTTGATTTCTTCCATGCAAAATAATAGAAGCGCCATTTTTCAAAAATGTCTTTGCAGTAGCTAAACCAATACCGCCGGTTGACCCGGCTATAAAAATATTAGGATTCAATTCTTCTTCTGACATAAACTTTAATTGAGGTTACCATGCGGTTTGACCACCATCCACGACTAAATTACTCGCAGTGATAAAATCAGATGCTTTTGAGCTTAAAAATAATATAACCCCCCTATATTCTTCAGGATTAGCCGGCCTACCAAGCATATTTCTTGCTCCTAATTTTGCCAAAAATTCAGGTTCCATAGATCCAAAATTAACCGCCCCAAAAGAAACTGAATTTACTTTAATACCCGGCGACACAGAAGCAAAATATGAAGCCCATGCTCTAGTTAAGCCTAACAATGCTGTTTTAATAGTTGGATATGCAACTGATTTGAATTTTCCCTTTTCATATTTCCTGTTATCGGGAGCCGTGATTGATGAGGTTGACCCAACATTAATAATACACCCGCTCTTTTGCTCAATCATATAGGGGGCTACGGCTTGACTACAAAAATGAGAACCACTCAACCCGACAGAAATCTCTTTATCCCAGAGTTCTTGAGGGTAATCTTCATAAGGACTAAACTGTTTATTATCAATCTCACTTGCATCTTTTCCAACCTTAGGATTCATAGTGGCGTTATTTATTAATATATCAACTCTGCCCAAATCATTAAACACTTTTTCCACAGCCTTTCTTACTTCCTCCAATTTAGTAATATCAACCTTTATTTGTAATACAGAATCATCCAAATCAGAGTTATCTAAAACATCAAAAGATGCTACTCTTGCGCCTGCGTCTAAAAGAATTTTTACATGCTGCATACCCAACCTGCCTGCGCCACCTGTCACTATGGCAACTTTGCCATCCAGGGAAAAAAGCTCTTTAATTACATCTATATTCATATTAATTAATAATTTATTTCTAACAGCCAATTTTTAACTGTTTTTAAATAACTTTTATTTAATTCAATGTCATCTACGCCTTCTTTTCTTGCCCCTTGAAAAATTAAAGGCTTTTTATAATTTATATTTTTTAAAGCCAAAAAAATTACAGGGAAATCTGAATCGCCCTCGCCTATTGGCACAGTGCCTTTCCCCACTAACCTATCTTTAATATGAACGCCGCAAATATAATTTTTCAATAATTCAATCTCTTTTACAACGTCCACACCCATACTTACCATATTTCCTATATCATAATAAACTCCCACATTCTTACTATCAAACATATCAACAAACTCCTTCAATTCCTCTGCGGGCATCTCTGTCTCTATTCCCAAAGTTACGTTTAATTCGCGAGCAATATCCAATGCAGGTTTTATAAGGTTAACTGCAGTAAGCTTGTCTTCCATATTATTCAAAGCTCTTTCCTCAAAAAAAGATATCAGTACCGCCTGTGCCCCAACCATTGAAGATCGTTTAATCAGTTCAATCAATATGTCCGTATACTCAGGCTTCTTGATATAAAACCCATGAACCGATGGCACAGAAAGATTAAATTTTTTTGATAGTTCTAATATTCTGCCAACACCTGCGTCCGACCATATTGGATTTTCTTTGTAGCTGTTGCTTTTTACCAGAAGCTCAATACAATCAAAACCCAAATCAGAGGCTATTTTAAATTCATTTTCCCAGTTGTCAAACGGAAAAAACTGTATGTCTCCATCAGTTGATTTTGTCAATCTACCTTGTAGAAATCCAATTTTTATACTATTCATAACACAAACAGCTTAACACAAAAAAGCAAAAAAGACAAGTATCGGAAATACGCTAAAAAATAAAATTCAATATTTTATTGTTTATTTGAATCTCTCAAATCTCTTATAACCCTAGCCGGATTTCCAACGGCCAAGGTCCTACCCGGCACATCTCTGGTAACAACACTACCCGCCCCAATAACTGCATTTTCACCTATGGTCACACCCGGAACAATTATTGTCCCAGCACCAATCCATGCACCTTTTTTAATGATTACATCTTTGGACTCTTCTATTCCTTGATCAATAATTGATTTATCTAATTGAATAAATTTATGTTTATCAGTATAAATCTGAATAGCCGGCCCCAACAAGACATCATCCTCAACAGTAATAGAGCCTAACCCATTATCATTAATTGAATTTGCAAAAAAAATAGAATTTGGTCTTATTACAACCCTATCCCCAATACTTATATTTGAACAACCGCCCATAAAAGAAAACGGCCTTAATTCAGCATTCTTACCAAAGTGTTTAAATTTCTTTTTACAAATTTTTATCATTAGAGGACGGAAATATAAACGCCAATGATTCAAAGGATTTTCCGGGCTAATCCTATCCTCATTATGCCAATATTTAATTCTTTTTATAAATCCAATAAACATAAACTAATTTTTCTTAAATTCATATGGTGTAGGCGAAGATCCCCCCTTTTCAGATTCAACAGACCATTTTTTTATTTGTTCCTCTATATTCAATCCAACATTACTACTCCATTTGTCCAATAATTTTCTTGTAATTGACCCCATTTTACCACTACTAATTTGTTGAGCGTTCAATGAAACCACCGGCAAAAGACAAAAAGGAGTCCCCGTCATAAACGCTTCATCAGCATTATAAACATCATAAGGTTCAATATTTCTCTCTACAACATCCAATCCCAACTCCTTAGCCAATTCAAAAATATAATCCCTGCTTATACCTCGTAAAATATTTCTCGGCTCGGGTGTAATGATATTATCATCCTTAACTATAAAAAAATTATCGCCAGTTCCCTCGGCGATGAAGCCATCTGGGTCTAACAACAATGCCCAATTATCTTTTCCTTTATAATTTGATACTTCAATATTAGCCATCAGGTAGTGAAGCCGGCTGCGATTTTTTACCTTAGGCTCTAGCAATGATGCCGGGATAGCACGCTGGGATGGTATTACGGCGTTAATACCGGTATCAAATAAATGACCCATGCTAGAAACCGTCCATCTCAATGGAAAATCAGCAATAATAACATTTGGTCCTTTGGGGCTATTAACCGTATTCTCATATATGCCAAGCAGTCCGCGAGTAACATCAATCATAATCCTGTGTTCGTCATCATCTTTCATAAAAGGTTCATTGGCTTCAATGGTTTCATAAACATGCTTCTCCATTTCGTCTATTGTCATTTGAAGCGGGATTTGTACATATTTTATAGAAGCATAAAGTCTTTCCAAATGTTCGCGAAGCTTAAATTGTTTTTTATTAAATGAGCGCGTCATCTCAAAAACCATGTCACCAAACATAAGTGCGGAATCATAAATTGATACTTTGGCCTCTGACTCAGGTACCAACTCTCCATTCCACCAAACTAATCTGCCATCTTTTTTACTATTTTCTGTGTTTTGCATAAATTTATTATTTAATTTTATTTAACCCCTTTAATTTAAAAAATGTTTCACAAAGCTCTAAATCCTCATGTTCATCGACTTCAAATGATTTCCAAAATTCCATTTGAGAAATAGAGATACTATTGCCAAAACGATTATTATATTTAAATAGAACTTCCGGCTTAAAAATATATATAGATCCATTCTCTACATATTGCTCACCAAAATCCTGTCTCATTTTTCTATTTTTATAATCATAGTTAATGCTATTTAATTTTCCACCTATTTTCTTCCATATATAAAAATCACCCAATCTTGCCCCCGAAAACAGCGAATCCGTCTTTTCTTTTTTGATAATTTCAATTGCACTGTTGATATCTTTTGTCTCTCGCAGAGGCGAGGTCGCTTGCAAAAATACAACATATTCAATTTTTATTTTCTCTTCACCCTCTATTTTTTTAATTGCATGTTTAAGAGCCAATTCTGAACTTGATTTATCACCGGATATATTTTTAGGCCTTTTTATTATCTTGGCTCCACATCTTTTGGCCACTTTGACAATATCATCATCATCGGTTGTCACATAAACATCATCTATATATTTTGATGCTTTAGCCTGCCCAACAGTCCAATTTAACAATGGTTTTCCACAAAAGTCAATGATATTTTTTTTAGGAATTGATTTGGATCCCCCTCGCGCCGGAATAATGGCAACAGTTAATTTTTTTGTATTTTTTTTACTCATAATATTACCTACAATAAGTTATTATAAATTCTCTGCAATTGCGATTAGAGTGTCTGTTTTGTCAATATCAGAAAGCATATTGGCATAAGCTCGATCTAACTCTTCTGTCCTCAATCGTGGCCAATCAATATGCCCCCCTGGTTTTCCTTTTGAAAGCCAATGCAAATGATTGACTAAAGGAAATCTCTGGAAACCACTAACTGTTATATTTGAAAAGCCCGCTTCTTTTAGAAAAGCGGAAAGACTTTCTCTTGTATGTAAAATTAAATGCTCACTCCAAAAAGTAAAAGATTTAAAATCATCACTCTCTAAAAAAGAAATCAAAAAATCATTTGCATGCGGCACCTCTATAATTATCTTGCCTCCTTTGGTCATTTTTCTTCTAGCAACTTTCAATGTGTCAATAGGGTCTGTAAAATGTTCGAATACATGAAAAAGCGTTACCACATCAAAAAAATCATCCTCGGCATTTTCTACAGACAAGTAAACATCATACCCAGACTCCTCTAAAAAATCCTTTACATTTTTTTGAGGTTCTACAGCCTTGGTCACATTTGCCGTAGGCGACAACAAATCCAATATACCTCCAACCCCCGTACCAACGTCAAGCCATTTTTTATTCTCTATAATACCTTTAAATTGACCATACCTTCTTTGATCATCTTCAGATCCTAATTTTTTTAGCGCCTCCTCCCGGTCATCTGTTCCCCAATAATCAAAATTGTCTTTTTGAGTATAATAAGAATTGTCTATATGATCAGTACTCGACAAAAATATAACTCCTGATTTTGTACACTTTAGGACTGATACGTCGTTCCTATCTCTAACTCTTGGAAAAAAAGGAATTATTGAATCATTTGTGCTTAAGCCCAATTCAATTAAAATTTCCTTTATTTTATTTTTGTTTTCCATAGCTGTATAAATTTAGAAAGTATAAGAACTTCAGTTCGCCAAAAGCTCTTTGGAGATTAAATTTACATGATTGGCAACATTAGTCTCTAAGCTAATGGGGGACACTTGCTGAAAATAAATAGCCCGAAAAGCATTCGAAACCGATTTCTGAAAGCTTACTAAATAATTAATTATTTTCTGATGGTCTATTTTGTAACCATTTTCTATTTTGGACAAAGCTTCTTTGCATGATGCCACATCTCGAACTTGAAACACACCCTGACAATCACGATACCACGCATACCCAAATACGATACCAGGTTTTCCCCGAAATAGCCCTTCCCATGGAGCGGTTCCGCTAATACTGGCCACCACCTGCGCGTTTTTAATTAAAGTATAAGTATCTGTGTTTATCGGCACTAAGCGAACATTTTTTAATTTGGATATCGCCTCATAAAATCCTTTGTAGCGATAACTAAAATATATTTCTCCTCTTGGCTTCCATTGAAATGGATTTTCTTTAACATAAATTACCCAATCTTTTGGCAGGCAATAAGATAATATTTCAATTGCTAATAGCTGATCCACAAAAACCCCTCCCATCGGACAAGTATTACATTCCGGCTGATAATGCAATGCCATATAAATAAATTTTTTTGAAAAATCCGGCTTAATCTGAAATTTTTCATATTCCTTTTTTAAATTTCCTTCACTCCAGTGCAATATACGCTTTCCAACCCTTTCAATAAAAACCTTATCACGAAAACTTCTAAAAATTGCTGTACTTTTTGCTTTTAATATATTCTTAGGGGAATATATCTCATTAACAAACTTAACTATGTTTGGAGTTGATGATTTGGCGGGGTCCATCTGATTATCATAATACTTTTTAATATCCGGCTCAAAATCTGAAATGGAATAATTATTATCCTTGTCCTCAAGTAATTTCTTTTGTAGTGATTCACAGCCCTTAGTAAAATCACTCATAACTATTGAACGGTCATAAATTGCCGTTAACTCAAATATTATTGTTTTAATGCCGGATATTTTTGCCAATCCATAAATAACCAAATCATAAATAGTATGCGGCGCCGAAGGCATTATAATAGCGTCCGGTTTATATTTTTTAAGTACCCCATCCCAATATTGTATATACCTATAATAAAGATGCTTCTTTTGATTTTCCTTCATCCATTCATATCTTTTATTCATCATTATTAATATGGTTGATTCTATATCTAATAATCTATTTATCAATGATTCCCCTGGTGGAAGAAAAGTTGAATCATCTACCTGCGGAGATGATATTCCAGCGCGGGCATCATGATAATCATGAAAAACCGTATCCGGAAACTCTGATTTATCTACATTCTTACCCAGTTGGAAACCGGACCAATAAACTATTTCATGCCCATCGTGCTTTAATTTTTTAACTATATCCGTTAAGCCAAAATCCTTGCCGCTCCATTCAATAAAAAAAAGTCTCATAATAAATATACTTATTGTCTAATATTATAGACCTTAAACAAATAGGATTTTTCATCTTTCAACAATTCTTCCGGAGATCCTTGTTCCACAATTTTTCCTTCCTCTATCGAGATTATTTTGTCGGCGGACATAATAGTGGATATTCTATGCGCCACCGCTATCACAGTTACTTTGCCTTTAAAATTCTCAATAGCCTTCTGTATTAAAATCTCTGACTCACTATCCAATGCGCTGGTAGCTTCGTCCATTATTAATATCTCCGGATTAGTCGCCAAAACTCGCGCCAAAATTATCCTCTGTCTTTGTCCACCTGACAATGTCACACCTCTTTCCCCTATTGCTGTTTCAAATTTATTAGGCAACTCATTAATAAAATCATAAATATTCGCCATTTTAGAAGCTCGCACTATATCCTCGTGACTTATCTTTTTATTATGAAATATAATATTATTTTTAACACTATCATTAATCAAAAAAGCATCTTGTGAAACATAACCAATCCTCTTTCTCCATTCACCCAGCTTAATGCTTTCAATTGGGTTGCCATCTATCAATATTTCACCACTACCCGGCTTAAACAAACGCAATATCAAATCTGTTATGGTAGTCTTGCCTGCGCCCGATGGTCCAATTATGCCTACCATATCGCCCTTCTTAATGGAAAAACTAATATCACGCAAAACCCCTTTGCTAAAAATGTATGAAAAAGATACATCTTTAAAATCAAGCTGATCATTAAAAGAAAACTTTCTATCTCCAACATCACTCTCTTTGTGTTTTATTGTTTCCTTTTTGTAATTTACAATAGCCGTTAAATACGGCTCAAAAGTGCTTATCCTATTCAACTGTACTTGTATAATTTGCACATTAGCAAAGACTTTGTTAATGGCGTATACAATTACAGCAAAGGATGCAAAACTAAAAGCCGAGGTTTTATAAAAATATGCAAAAATACCTACCACAAGAATAATTCCAAGAGGCTGCAATGCTGCGTTTGTCAAATTTTTTAAAATCACCATCCTCATATTTAATTTTTGAAGACGATCAAAATTTTTATATCCCCAATTTGAAATCTCTTTTTCCAAAAACATCGACTTTATCGCTTTTACACCAATCAAAACCTCATCGACATAGTGAGCCACGTCTTTGGAGAGAAGCGCAACCTCTTGGGATAAAACCTTATTCTTATACAAAAGTGGCTTAAAAATAAAAAATATAATAATACCAAACAATACAGTAAGCAAAGCAATAACGGGAGAAACATTAAAGGCAAGAAAAGTATAAATTATCAAATTTGTTGTTGTTATCAAAAAACCGCTTATATATGTCAGTAAAGCCGAACTATTTGGCACGTCAACATTCAAAATTTGATTGAGATAACCAACTTTTTGCTTGGATAAATTTTCCCAATCACTTTTTAACGTTAAATCAAATAACTCACCTCTAGTATTTTTTTCATAAGTAGTGGTGATTTGCGCAGATATGTGTTGCGTTATAAATAATATTATTGATTTTAATATAAATATAGCCAAAATAAATATAAGCAAGTTTTTTAAGGTAAACGGCATGTGTAAAAAAACAAAAGATTTCTCAATAAGTTGAGAAATCAAATCAGTTGATTCTGCCTTCCCCTTGTCAACAAAAGAAAAAATAGGAATTATAGCGGTAATTCCAAAACCTTCCAAAATACCGCCAAAAAAACTTAAAACGCCAAGAAGCGCTATGTACCACCTATAAGATTTATACTCTAATCTGAAAAGTTCAATCAATCTTCTAAGATATTTCAAGTTTAATATTGAGGAAAATACCATAATTGCTGCGCTTTTATTTTTTATACTCCGTTTTACTTTCCATCTTTGTGATCCTGAAGCCAAAACAATCTCTGCTCAACAATCTCGCAAATTATATGTCCTATTGTAATATGAGATTCTTGAATTCTAGCAACGTCATTAGATGGAACAATAATAGCAATATCTACCATATTTTTTAATTGTCCACCCCCACTGCCGAGCAATCCAATGATTCTAATATTTTTTTCTCGCGCTACTTTTACAGCTTCTATAATATTTTTTGAATTACCACTTGTCGTAATAACTATCAAAAGATCCTCCGGATGTGTGGCAAAGGCCTCAACCTGTCTTGAAAACTCTGAATCATTGCGAGCATCATTGACTATTGAAGTTATTATAGAAGAATTAGTTGTAAGAGCGAGCGCTGGCATGGCTTTTCTATTTTTTATTTTAAACTGCGCCACAAATTCACCAGCTATATGCTGGGCATCTGCCGCGCTGCCGCCATTGCCGGCCAATAATACTTTTCCACCGGATTCAAAACATTTTACAATTGCCCTGCAAGCTCTCAAAATATTATCAGATTCTCCCTCAACCATCTCTAATTTTATTTCAGCGCTTTTCTTTAATTGTTCCTTAATCAGATTTATCACCATAAAATTAAAAATCTATTTTTCTTCTTAATTTTGCTATAATTGGCTTTTCGTCTTCCAAGACTTGCTTAACACCCGTACCCAAAGCTTTTTCAAAACGCCTAATATTTTCAACCAACAACTTTAATCCTGAGGGTCCCAAACTTGCTGATTGGTCAGAACCCCACATTGTTCTATCTAACGTTATATGTCTTTCAATTACTGCGGCCCCCAATACTGCCACACAAACTGACATTGCTACTCCATAATCATGACCACTATACCCTATCGGTACATCGGGAAACTCTTTTTTTAGAGTACCAATCATGCTTAAATTCAAATCCTCATCTCTTGAAGGATACGTAGATACACAATGCAAAATTGTTAGGTTATCAATGCCCAATATTTCAACCGCTTTTTTAACTTGTTCCATTGTACTTAAGCCGGTTGATAATACAATAGGCCTGCCTTTTGATTTTGTATGTTTTAATAAATTTGCATCAGTCAAAGAAGCAGAGGCTATCTTATAACAAGGCGGATCAAACTGGTCAACGTCATCAACACTTTTCTCGTCCCAACAAGACCAAAAGCACAAAATTCCCTTATCTTTACAATAAGAAACTATTTCTTTATACTCATCCAGACTAAACTCCAAAGCATATTTTAAATCACCATTTGTGGTATTTTTAATATCTTTTCCAAGACGTTCTACTGCTTCTGCAGGCAAGACACCTCTTTCCAATGCATTCTCCGCTATTTCGGTTGGAAATTCTCTTGGTTTTGCCAATTCCTCCGGAGTATAAACGACCTCAACTGTTCTTTTTTGAAACTTGACAGCATTACAACCTGCGCTCACCGACAAGTCAATTAATAATTTTGCTGTATCAATATTCCCATTATGATTTATCCCAATTTCCGCTATTATAAATACAGGCTCATTTTCACCTACAGTACGGCCCCCGATGTTTATTTTACTCATAAAATATAGTTATGATATTATTAATTAATACTACCCTTACTTTTAGTTTTTGTCAAGCTATAAATTAATCAATTGAATCAACTGTCTTAATAAAACCATGTATAATATTTAGGCCAATTTTTCCGCTTTTTTCTGGATGAAATTGACAACCATAAACATTTCCCTTTTTTACGGCTGAACAGAACATGTACCCACCATAAGTCGTCATTGACAGTATGTTTTCTTCACTATCAGGCTTAAAATAATATGAATGAACAAAATATAACTGATCCGCTGGTCCAACATTTTCAAATATTGTATTTTCCCAAGTTTTTCCTTCCTTGGGGAAAATAGAATTCCAGCCAATATGCGGAATTTTTTCACTGCATAGTTTTGGGTCAAATTTTATAACTTTTCCAGGAACTATGCCTAATCCCTTGTGAATCCCAAATTCATGTCCTTCTGAAAAAAAAAGTTGAGCACCAACACAAATCCCCAAAAGAGGCTTATTTTGATCAGCAATTTTACTAATTGTTGAAACTAAATCAAATTTTTCCAAGCCTTTCATAGCGGCGCCATAAGCACCAACTCCCGGTAACACAACCCCATCAGCATTCTCAATCACTTCTGAATCATTTGAAATGATAATTTTTTGACCAAAATTTGCAAAAGCCTTGCTAATGCTATGAATATTACCAAGCCCATAATCTACAATAACAATTTTCTTTTCTCTACTCATATTTTTCTCACATCAAAATTATTAACGTCGAGAAATCCTTTGATTTCACCAATTGTAAAATCTCCATAATGGAGTATAGACGAAATAGCAACAGCATCAGCCTTTCCTAATTCTATAACTTCTTTTATAGAATCAAAATCAGATGCTCCACCATGTGCAATAACCGGCACAGGCGCAAAAGATGTAATCTGCCGCATTAACTCAATATCATACCCTTTCCTTGTGCCCTCTTGGTCAATAGAGCTAACCAAAATTTCCCCAACCCCAAGCTCTATACCACGTTCTGCCCATTTCACCGCATCCACACCTGTGTGCTCTCTCCCGCCGTCAGTATAGGCTTCCCACATTCCATTTTTTTGCTTCTTTGCTTCAATAAACAGGACAATACATTGCGCGCCAAACTCTTCTACAGCCTCAGTCAAAAATTCCGGGTGATGAATTGCATAAGTATTTATTGCCACCTTGTCAGCACCGGCGCGAAGCGCATTATTAATATCTTCTATGCTTCTAATTCCACCGCCGACAGTTACAGGAATAAATATTCCATCTGTTACAGACTTTAACAAATCAAAATCTATATTTCTTTGATACAAGCTAGCCACGATATCCAAATAAATAATCTCGTCCGCTCCTTCTTTATAATATTTATTTATAAAAATTTTTGGATCGCCCATTACGCGCAAGGCTTCTGTCTGTATCGGTTTTACCAAATTTGGCCCTTTAATATCCAAGCGTGGAATAATCCTAGTATTTTTCATAACAAAATATCTGATTCCAATCTAATTTTTAGTTAAATCTAAATGTAACTTACTTGCCAACAAATCCACTAGAGGCTCCAGGCTCTTTTTCTTTTTGTCAAGCTCGCCCCCGCCTTCAATATCCCAAATCTGCCACAGATCCACCAAAACACTCTCTCTATACAATCCGGATATAAAATATAATAATTCTTCTTCATTATATTTAAAAGTTTCTAATTGTTCTTGGACCAAATATGGCAATTTATTTATATCCGTACACATCTTTACAGCCGATAATCCACTATAAAATACTTCACCAAAAATAATAACCGGTTTTTTCAAGAGCAGAGCTTCCCAGCCCACAGTTCCGGTAACCGTAACCACCAACCTACTATTTTGACTTAATTTCATGCTATCGATGGAGGGATTTACCAGCTTAACATTTGGAATTTTTTTAATTTCTTTATAATAACTTCTTGGCCTAATCCCAAACATTAACGGATGATCTTTTACATACAACTTACAATCCAAAGGCAATGATCGCGCAACCTGTTTGATAACCCATAGCTGATCTATATAAAACGGAGCCGAAAAAGGAAATAAAGCTTCCGGTTCTGTGTGAAGCGCAAAATAAACATACTTCTCTTCAAAATCAACTTCATCATACAAATCTTTATAACTTCTCAGGACCCTAAGTTTCCTAACAAATTTATCCCATACCTCCCACCACGGTTTTATTGTGGAATAATCATTTTTATCTTTATTTTTATTTAAAAAATAAAGATAAAATGATTTAAAAAACCATCTCAAAGACCCAGCAAAATTCCTTGGCTGTAAAAAATTAAAATGATGTAAAAAATTGGCGCTCTTTTTGCTAAACTTATCCTCAGCCTCTGAATATTTCATGTAATAAAACGGCTTTTTCTGAAATTCTTTTAAAAAAAATTTTGCTTTATCATGATACTTTTTTGTTTCTAACTCATGTATATTCTTTTTAATATAATCAATAGACTCATAAAGATAAGGATGTTTGTCATAAGATTGAGCAAGCATCTGCATATTATCCAATCTTGAATCATAGATTAAAAAAGTTTTTATTCCTTTTTTTTGAGCAATTTCATACAGTAAACAACTGCTCAAATTTCCTATAACTGAAAAAACAACAAAATCCGGCTTTTCTTCATCCAAAAATTTTACCACTGCTTTTGCCGTTGCTTGAAATATTTTAATTAAATCTTCATGAGAGTATTTTGAAGCATCTGAGGGATAGGCTCTAACTAATAAGTTATACCTCAATATTCTATCTATTGTTATATACGGCCACAAATTTGGAATCCCATAGTCACGTGCAAACTTGCGCAAAAAATCAAAATCTATTTTTTCATTTTTGTAACTTCCATAAATATCTTCCTCAAGCAGTAATTTATTATAACTAATATCTTTTTGTGATTTTAAAAAATTATAACTTGATCTCAAAGTGACATAAGCACAAAAATCTTTAACCCCATATTTTTCATTCAACAAAATTGCCATTTCATGGCCTAAAAATGCAAATCTACGCTGAAGAAAAAAACAAGCTTTCATAATTATGTAAATCCTTTAAAACTTAGAAAAAAACTCATCAAAAACTTTAATCACACGATCGACTAATTCCGGTTTCAACGCCGGGTGACATCCAATAAAAATACAATTGTCTCGAATATATCTAGAAATTGACAATCCTCCAAAAACTCTATGCGGACTATTTCTAAATCCAGGTTGATCAGGCAGACAGCCTCCAAAAAACGGCCTTGTCTCTATATTTTTATTCTCCAAAAAATCTACAAACTCACTACGAACAAAAGGAGCATCCTTTTTAATTAAAAATGGGTAACCATAAAAGCTATGAAAAGTATTATCTCTCACTTTTGGCAATTGAATAAATTTTTCATATTTACTAAATTCCCTTTGATAACACTCAACTATTTCAATTCGCGCTTGATTTAAAGCATCAAGCTTTTTTATTTGCTCTATTCCAAGAGCGGCCTCTATATCTGTCATCCTCAAATTATACCCAAGACGAGTAAACATATAACGAGCATCATAATTTTTTAATATAGAATCCTCGTAAGAAAAGCGCTCATTCTCAATCACACTATTTGGCACCCTGCCAAATTCCCGCAATGATAATAACAAATTATAATATTTTTCATTATTAGTAAAAACCATTCCCCCTTCTCCTGTAGTTATATTATGCGCAACAAAAAAACTAAGAGTTGATAAGTCACCAAATGAACCAACCTTCTTATCCCCAATTCTGGCGCCATGAGCCTCACAACAATCTTCAAAAACAATAAGGTTATTTTTTTGGGCTATCTCCATAATTTTTTCCATATCAGCCGGATTGCCAAAACTGTGCACCGGCATAATAACCTTGGTCTTGCCTGTAATAGCTTTTTCTATTTCACGCGGATCAATGTTCCAAGAATTTTCATCCACGTCCACATACACAGGAATAAGACCTAGTTGTATAATAGGTGAAGCAACAGTTGAAAACGTTGCGGCAGGCACTATAACCTCTGAACCTTTTTCTAAATCCCCTGATTCAATAAGCGCAGCAAAAGCGATTAAATTGGCTGAGGAACCAGAATTTACCGCGACAGCATATTTGGTGCCCACATATTGAGCGCAAGCATTTTCAAAGGCCTTTACCTTAGGCCCTTGTGAAATACGTAAATCAAGCAAAGAATCAAGAGCTTGCAATATTTCCTTTTCATCATATACCGGCCAGCCGACAGTAACCTTATCTTTTAAAAAACCCTGATTTTCCTGACGTTCTTTAAAAATTTTTTTAACCAATTCTTCAAGAGTCTGTAGGTTTGTATCTTTTTCCATATTTTTAATATAATAAAATATATAAATCTTATTTTAACACCCCAATAGATAAAAATCAAGTCCTGATTTTGCCTAAAAAAATGTATCGAAATCTAACAAAAACATTGACTTAACACTTCTACTAATGTATGTTAACTAACATACCTAACCTAGTCAATTATGCGCATCATTTTTATAACCTCAAAACTAAATCTAGAAACAGCTGGCGGATCCGTCCCTGATCTAGAGATAAAAGCCCGCTTTTTTTCTTCACTTGGACATAATGTTACCATTGTGACTCTTTTTTCCTCTGCAAATAAACTGGAAACCGTAATTAACCCCAATTTCAAAATTATAGAAGAAAATATAAATACAAAAAAAATGTATACGATCCAAAGCGGAGTTTATAAAATACTAAAAAAATACGAAAATTCTACGGATATTTTTCACGTCGAAGGGCAATTTTTATATGGTGTTGGCATATACAAAATATTTGGTGGAAAAATTCCAAATATCCTTTTTTTTAACAGAGAATTAGTTTCATGGCCCAACCCAAGTGAAATTAACTTTAAAGACCAATCCTCATTGTGGCGAACTGCCAAGAGAAAAATAAGATTTTGGCTAGAAAAATATTTTGGCACACACCTTGGTAATTGTCATGATTATTCAATTTTCACATGCCCACAATTGCACGATGCCTTCCATAATTTTGGTATCAAAAAACCGCCATTTTCAGTTATATCTGATTTTGTTGATATAGAAAAATTAAAAAAAACATCAACCATACAGGCAAGATCAGTGGAAGAAGCGAGCATACAGAAAGAAAAATTTCATGTTTTATGCAGTGGAAGAATGATTCCTGCCAAAGGATTTGATTTAGTTATTAACGCGATATCTCAGATTAAAAATAAAGAAAAACTAAAAGTTACAATAAGCGGAGATGGACCAGAAATGAATAATCTTAAATCTCTTGCCTCTTCGCTAAATGTAGATAAATACATATCTTTCCCCGGGTGGATAAGCAGGCAAGAATTTCTTTCACTAATGGCAAGTGCCGATTTTTTTATCCAACCAAAATGGAGAAGGGAATTAACTTCGGTAATACTGCTTGAAGCAATGGCCTTCAACCTACCCTGTATAGTTCCAGCCGGCGGGGGTACAGCTTGGGTAACCAGTGGAGCAGCTCTAAATTTTGTCGATAATGATCCAAAATCATTAGCCGAAAAAATTTCAGAAATTATAGAAAATCCAACTCTCAGATTTAAACTTGCAAACAACTGTATCTCAAGATTATCCGAACTTGATTACCATAATTTAGGAGAAGAAATGGAAGCCATAATGAAATCCCTTATTACGTAGCGCACATTATTTCATATAATAAAATTAAAGAATTTTTTGATAAATAATATACATTGTCCAATAAAAAAATAAGGTATAAAACCTTAAAAAATGACTAGCGGGAGCGCGCGACTAATGCACGCTCCCGCTTTTTTTATTTCTTTGGATTTTCTTTGTACCAGTCATAGGTCTTTTTGAGTCCAACTTCTAGTGACACTTCCGGTTTCCAGCCGGTTAATTTTTGAAGTTTACTTACATCAGCCAACCTTCTACTTACACTACCTTTCATACCCTCTTCTATTTCAATATTTTTAGGCTTCCAACCAATTACATCAAACATTTTCTGCAACAAATCCCCCATTTTAATCTCACGATAATCCCCAATGTGAACTGTTTCAATTGGTCTATCATTTGTCTTATCAGAATCCATCAGTAAACGCATGGCGCGCACAGCGTCCTCAATATAACAAAAAGTGCGCGTATCACTATTTCCATATATTGGAAACGGATCAACCTTCTCTGCAATCCTTGTGCAGAATTGTGGGATAACATGACTGTATCCTGCGCGCGGTCCATAAAAATTATGCGGTCTAACAATCACAGCATTTAGACCATACATTTGCGCATAGTTAATAACAAATAGCTCCCCAATTAACTTTGAACCACCATAAGACCAGCGTGGATTATATGTGTCTTCTATAACCAACGGTACATCTTCCGGTGTTGGAATTGAAAGTTTACCATAGGCAATAAACCCACCAGCATAAGCTTCGTTTGATGAAGTAAAACAAAATTTACCTGTCCGATTTTCTTTGCGAAACCATTCCAACATATAAATAAGCGAAAGTGTATTTATACGCAAGACCTCATGAGGTATTTCGTAAAAAAGATCCGTACCATTAACAGCGGCCAGATGATAAACATGGTCATATCCAGAACCAAACTGTTCGTACGACGCTAGATCAGTTAAATCTAATTGTAAAAATTCTACTTTTTTATTATCCGACAATTCTTTCATTCCGCTATCCATCTTGCCTCTTTGCAAATTATCAACCAGAACAAGCTCCACATCTTTATATATTTTTAACAAATTATTGCTTAGATGGTAGCCAATAAAACCAGCCGCGCCTGTTATAAGAATTTTCATATTATTTAACTTTCAAAAATAAACCCTCTCCCCCATTTATTCCAAACATCCACAAAAATTTTTCCTTTATATTCATCATGATTTATCTCTTCATAAATCTTATGCGGCGTCGATAAAACAATAATATCTGAATTTGTTAAAACATGCTCAAATTCAAAAAAATCATCCCTATCAATATAAGGATCATGACACAAAACATCCTTGGCTTTAGTTTGGGCGGCTTTACACATCTTAAAAGACAGACTATCTCTAGAGTCATCATTTTCCGCCTTAAATGCCATACCTAAAATTCCAATTACTTTGCTATCAATGTTAGGATATTTTTCTATAATTTTTTTCATTATAAAACTTGGCAACCCCTCATTTACAAGCATTGCAGAGTGCCCCAGAAAAAAATTATTATTATTAAATGCCGCTAATTGCATAGTATCTTTAAGTAAACATGGCCCAGCCGCAAACCCTGGTTTTGGCAAGTCTTTCATTCTATCATAATCTTCCGTCATGGCTTGATAGATATTGTTATAGTCAAGATTGTAATCAGACGCAATCATAAAAAACTGATTTGCTACTGCAAATGAAATATAACGCCATGTATTGCAAAATAATTTTGAAAGTTCGGCTTCAATAGGTTTGACCGGAATTATTGATTTAGAAGTCAAATGTTGAAAAAGTTTTGCTGCCCTATCATGAGTTTTTTCATCAAAAGCTGATATAATTTGCGGTAAATTCTTGAGTTCTTCGAATGCTTTTCCTTCCACAATTCTCTCCGGACAATATGCAACTCCAATATCTTTGCCCTGTTCCTTAAAATACTTTTGGATTCTCTGTGAAGTACTTGGATATACTGTACTTCTAAGTACAAACATCTGACCATCGCGAAAATAGTCAATATAATTATTAACTGTTTCTATAATACCCAAAAAGTTTGGATTCAAGTATTCGTCAATTGGTGTCCCAATTACTGTAATTATTATTTCACTATCAGCTATTACAGAAGGATCAATGCTAGTTTTTAAATTATTACTTTGTAAAGCTTTTTGAAGATTTTCATCACCACCATCTTCTTTAAAGGGAAAAATACCAGAACTTATTTTATTTAAAACCTCTTCATTTATATCCAACAAAACCACCCTCATGCCAGCGTTGGCAAAAGCAACTCCCAGTGGCAGACCAATATGCCCCGCTCCTCCAATTACACAGATATCATTATTAAATTCATTCATATTTTTAAGCTTTAAAATTGATAATTTGATTTGCTACATCACGCGCCGCCTCAACTGAAGTTACAATTTTTCCTTCAAACACTGACCAACAGCCATCGCCATGATTAGTAACAGCCGTAAGACGAGCATCCGTATCGTTTGAATTTGGTAAAATTGGTAAAACAGCATACATTGATCTTACATATTCGGCTTTTGCAGTTATAGGAATATAATATGGGTTAGCCTCTTTCATCTCTTCAAATCTACTGGCTAATGAATTTATATAATCCTGTGTCCACGGAACCCCTCCAGTTGAAAACTTAACCTCTCGTATAGAACGACCTACGTCACCAAAAGTATATAGTCCTGTATGCCCAATCGGGACAATCGTTACAAACTCACCATCCATAATTGTAACCGCCTCACAAATATTTGTTGGCAATTTTACTATTGGCACTTCCTTCAATCTAAATTCAATTTCTAAACCAGGAAAATCAAGCCAATTTTTAAACAAATTTTGATTAGCATATGTTGCATTAACCACATAATCAAAGACTTCTTCTATTTTATTTCCACTATGTAATACCGTTAAAATCTTCTGCCCTGTTTCATTATTTAATTTAGCCCCAACAACTTTAGAGGACAATCTAAGCATAATTGAAGTGTTTTTGTCTAGATTTTTCTTAGCAATATTCTTTAACTTTTTAAAATCATAAACCGGCTCTTTTGTAAGCAAACACAAATCCACTGCACCCGGATTAAGAAAGGAAGGATCGGGATATTTTTGTATATACTTCAAGCCCATATCATCGCAAAATTTTATAAACTCATCTGCCGTAACTTTTGAGCCCTCTTTTGCAACCGCATAATAAGAAGGGATGTCTTCAATTATAGCTTCCCCCCAGCGAGATTTAAGACTATCCTGCGCATCCAGACACTGTTTTACTGTTTCCTCGCTTCTAGGATAATGAAAACCGTGGTGATGTCTATATTGATTTGCATAGGTTCCTTTGCTCATTATATCCGGCTCCTGTTCATAAACAACAACATCAAAATCTCCCGCCAATTCCATAGCGCAACTTATTCCAAATATTCCCGCACCAATTATAGAAACTCTCTTTTTCATAATAAATTAACAATTTTTTATTATTAACTGTTTAAAAATTATTCTTTTTTCCCTATACATATCACCGAAAGACCAAAAGGAAATGAAATAAATTTTAATAATTTAGCCTCCAATACAAAAACATAATAAAACATATCAAACAAAAATCCTTTAGGAAACATTTCCTCCGCCGAATAAACTTTACGCTCAAAAACACGTTTAATTAAAGCCAAAGGAAATAAAAAAGTGTTTGCATATGTCTTTTTTATAATACCAAAACCTACTTTGTCCATTTTTTTTGAAAGTTTATCTTTAGTAAATCTCTGCGAAGACTCAAATAACGTATCATGATGACTCCGTAGCCAATTATAGGCAGGCTCACGAATAACCAATATTCCATCCTTTTTTAAAACCCTGTAAAGTTCACTAAGCGCTTTATCTTTGTTTTTAACCCAATCATGATAAATAACTTCGATACAAAATACCATATCAAAAGAATTATCATCATAAGGCAACGATTCAATCCCGCCTTGTTTCAATTCTGCTATATTTAAACTACTTGCATATTTTATGGCATGCTCAGAAGCATCCACCCCATACACACTGCCATACTTAGATAAAAGTTTTAAATTACTGCCTGTCCCACATCCAACATCAAGAATTTTATTTTCTTTATTATATATATTTTGTTTTATCAAACTATCCATCACTTTACTCCAACCCCTAAAAATCCAACAATCATCTTGATTTTCAAACATCACTTGATATATTTCCTTTTTCATAATTTTTTAAATTAAATATATCTTTATAATCCTAATTAGAAAACTCTTTTACCTTTTGAATAACATAATCAACCTCATCACTTGTTAAAAATGGATGCATTGGAATAGACAAAATCTTTTTTGAATATGATTCAACTACCGGGAAATCCCCTGCCTTATAGCCTAGATATTCAAATGATGGCTGCAAATGAATAGGCAATGGATAATGGATGCTTGTTTCAATTTGATTATCAGACAATTTTTTTATCAACCCATCTCTATTATTTACAAATACAGGATAAACATAATACGAAGCCACCACATCTTTGGGCAGTCTCAAAAACTCAACCGAACTATTTAAAAAAGCTTTGTCATACCTAAGCGCTATCTCACGTCTTTTCATATTTCTAACATTGAGATACTTCAATTTAACGTTCAATACCGCCGCATGTAAACTATCCATTCTATTGGTAAAACCAATATTTGTATGGGTATATCCATTATCATCCCGACCATGATTATATAAATTTTTTATTCGTAAATAAATAGCTTCTCTATCTGTGATAACTCCACCGGCATCGCCAAAAGCTCCGAGATTTTTAGATGGCATAAAACTAAAACACCCCACATCACCAAAAGAGCCAACTTTTTTACCCTTGTATTCAGCACCTTGCGCCTGAGCGCAATCCTCAATCAGATATAAATTATGTTTATTACAAATTTCTAAAATCATATCCATATCCGCCGGGACACCATACAAATGTACTGGTAAAATCGCCTTTGTATTAGATGTAATTTTACTTTCAATTTCTGCAACATTAATAGACAATGTATTTGGAGCAACATCGACAAATACTGGCCTGGCGCCAGTATGAACTATGGCCGCTGTGGTTGCAACAAATGACATGGTTGTTGTAATAACTTCATCTCCTTTTCCAATCCCCAATGATAATAAAGCCAAAATCAAAGCATCTGTACCATTTGAAATACCCAGAGAATATTTTGTACCGCAATAATTTGAAAAAGAACGCTCAAACTCTTCCACTTCCGGCCCAAAAATAAAACGAGAATGAGTTACAACTTTATCCACCGCATTCATCAATTCTAACTTCAATTCACTTGATTCACGAGCGATATCATTTAATTTTAAAAATTCCATATTATTTATTTTTTATAATCTCATAAATCATATATTGAGACCTTCCCTTGCTTTCATAATAAATACGTAATAAAATTTCTGTAACAAATCCCATCATAAAAGTTAAAACTGATAAAATTACAAGCATTGTACCGATAAGTGGTAATGGCGTGTCGCTTAAAAATTCCAATCCTTTAAACTTTAAGTAAATTGCCCACATAAAAGCTAAAAAAGAAAAGAACAAAAATAACAAAGATGCTCCCCCAAAAAACCGCAATGGCTTTGTAAAATATTTAAGTAAAAATTTAATGCTTACCAAATCAAAAAAGACAAACATCATTTCAGAAACACGATGTTTAGACATCCCACTTTTTCTCTCTCTGTGAGAAATTGGCAATTCAAAAATTTTTGCCCCACGATCATGCGCAAAAATAGACAAAAATACAAATGTTTCTCCCAAAAGATTAACGTCTTCAATAAATTCACGCCTGTACCCCTCCAAAGGCGAGCTAAAATCATGCAATTGCACACCTGTTACTTTGCGTACCAACCAATTTGCTAATTTTGAAAATAAAACCCTGTCCCATTTATCACCCTTATACCTATCCTTGCGCCACCCCTTTACCACTCCATAACCTTCTTTTAATTTCTCAACAATTCTGGGAATATCCTCCGGATCATTTTGTAAATCACTATCTATTTTAATTATGTAATCACCCATAGCAACTTTAAAGCCCGCATCAACCGCTGCATTTTCTCCAAAATTACGAGAAAACATTACTATTGTAATGGGTTTAAAAGACATGAGTATTTTTCGGGAATTATCAACAGAACCATCATCTACTGCTATAATTTCATAAGGCTCCCCTATACTATTAAGCGTGGATACCAATCTATTATGTAATTCTTCCAAATTACCTTCTTCATTGTAAACTGGGAATATCACCGAAATCATATTTATTCAATAATTGTTAATCTAATCGGGTCGATTTTATTAACCTCATCTGCTGAAAGAAATGGCGGACGCTGCCTGCCATAAACGGCATAGACATCATTATCTCTTATAAAACCGCTCATAAGCTCCGTCAAATAATATTCGCCATTATCATGCTGAACCAAAGGATAATTAAATATAGAGCTATTTATAACCATAATCCCAGCTGCGCTCATATCAGACGTGGGATTTTCGGGCTTTTCTATTACTTGCAATATTTTTCCGGTTTTATCTATGTCCGCAATGCCAGATTGCTTTGGATTAGAAGACTTGCAACACAGCCAGCTATATTCTTTATCCAAACAACCTTTTATCTCCCCGGCCGTTGGTAATTCATCCCCATAAATCAAAATAAATCTTTCATTTTTTTGGAACAAATCTTGAGTTGTCAAAAGTGCTGTTGCGGTGCCCGTAAGCTCCTCTTGGCGTACATATCTTATTTTTTTTCCTTGGTAACGACTGCCAAGATGCATTCTAACTCTGTTCTCCAAATATCCTACCACCATTATTACAGTATCAATTTCTTCCGGCAAGGCATCAAATATATAATCTAAAATCGGCTGATTACCAATCTTGATGAGTGGCTTTGGAATGTCTTGAGTGAGCGGCAACATTCTCTTACCCACGCCAGCCGCCAGAATAACTGCTTTCATGTAAAAAATTACCCTAAATTTATTAAATAATCCCTCTTTAAAGGTCAATCATATAAACCTCATATTACCAGACGTACCATTGAAAGTCAAGGTAACTATTTGGCTAATATTATTGATTTTTTCAATAATAAAACGGGGTAGATATCAACTACCCCGTTATACCCACTATCTTAAACTTTCCGTGGAGAATAGGTCCTGATTTCACGATCTATCCTACCGCGTTTATATTCTTCTGTATTAACACTATCCCAAGCATAATCTCTAAGTTCCATAATCCTTTCGGCTGGAACTGTAGTACCCCTCATAATTGCATTTTTCCAATTCATCTCATCGGGATTAAAATCTGGAGACAGATACCCTCCATTTATAGCCTTAGTAAACAACCTGCTCCCAGGAAACGGAATTGGAATGAAAAATGTAACATATGGAGCGCCGGCTTCAACCAGCCTATGCGCAAGCTCAATGCTTTCTGCCATCTCTTTTTCTGTTTCGTCAGGAAAACCAATCATCATATTTACAGGGCACGTCATTCCAATTTTTACCGCAAGACGTACCAGTTCAAGCACATCAAACCTAGAATGATTCAACTTACCTGAGGCATACGTATCCAATACTCTCTGACTTCCTGACTCGACAGGAAATACAATCTCGTCAAAACCAGACTGCTTCATTATTTCCAAGTATTCCTGATCCGGTACTAGCTTACCACTACTGGATGGTATGCCAAAGTGAATCAAGTTCACTCCATTAACATTACTAATTTTCATACCCATACCAGTGACGCGTTCAAAAATATGAGTGACTCTTTTCTTTTTTGCCAACAAACTATCATCCTCAAAATATAGGTGAGTCACACCAAGAGAACGAAGTGTCTCAACCTCTTCCAAAACACGATCAACTGATTTTAGGCGCAAAGACCCAATATTTCCTCGGTCAGATGATGATTCTTTTTCCTCACTAATATGACAATAAAGACATCTAAAGGGACAGCCTCGGGATGTCATCATCGGAGCATAACGCCGGCGTTTGCCCGGGGTAATACTACCATGAGGAGAATTGATATCATCATACTTAGTGAAAGGCAGTAAGTCCCAAGCCGGCAAAGCAAGTTCATCAAGGTTGGTACTTATTACATTTTGTGAAGCCGGTCTTGAAATAACCATGCCCCTTTTTAAAAAAGTAACACCCTCTAAATTATCAAAAGAGCTGTCTTGTTGCCAGGCTCTAACAATAGCAACAATCACCTTATCACTTTCGCTCGTAGCAATTAGATCTACGTTTTTGCTCGCAAAAAATCTGGAAGTAAGCGACCTGGCATTTACTCCGCCAAGCAATACCAGGGTTTGCGGGTTCACTTCCTTGACTATCTGTGCAACTTCAAGCACCATGCGTGTCTGAGGAGTAAACAAACTACTGATGCCAATAATATCGAACTGCTCTTCGGCAAAATACTCTCGTAAGCGCTCTGGTGTCATACCAATTCTAGTAAGCCCATTTGGTTGTTTCACTCTATGGAAGAATGTCTCTCGAAGACTGTCCCCCTCAGCACCGACTGAAGCATCAATAAGTTTAACCTCTATGCCAACTCTGCGTAAAGCGCCTGCAAGGTAAAGTAGGCCTAGTGAACCATCCGGTCTTGGTATTTCAATATCCATGAGCTGATTAGGCGGGTACATCAATAGTATCTTTGGTTCTTTCTTTGACATTATATGCCTCCACTCCCTTCGTGTTTGAAAATTTGATTTTAAATAGCAAAGATCATAATTTAACAGATCTTTAAAACTATAGCCCTTTTTTATAAAAAAGTCAATGGTCTTAACACCCTACACGAAATAAATCTTATAATATATAATTTATAAAATATTTTTATATCAATCTTTATTTGAATCTGTATATAACCATATCATTAATCGACTCAACTTTCTCCAAATTAGAAAGCCCATTCATTACCCCTTCACTTAATTCTCCTTCAGACAAAATATAATCAATTCTAAATTTAGATAATTGGGTATAAAAATCTTCCTCTACAAATTTACGATAATCTTCCGGCATTTTTGATAGACGCTCCTCAAGTCTATAGTCAGAAAAACCCAAAGTGCCTTGTAACTGATATTGTAAGGCAGGTACAATTTCACCTCTATTTTTTTCTATAAATTCTTCAATATTATCTGGTTGAAGTCCGCCGGCACGCAGTATAGAAAGATACCTATGGTAAAAATCATCTGGGTTTGTAAGAACAGATTGATTATCATAGGAAAAATACGAATTACAATGAGTAAACGCAAGAATCAAATTACTCCACCACCCCAACTTTTCTTCTTTGGTTAAAACAACACAATCTTTTTCTGCCTGATTAAAAAAATCAAAAACATCCCGATAGTATTGCCTCTCTGCATATTCCGGGGCTCTTTTACTATATGCGCTTGCCTGATAAAAAATACCCAACGAAACTGATGCTATAAGTATTATAGTAACCACTATTTTTGCAATTTTATTATATCTTTCTCGTAATATATGCCACAAAAGCAACATAAATACCATATACGCAAAAGGTATAGTGTAAAAAACATAATGATAATACCAAATTTCCACACCGGTAATTATTTGTTGATTGTAGACAATTAGACTACTGGCCAATAATATTACAGAAAACCACCACCAATAAGGAAATGGTCGAATTAATATCTTTTTATAAAATGCAAAAAAGGAAGCCAACAAAAAAATAATTACCATTGTAATTGTAAACTTATTAAAGTGGGGCACATGCGTATGGAACATCCCTATTCTAGCCGCGGCCTCGCCGTACCAATCCAATTTTGTAGCTTGAATATTGATAATCCAATATTTGAGTGAAAATAATATTCCCAAAATTAAAATACTTATATAACCTACCAAATCAAGCCATCTTTTTTTAATTAACGCCCCAAAAGCATACAATCCCAAAACCACGACCGCCAAAGTCCAACTAAAGACATAACTTGCCATCATTAATGCCAGTGACAAACCACACCAAAAAATCCATTTCTTTTTCTTTTGAAAATTAAATTTATTTAAACTATATATAAAGAAAAAAAGTAAAGTTGCACCAGACACTGGATTAATCGGCCTTGTCCATATTAAAAATCCTTCCGGTGATGAAAGTCCTTTTAAATAGGAAATCATTGAACTATAGTCAACAAGTTCAAAACCAAACACCACAAAAATGCCAGCCGTTACTGAAAAAAAACTTCTTAACTTCTCTTCTTTTTTATCTCTGGATTTGATCAAATCATACAAAAGCAAATAAACAATAAAAAACAAAAGCGCCGGTAAAACAAATTTACCGGCAATGACGGCACTACTCAAAGTTATACCAAATAATTGTACAGGTACTGTGTAGATACGAAATAAAGTTGAAGGTAATAATGGCGTCTTATCTTTATATTCAAAAAATGGCATTGAAGCAACCCTAGGATGGCCATCCAAGATTTCCTGCGCAATGGCAATATAGCCTTCCTCATTTGGAGTTCTAAGCAAGTGAACACCTCTAAACTCTTCCCCCATACTAACAACAAACATAATCTGGGGTAAAATACAAATCAAACCAACCAAAAAGGCAACAACCAAACCAATTCTATGTTTTAAAACAAATTCTTTCATGTTTTCCTAGCAATAATATGAAAAGTATTAAAGTAAAATGGTCTTAAAACAGCAAAGTATAAGGGTAAAAGTATTATTGAAAAAAATTTAAACCTATTTTTTATCTTCCCCACCCTAATATCTTCAACCTTAAAACCAACATTCTTCAAAAGTTTCTTAGCCTGACCATATGTATAATAATGCATTGTTGTAAGTTTTTGCCGTCCCGCCTCGCCATCCGGTTTTTGTTTTTTTAATAATTTTAAAACCGGTTCTGTTAAAAATCTTGGCAACCAATTAATAAAATACATATGATAGTGATAATCATATATGCCAAAACGATTATGAAAACTAATATAGGCTTTGGCCCCCGGTTTTAAAACACGATAAATTTCTTTGCACATTTCAATCGGTCTGTCCACATGCTCCGTTACCTCAGATGCATTTACAAATGAAAACTTATTATCATCATATGGCATTTGCTCTGCCTTGCCCAGAGTCACTAAGATTGAAACATCCTCATCTTTTGCCCTTTGTTTGGTCTTTTCTACATATAGAGGGTTGACTTCAATTCCAAATGCCCTAAAACCACGTTTCGCCATTTCACAGGAAAAAACACCTTTCCCGGCACCAACATCAAGCACATCTTCACCAGTCCTAACAAATTGAGCGCAATAATCGTAATGATTCATATTATACAGAAGGGTTAAGATGGCTTAAGAGGGCTTTAGAGGGTTAAGGATTAAAGCTTTGTTTAAGAAAGCCAAGACTTGAAGTCGGTCATAAATTGATTAACCACTTCATCAGTCTTGTAATGAGTCATCATATCTTTAAAAAATTTTGGCGGAACTGTGACAATATGAGCGCCGGCCAGACCTGCATCACGAATATCTACTATTCCACGAATACTACCCGCGATAATCTCGGTATCTAATCCATCGCGATCAATCATATTTCTAACCGACTCTACAACATAAGCTGAATCAAATTCTTTTTCATCTATTACCCGACGTTCAAGCAAATCTTTTCTCTCGCCGGCAAAATGCTCTTCGGTTCCACCAGATCGTATTCTTCCCCAAAATAAACTCACATATTTCGCTCCGGCATGAGCAGCCATAATAGCTTGTGAAACATCCATACAAGCAGTGCAGTTCACCGATATTCCTTCTTTGGATAATTTTTTAATCGTAGCCAGCTCATCCCAACCAACTTGCACTTTTATGCTAAGCTGGGGATAATCAAACTGTTTAACAAATTGTTCAGCCTGACGCAATATCTCATCTGGATCGGTTGAAAAAACCTCAACACTCAAATGCACCCCTGGTGAATACTCCTTAATTAATTCAATTATTTTACCAACATGACCCTCAAATGAGGATTTTGGCTCTTTGGCCAAAAGCGACGGATTGGTGGTCACACCCGAGGCAAAGCCTCTTTTCAACCCCTCCTCAATATCCTCTAAATTGGCTGTATCTATGAATATTTTCATATTTTGACTTTAATAATTTATTAATCTAATCTTAACAAAAAAATAGAGCCTTAGCAAGGCTGTATTCTTTATATTTCTATTTTATTATTCCAGTAATATGAATTAATTTTGCTACCCTTATATCTGCCTCCACACCCATATTATACTCCCTTTCCAGCAAAACAGTCGTGCAGCCAACCGCTTTGCCAGCGCCTATATCACTTTTTGTATCACCTATCATAAAACTTGAAGTCAAATCAATATTATACTTATTGGCAGCTGCCAAAAGCATACCTGGTTTTGGCTTTTTACAAACACAACCGTCTTCACGTCCGTGTGGACAGACAAAAATATCATCAAACGGCAGCTTTTCAACCTCCGCCATTATTTTTTCGTGATCAGCTGCAGCCATAGTGCCATAACAAATATCCGGCTGATTGGTGGTTAAAATAATTAAAAAACCCAAACCTTTAAGTTTTTTTAACAGTTCATTTACACCATCATTTATCTTAAATTCCTCATACTTCCAAGGAGCCGTAAAACGAACTTCTCTACCTTTAACAACGCAATTATCCCCACGATCAATCACGTCATTTATGACACCGTCTCTATCAAAAAAAATTGCCCGTACCATATAGGTTTCCTTCTTTGGCTTTTAAGTAAGTTTTGATCCGTTCTTTAACCCCAAAAACTATAATATGATTAACTACCACGTGGAACCCTTCCACCATGGGTGTTGAGTCAACAGGTACCACAATTGACACATCAACCAAATCCTTCATAGGTCCGCCGTCAAAACCGGAAAAACCAATGGTTTTGCCACCTTGATCTTTTATATACTGCAAACCCTTCATCAAATTTTGCGACCATTGTCCTGCAACATCTGAACCAGAACCGCCATGTACGCTAAACGCAATCCCAACTCCACCTGATTCATAAAAAGTTGCTAATTGATTTGCATATAAATTATCCCAACCCCAATCGTTAACAAACGCGCTTACGCCTGGAATATTATCCACTAAAGCCATTGCTTTGATACCTTTGTCACTTGGATTTTCAGTTACAGTCTTTGTAAGGTCAGCCGCCAAATGAGTAGCCGTACTAGCTGATCCGCCATTACCCATTATATATACCCATTTACCGTTTTTCCAAGCCTCAAACAAAAGCTCAATTGCTAAATCCATCTGAACAGCATACTGTTCCTTGATTTTTTTGACCACCTCAAGTGAATCATCAAGCAAAAGCGCAGAGTATGAATATTGTTCCTTGCTCATATCTATTTAATATAATATTTAAGTATATTTAACGATAGCATGAATTGGTAAATTTTGCAAGCGTATACGCCCAGCCATACCTTCCATCTCTATAACAAATGCAGTACCAATAATCTCTACCTTCATCTTCTTTAAAAGCTTAATAGCTGCGGCTACCGTCCCTCCTGTCGCCAAAATATCATCCACCAATAAGACCCTTTGACCAGACAAAAGCGCATTTTCAGCAATTTCAATTACCTGAGATGAATACTCATAACTATAGTCTTGTGATAAAACCGGAGGTGGAATTTTGCCTTTTTTTCTAATAATTGTCAAACCAACACCCAATCTATCCGCCATAGCCGCTGCCACAATAAACCCACGAGATTCAATACCCACTATAGAGTCAAGCTGTATATCTTTGTAGGGCTCAACCAAAACATCAATCAAAGCTCTAAACATTTCTGCATCTCGCAAAATTGGCGCTATATCATAAGTTATAATCCCCGATCTTGGCCAATCATTGGTTGTAGTAATAATAGATTTAAAATCCATATATATATTAGAAGGGTTAAGAGGGCTTTAGATGGCTTAAAAGGGAGAGAAGGATTCAACTAAGATGGCTTTTTTGTTGATTTTTTATTTCTCAAAGATTGTATTGTTCTATCCAACAAATACATAACTCTTATACAATTATCCTCAAATTTATTATAAATTTCTTGATTTATATATTTTTTTCTAAATACCCTTCTAATTCTCTCATGTAATTCTCCATTTGATCTTTTTGCATAATTTAAAAATCTAATATACTCTCCCAATGATCCGCTGTAATACCCTTCAACAAAATTTGAACCAATAGAATCTGAAGCCGTATCTATCTGACTTCTGGTTTTATATTCTATTTTTGGAATATATTTTAAAATATCTTGCACTATTATATCCATTCTGTCAATTTCTTGCCACACTACCATTTTAGTATGCCCAAAACCATTTTTATTCATAAAATAATTTTAGTTGCCTTTTTTAACCTTCTTAGCCTCTTACTTTTTCACTTCTTAAGCCCTCTAAAGCCTTATTACCCCTTCTTATTAAACCTCTTTTATAAGACCGGAAACCTTCATTTTTTCTTCCACTTTTTTCAAAATTTCTGACAAATCTTCAAATTGTTTTACCCAAACAATATAATCCCTAACCATATCTTGCAAATTATATTTTGGCTCCCAACCAAGTTCTTTTAGTTTATTAATATCCATCACAGAATGGCGTGCACCCCCAACCCTATAACGATTATTTTTAATAGAATTAAATTCAATCCCGGCAACTTCTGATACAGTTTCTGCAAGGTTAGTTACCGTTGTTGCCACTCCGCTGCCAACATTATATTCTTCAAAATTAGCTCTATTGTCTTCAAGCACTTTTATATGCGCGCTGGCAACATCCTTAACATGGACAAAATCACGTATCTGCATACCATCTTCATTCATCTGAATTGGCTCATTATTTAAAACGTTCACTGCAAAAGCGCGCAAAGCTCCGGAGTAATAATGGCGGAATGATTGACGCGACCCTAACACAATACTATAACGCAAAGAAACAGATGGTATGCCATACTTTAACCCCATGGTTTTTAAAAATTTCTCTCCAGCCCATTTTGAAATAGCATAAGGAATTTCCGGCTGCAATTCATCGTCTTCCAATTCCGCGACCGGGCTGACTTCAGATCCACATTTAGGACAGTGCTGTTCCCAATCACCTTTTAACAATCGCCCTTCTGCGCGCCCTTTTAAATATTGAATTCCATGTTGACCGCACTCATACTTACCCTCGCCATAAACAGATTGAGAAGATGCGGCTATTATTTTTTTAATTGGCAAATTACCTTCGACTATACATTCATAAAGCAATGCCAAACTCTCAAGATTTACTGTTATATATTTACTAAAATCTAAATGATAATCCATATATGCTGCCAGATGGATTACGACGTCAATATCCTTTAAAGATTCCTGCCAATCTTCTTTTTTTCTAACATCTCCCAGTATAAACTCCGAATCCTTGTTAACCCAAGATGGGACACTGCCATCATGTGTTGGCGGTTCCAGATTGTCCATTATTCTTACTTTGTGACCGGATACCAAAAGTTCATCCACAACATGTGAACCAATAAACCCAGCTCCGCCGGTTACCAATATTTTCATAAAAACATTAAAGCATTAAAACATAAAAACAAATCAACCTTTATATATTTTCTCAACTACCTCCAAGGCCGCAAGTGCGTCCTTGGCGCTTGGGATTGGATCGCGCCCTTCTTTTATCGCCGAAATAAACTCCTCTGCTTCGCGAGTCAATGACATATCTGCATCGGGATTGCATTCAAATACTTCCTCTTTTGGCTCCCAACTACACTCATCATCACGGATCCCTAAAATAACTTTTTCGCTACCCCCATACTTTCTTCCCAGTCCACTTACTATTAAGTATCCCTCTGTGCCAAAAATTTCAAAAACATGGGTCGGCTTCCAGTTTGACCAACTGACATGGACTGAGGCCACCTGCCCACCTTGACTTTTCAATAAAACAAAAGCATTATCTTCTACCTCACTTTCCCAATAAAAATTTTCAGCAAAACCTTTTACATCTTTAATCTCACCAATAAAAGATCCCACCATATCAATCATATGAACCCCTTGATCTATCAATTCTCCACCGCCTGCTATTTCTTTCTTAAATCTCCATTCATTTTGCATATCAGGCCTGCCGCCAAAACCATATCTTGCGCGAATAAATTGAATATCGCCAATCCTACCTTCTTCAAATAATTTTCGCGCCAAAATAAAACCCTCGTGAAAACGATGATTAAATCCTGCCATATAGCGCAAATCATTTTCTTTGGATATTTCAACCAATTTTTGAATTTCTACCATAGAAATTCCACAAGGTTTTTCTGACAAGACATGCTTGCCGGCTCGTAAAAAATCCTCAGAAATTGAAGCTAAAAACTTATGCGGCGTAGCAACTATTACCGCATCAATATTTTCTTTATTAATTGCTTGTTTGTAGTCATTCAAAATTTCACAACTTCCAATTTTATACTCTTTGGCTGTTTCTTCTGCTTTTTTTATATCTTTATCAACAATAACAGAAAGATCAATACTTTCTACATTATTTAATGCTTTAATCCAGCGTTTTCCAATACCTCCCGCGCCAATCAAAGCAATGTTAATTTTACCATTTTCTACCTCTATCATATGGTTTAATTCTTCTTGATGAATAAATATCCGTATTCATTATATCTTCTTTGTGTTTTTCAATATTATCTAATTGATCCCAACGCGCGGCAAATAATTTTCCTGTAATCCCTTTTGCTTTTTTGGAAGCTAAAAAAATACATAATTGAGCTGCCCTGTCAGGTGTGACAGTCTTTTCTTCACCGTCAACTTGTCTTAATGCTTGCTCATAAGATTCCCTACCTGCCCGTTGCGGGCCAGTGTCAATAATATTTTTTACAAAACCGGAATTAACCAATCCCGGATAAATCGCATTTACTTTTATTCCATATTCTTTGACTTCTTCAGCCAATGTTTCGGCAAATCTAAGTATAGCTCCTTTTGAACTTGCATAAGAAGAGAAATTTGGCAAAGGGCCTTCACCACCACCCGCAAACAAAATTATACTTGCATTATTACTTTTTTTAAGCAACGGAATGGCAAACTTCGCCACGTACATTGAGCCAAATACATTTACACGAAAAGCATCCTCCCATTTTTCCATATCAACCTGCTCCAATCTGCCAATCTCTCCATAAATACCGGCGGCAGATATTACCACGTCCAAGCTGCCAATTTCACGTTCAATAAGACTAAACAAATTTTTAACACTTTCTATATCCGCAACATCAGCCGGACAAATTAAAACATCATCGCCAAAATTATTTTTTAGTTCATTTAATTTTTCTGTTTGTCTCCCAGACAAAATCAATCTATAACCTGAGTCATAAAAATGTTTTGCAATGTTTGCGCCAATCACACCGGTTGCACCTGTTATTAAAACCGTTTTTTTATCCATAAACTAATCAAATTGTATTAGTTAAACGAGACTTATTTACAATTACCTGTGTGCCGCTTGAATCCACCTTATAATCTATTTCATTAAATCCTTTTTGTTTAAATAACTCACGGACTGCTGTTTGAGAACCATCCGTACAGTAAACCAAGAAAAATCCTCCGCCTCCGGCCCCAATTATCTTTCCTCCCAAAACCCCAAGTTTTTTTGCTTCCAAATATACCTCATCAATCCCATCGGTGCTCATTTTGTTTGACATCTGTCTTTTCAAATTCCAATGTTCATCCATAAGCCTTCCAAAAGAATCCAAGTCCCCGCTTTCAAAGGCTGTTAATATTTTTTCACCTATTTCTTTTGTTTTATGTTTCAAATCTACCTTATTTATTTTATTGGCACGCAAATCATCCTGCTGTTCTTTTAGCACATTTACGCTTGAACGGCTAATATTAGTATTAAAAAGCAAAGTCTTTTTTTCAAACTCTTCTTGGGTAGCCCTTGTAATTTTGGCTGGCAACACGGTTACCTCTCCGTTTTTTGCAATGTCTAACACACAAAAATTTCCAAAAGCCGCTAAATAAAAATCTTGCTTGCCATCGGGAAGTCCAAGATCTTCTGTGGCTATTTCAAAAGCTTCTTCGGCCAATTGCCAGCGGGATACATTCTCTCCTTTGAGGGCATGGAGTCCATTCAAAATACTAACCAAATAGCTCGCTGAACTTCCCAAACCAGTCCCTCCGCTCACATCCGCCATTGAAGAAATTTCAATTTGTTTTGCAATTCCTGTTCTCTGTAGAGCGGCACGCGCCAAATTATGTTTAAGATCTATTATTTTTTCTACCTCCTCACTCTCACTGTATTTAAGTCTAATTAATTCATCTGTTGGGGGACGATTTAAGCCCAAATACATATACAAATTAATTGTCACAGCAAAAATAAAGCCACCATGCTCCTGGTAATATGCCGGTAAATCTGTTGATCCCCCACCAAGTGAAAGTCTAAATGGCGTGCGTACTAAAATCATAAAACAATTATTTTAAATTTTTTTCAATTCTTATTATATCTTCCGGCGACGATATGCAGCCAATCGCTTTGTCCGATACTACCGCATATACTTTTTCTTTTTTAATATATTCAACCAACATATCTGTAAAATTATATTCATCTTTTACACCCTTAACCGGCTGACTATCAAAAATTTTTGATGTTAAAACCATGGCGCCACCCGCAATAATATTGGTCTTGGGATTTTTTGGCTTCTCTTCTATCTCCAAAATTTTTTTATCACTGCTTATTTTTACAACCCCATGGTTTTGTGGGTCATTTACCTCCCAACACAAAATGCTAGTGTAGTGGGACAAACATTCTTGTACATCCTCCAGATTTGGACACTCATCTCCATACAAAAATAAAAAACTTTTTTCTGATTTTAAATATTTTTCTGCAGACAAAAAACTATAAGCTGTTCCTAATTCTGATCCATTTACATAAATTATCTTTTTCCCTGCAAAATTATCTCCAAAATATTCTTTAATCTTATCCCCTAGATATTTAACAACTATTATAACCTCATCAACCTCTTTGGGCAAAGCATTCAAAGTATATTCTAACAACGGTTTGCCCAACACTGGAATCATTGGCTTTGGTATTGTATTTGTAAGCGGACGCATACGCTCTCCTTTGCCAGCCGCTAATATTACCGCCTTCATAAATAAAAATATTAAAATTATCTTTCCACTCCTGTATATTTAAACCCAAATGAATTAATATCTCCCTTACTATAATTAAAAAAATCAAGAATAAATATAATCAATTTTTCAAGACATACAGAAAATATCTCCCCCAAGTGCCATAGTCCAATCATTCCAATTTTGTACTCAGAACTTTGAGGCATAAGTTTATTTATTAGTATCAACCAAAATTTTCTCACGAATCACATACGGGCGCTTATCGTTGCTCTCAAAATATACTCTTAGTATTAATTCCGCCAAAAATCCCATCATAAAAAATATAATTCCGGACAAAATAAAAAATATAGTTAGTATCGGCAATGGGGTTTGTCCAAAGTTACGAATTGCTTCTAGTTTTAAGACTACAGCTGCCACAGCAGAAATAAATCCTAACAAAAATGAGACAATACCAATGCCGCCAAAGACCAACAAAGGCCTGCCGGTCATTGTAACTAAAAATTTAATAGTCAGTAAATCAAAAACATCTTTTACAGCTTTTATAAAATTATGTTTTGAAATACCGTGCTTTCTGGCATGATGCAACACAGGCACCTCTGCAACCTTGGCGCCTCGACCATATAGATATGCCGGCAAAAAAACATGCATTTCACCATAAAGATGTACGCTCTGCACAACCTCTCTGCGATAAGCTTTGATAGCGCAAGCTGAATCATGTAATACGAGACCTGTAACCTTGGCGGTTAACCAATTGGCGCACCGTGACAATACTCTTCTGCCCGATGAATCATCTCTGTTTTTTCTCCACCCAGACACAACATCATAACCCTCGCGTATCTTGGCGGCAAGCTGTGGAATATCAGCCGGATCGTTTTGCAAGTCACCATCCATTGTAACAACAATATCTCCTTTTGCTTCATGAATCCCCGCATCCAAAGCCGAAGTTTGTCCAAAATCCATTGCCAAAACCAACAACTTAATTCCATTCATGGTCTTTAAAATCTCTACAGTGTCATCGGTTGAACCATCATCAACAAAAATCACCTCAAAATCTTCCTGCATTTTGCGCATTGATTCCTTAATTTTCTCATACAAGAGCGCCACATTATCACGCTCGTTGTATACCGGAATTACAACTGAAATCATATTATTAGAGGGATTAAGATGGCTTAAGAAGGCTTTAGAAGATTGGAAATAGTTAAAATGTCTTTCCTATCCTTAAAACCCCCAAAACCTTTTTATTTCTTATTTTATCCTAAATAACCTAACCCCATGATAGCAGTTTTGTGCCTAATTGTCAACGAGCGTTATTTCTCTCAACCAAGCAAATAAGCGAGGTTCCCAAAGGCATTGGCACCAAGCTATCTATACGAAGCATAATATTGAGTACCATATCTTGAATACTCCCCCTTAAACTTTTCTTATTATTACCAATTGGATATGATTTTCGAAGTAAACAGCTAAACAAATAGCAAATCGGAATAAGCGTAAAACCAAAATAGCGCATTAGGTCCAATTTTAACCCGCCCGGCGACAAAACCAACTTTTTTAAATTTCTTTTATTATATCTTCGAAAATGACCCAACTGTTCATCATGATAACCAAAAAGACTCTGCAAAGCCGGTACTGTTATAATTATAAGCCCTTTTTCCTTTGTGGAATCATACAATTTTTTCATCGCTGTATAATCATCTTTTATATGTTCAAGAACATCCGTGGCAATGACACAATCATATTTTGCATAATCTAATTCTTCAATTGAAGCAACTTTAAACTCACAACTTACTCCATTTTGACTTGCCCTTAACTTTGCCAAATCAATATATTCATCTGATGGGTCAATCCCTAAAACTTTATGCCCGGCTTGAGCCAGCAGTATTGATAAATCTCCGGAACCACAGCCGGCGTTTAAAATATTAAGCTTTCCATTTCTTTTTTTCTCTAAATACTTTAAAAGTAAAGCATACTTAGTATTGGCATAGGGATCTTGCTCTCGATTTTTTAAATCATCATACTGATAAGCATTGAATGTATTTTTATGGATCATAATTTTTACCAATATGTATAAAATAATATTTGAGTTACAACAATTTGTAAAAATAATAACGAAAGCAATGCATTAAATTGACGATTGGATATTTTCTTTACAACTACAGCTAGTGGCGGCAAAAAAAATGGAATTAAAAACATCCAAAGCCGCGCCAGTTCACCCTGAAACACACCAATACTAAGAAAAAATAAGAGATAAACAGACCCGATCCAAAGTTCCGGTCTATTTTTTATAAAAATATCTTTTCTATTTCTTATAAAAACCATGACATTCGTGATACCAAGCGCAAAAGTAAAGGCCAAAATATTTATAATTACAAATGTAAAATATATTCCAATTGATTCGAAACTACTGATAACAGCTTCCTGATTTGCACCGCGTGCAACCATAAAATTCTCAACAACCGAATAGCCCGACCATACCCAAAGGGTAACAAAAAATAAAACAAAAGACAGCCCAGCTACACCAATTCTTAAAAATAATCCAGACCTTTCAGATTTTGCAGATCTAACCAAAATATACCAAAATATCATCAAAAAAAACGGCGCCAATAGTAAAAATATATAATTAGAAAATAAAGCTACGCCAGCCAATAAACCCCCAAGAGCCGAGAGCCACCAAGACTTATTCCACCCAATAAATAATACCGCAATTGAAGACCAGACAATTGTAACAAAAAAAGCCTCCAAAGATGTGCCCGACATCATCACAATACTTGGAACAAAAATATATATATGTAAAAGCTTGCGTACAATATCTTCATCAAAAAATTTCTTTAATAAAAAATAAATAGGCAAAACAGACAAACCAGCTGTTGCAATAATAAGCAAGCTTATTTTGAAATAAGATATACCAACCAATTTGCTAAAATAATAAACCAGCAAACTATAGCCTGGCGGATGAGTAATTGCATGCCTTGCAAGCCTTGGCTGCAGAACTATATAATCACGAAGAAAATTATGTGTATTTTCAATAAGTTTAATGTTACCGGTATACTCCCAATAAGTTCTAGTCATTGGGTCAGCTATGCTCGCTCTGCCCTCTCTTATTCCCGCGACCGCGGTAGAAAAAGAAAAAAATACCAAACAAACAACAATTAAAAAATCTCTGGTTTTTAATTTTTGAATTACCTTGCGTAATAATATAAATAATAAAAAAATAAATGCCGACAAACATAGCCACAGAGGGTTTTCAATTTTTGGCGACGGCAGTGCGAAGAAAAATAAACGATCTGGAATATATCCTGTCCAAAATCTAAACAAAACAAACTTACCAACAACAACAAGCCCCAAAATACCCACCGTAATCATCCCCCATTTTCTCGCACGCAAATCACGCCATAAATACTTATAAAATAAATATCCGAACAAGCATAAAAAAACAAAAAGACTAATGCCAGCAGAAAAAATAGAGAAAACTTTTCCTTCCCAAGCGGGATTGTATGGTTGTCCGCTAATCTTTGACATTAAATTAAACAATATTTCTTTCATAATAACTTACTTTTTTTTAATATCATAAAGCCCCAATCTATTGCGCCAGGCAATCTTTAATACGTCTTTTATCATTTGCGGTGAATCCAAAATAATATTCAAGCTTGATTTGCCAAATTGTTGAAGTGTCACCGGCAGTTCGCTTATTTTAAATCCTATTTTTTTTGCCAAAAGTATAAACTCAACATCAAAAGAAAATCTATCTATCGTCAAATGAGGAAAAACAGCCTCTGCCACCTCGCGAGTCATGCCTTTTAGCCCAGCCAACGTATCCGAATAATCAAACACCAAAGACCCGACAAAAATAGAATAAACCACATGCGTCAATTTACGAGCCAATGTTGCTTGTTTCATGCCATCTTTACCTGACAAATTACGATTCGCCAAAACCAAATCAGATTCATTGTTAATTAACCTTTTATACATTTGTTTTATTGATTCTGTTCCATAAGGCAAGTCTGCATCCGTATAAAAAATAATTTTTCCACTTGACTTGCTAACCCCCTCTTTTACTGTATATCCTTTTCCTCTATTTTTTTTTCTGTCTATAAGCTTAATTGAATCAATAAATTTCATCTTTTCTCTCACCAACCTTACCCCGTACTCTTCACCGCCATCATTAACAATAATTAGCTCCCCATCTAGATTTTCAACGTCAAAAAACCTAAAGAGCTCATCGATTGTTTTGCCTATTGTTGGGGCATCATTATATATTGGGATAATGATTGAAATGTCTTTTTGCATAAATATTTATCTCTATTCCTATATAATACTCACAAATTGCCTAATATACAAGAGTATTTGCCTACAAGATTGTTTTATGATAATATCAAGTGGCTAAATTTATATTAAATATTAAACATGAATATATTAATTACCGGTGGGGCAGGTTTTCAAGGCAAGCATCTTGTTGAATCTCTAATCAAACAAAATCATACTGTGTCTGTATTAGATAGACACCCCGAGACACCCAAAAAAAAACCCAGTAGCTTTTCAGATAAAATTAACATTATTTGGGGTAATATTACAGATAAAAAAACAGTAGATGAGGCAGTGCAAGGGAATGATGTTGTTTTTCATTTGGCTGCCTACATAAATGTCGACGAATCACTGGAAAATCCTCGCATTTTTTATGATGTAAATGTCCTTGGCACTCTGCACATACTTGAGGCAGTAAAAAAACACAGAGCTAGATTAATTTTTATTTCATCAAGCGAAGTATATGGCGACGGACAATTTTTAAAAGAAGGTGAAAAAATAAACGAACATTCGGAAATAATACCACGCAATCCATACGCCGCCTCAAAAGCAGCCGCAGACAGGATGTGTTATGCTTTTTCAAAATCTTACAACATAAATGTAACAATTGTAAGGCCATTCAATATTTACGGCGAAGGACAAAAGAGCGGCGTCTTTGGAGCGCTAATCCCTATTTTAACTGCCAAAGCATTGCGCGGAGAACCTTTAACAATATTTGGGGATGGTAAGACCACAAGGGATTACTCCCATATTAGCGACATCATCCGAGGATACAATATAATTCTAGAAAATCCTGATAAGCTTAGCGGCAAGGTTATTAATTTTGCAAGCGGGAAAAATGTATCTGTAGAAAACATAGCTATGTATATTGCCAAAAAATTTAATGTGCAAGTAAAACACGGCCCAGCCCGACCTGGAGAAATTTCAGGACTGCAGGCTGACATTAGCTTAGCAAAAAGCATTGGTTATACTCCAAAGATCAATATTTGGGAAGGTCTTGATAGATACATACAGTGGGTTCAAAAACAAACAGACTAAATAATTCTATTTCAACCTCTTGTAAAGAGTATAATGCCCAATATTTTTAATCTCTTTATAATCCGTATCTAATATATCTTTTATATTGATATCATACTCATTTAGTGACCCAAGCGTAACATACAGACTGTTTATAGACTCTGTATTTTTTTTTACACTTTCCGTAGCAAAAACTAATTCCGGGTTTATACGAATATATTGCAAAACAGACTTATGAGATAACAAAAATGCTACTGAAGGGCTATTAATAACCAGGATTTCCTCCCCAATATCCGTGCTCTCATTAATATACGAAACAAAATCCTGAACTTCTGATGAATAATATAATGATTCATTGCGTTTGGATACCAGCATAAAAGATTGTACTGCTAAAAAAAATATAATTATACTCAAAACGATTCTTTCAGAAAATATTTTTTTAAGTCCGGCCGGAAAAAATAAAAACAACACCAGATGCGCTGGGAAAAAATATCTATACCAGCCTGGTGTCTTTAAATACCATACAAAATTTAATAATATAAAACTAATAAGAGTAATTTGTGCCGATGTTGATTCTTTTTTTCTGACTAAATTAATTATCAACCAAACAGACGCAATCAGCATAACAATAAAATGAAGCGGTGTAGTTTCTGAAACAAATCTTTTTAAATTTGAAAAAATAAGTTGATAAATATTTGTATTGTCGGCATATGAATTTGAATAGTAACCTAACGTCGATATAATATTACTCAATGTAAAATTTGGGTTGATAATCCAAAACCAAAACAATAAAGGAATAAAGCCGGAAAAGATAAGCATTATATACGCAGATGGCTGTCTTGCGCCACTTTTTATAACTTTATAAACCTCCCCCACAAACAAAGCCGGCAAAACAAGCAAAAAGAAAGGCTTTGTTGCAACACTTAATCCTAAAAATAATCCTGCCACAAACAATCTCCATAATTTTTTACTATCTAAATAGTACAGACCAGCAAGTAAATAAAATAAACCGGCCACTTCGCCAAGCACACTTTTGCCATTACCATAAAACGGTAAAAAAACAACAATAAGCGCTAGGGTCATTAATGCTGACTCTTTACCAAACCATTTATAAACCAATAAATATGATGCTCCCGCAAACAAAAAAAGATAAATAATCATTGGAATACGAGCTGAAACAAAATTATTGCCAAAAATTTTTAAAGATAGCGCAACCGGTAAAATTACCGGGTAATTTGTTGTGATTAGAAACTGGCGTTCTTCAACAAACTCACCTGGCCCAACTTTTAAGCTATAAATACCCTCCTCAACCAAACTTTTAGCAATCCCAGCATTCAGCCCCTCATCATACCAAGTGGCCGGACTATATTGAAGACGCCAGATACTAACAAAAAGCAAAATAAAAAATAGTAAACAAACAACAATTTTACTTTGTAATCCTAATTCTCTAATTAATTTTAATTTTTTGATCATACCTAATACGTGTAAGTATTTTATATTATTTCCCCATATTTTGCAACTCCAGATCTCTTAAAATTAGGCTATATACAGCCCAATTTTTACTTTAAAAAATAATTTTAAGATAACTTTCTGCCACAAATATATGAATTATAATAATTGACCTAAAGCTAAAAATGTAGGATAATTATCCTATAAAATTATGAATCTATCAATAATCATTCCAACACTCCATGAAAGAGGTTCGCTCCCTCTACTTTTTGATGAGTTATTACCCATATACAAAGAATTGAGAGAAAAGGGATTTGAAACTGAATTAATTATAGTGGATGATAATTCAAATGATGGTACACAACAGTTTGTAAAAAATTTCTCAATCAATTCTCCATTCAAGATTAGATTGATAGAACGAAAAGAGCGCGGACTGGCAACTGCAGTAATTCGTGGATTTAAAGAAACAAGTGCAGAACTCCTATGTGTAATGGACGCGGATTTATCGCATCCGCCAAAATTGATTCCAAAACTAGTAGAAAACTCAAAAAGTTTTGATGTGGTTTTGCCGTGTAGAAATATGCCGGGCGGCGGAGCTGAAGAATGGCCAATACATCGGAAACTCACATCTATGCTGGCAACTTCACTTGTAAAATTTATTGGAATCAAAGCAAGGGACCCATTGAGTGGTTTCTTCCTAATCCATAAAAAAGTAATTGATGGGGTTAAGTTAAACCCAATCGGATATAAGATACTCCTGGAAATCCTAGTGAAAGGAAAATACAAAAATTTTATTGAAGTACCATATATTTTTAGAAACCGTACTGTTGGCAATAGCAAGATGAGTAATATTATTATTTGGCAATATTTAAAACACCTTTGGAGGTTAAAAAAATGGCAAGACCAGCAAAGTAAGTCCCGAGGTCCCGATGTGTGAATCGGAATCCCGACTTTACGTCGAGACTTATCGATACAAGATCCCGACCATAGCGTCGGGACAGAATAAGTAAAAAAATTAGCTGGTTAGCTCATTTTTATTTTATTTTTGGATAAAATTAATAATCTTTTCCGCTCTTTTGTCCCAACTAAACCCCCCCACCTTATTATAAGCATTCTGCGCCAAAAAATGCTGCAAATTATTGTCAGACAAGAGCGTCTTAATGCCATCGACCAGTGCCACTACACTGTCGGGACGAAAAAACAAGGCGCTTTTTTCATTTATTACCTCCCGCAATGATGGTAAATCTGCCGCCACAATTGGACGCTCTGCTGCCATATATTCAAATAATTTCATAGGCGAAGTATAGTGAGAGGAAATCTTTTGTTTGGCGGTGTTAGGCAAAACCAAAATATCAGCCGCATTTAGCCACTCCGGCATCAATTCATGGCTTTGCCAACCAACAATGTGCAAATTTTTAAAATTAAAGTTGCTTTTATATTTGGCAATGTCTTCTTCTGTCCCACCGACTAAATAAACCTCAACCTCTGACAGATATTTAGCCGCTTCTGCCAATAAATTTGCGCCTTTCCAATCATAGAGGTGTCCCGTATATAACACTATTTTATCATGAGGATCCAAATTAAATTTTTCTCTAGACTGCTCTTTTGTCTTATCAGTTTTAAAATTTTTGATATCAACTGCGTCAGGCGCAACAATTATCTTTTTTTCATCCACGCCGTTTTTTATTAAATCTCTTTTTAATCCCTGGCTTATTACAACCAAAGCTTTGCTCCGCTTCCATGCGCAAATATGCCTTTTCTTAGGCCTGTCCGGCAAAGTATGGATTTCATAAAAAATATTTATTTTTTTTGACAGCCAAAAAGCAATTGATAAATCACGAGTGTAATACATATCGGCCACATTTTCTTTGAGATATTTATTTACCGATAAATAAAAAGTAAAGCTCTCCAGCCAAAAAAACAATTTCTTCAAAAACGGCAGGTTTATCAAATCCAAACACCACAATTTTTTTATAGAAAAATTGCCGGGTACATTATAAAATTCAAAAGGGTTATCTTGCAAACGATTAACTCTTTCCGGAACCAACAGCTTAACTTTCGTCCCTTGAGAAACCAAAGCTTCGCATGTTTTCATAATCTGCAAACCATGCGCCTTTTCAGTCGGAATGCGTATGTTGGCTATATAAAAAAATTCCAATTGCATAATTTTATTCGTTATTTCTCGTAATATTTCCTAATCATAGCAATGATAAGCCAAGCGCCATTCCCTGCCAGCAATAAAACCATCGGTTCAATTGGAAGATGATACCTGCCTCCTTGTCCGCTGGCTGAATTGCCCAATAACATGGTATTTACAAAAAAAATACTAAACAAAAACGCGTGGGGTAAAAAAGTTTTCTTTCTTAAAAAACCTAAAAACGCAAGGACCAATATTACAGCCCAGAAAATCTGGCCCATATAAAATAATACAATCAAAATACTTGAAGAAATAAAAGGAAGCTTTACTCCAATGACATAATCAATTAAATATCTGTAGCCTGTATTGCTCAAGCCTTTGATTGCCGAAGTAACATGAAATACCGTATATGAAATTGGATTTTCATAAAATAACTCAAAAATCTGATCTCTGTAAAATCTTGTATTGCGGAAATCATATGAAAAAATGACAGGATTTTGGGCGGGATAATCAGCCGGCATCTCCAGGGCTTGTAAAGGAATATTATGCTTATCCGAATACGGAGCAGCTGTAAAAAGATACAAATTTACCCAACCCGCGCTGGAAAATTCCCAGGTATCAAAAGTAAGCTTGTTGCGGATAAGCCAAGGCGACATAGTGAGCACAACAACCATAATTGTCATTAACAATATCTTCCAAAAAAATATACTTGGCAAAACTGATCGCTTGACTACAAGAGAATCATATAAACCTTGTTTATACTGTAAAATAAACATCCCTATAAAAAGGGGAAGGAAGTAAAGCCCAATAGGACGCGTGAGAATTGCAAGCCCCAGGACAAAAGCAAACCACAAGAACCTTTGTCGAAAAAAAAGATACAATGCAAAAAACAAAAAAAAGGTAAAAAGATTATCCGACATTAAAAGATTATTCCAATAAATGGATGTCGGCTCAATTGCAAAAATTATAGCCGCAAATAATCCCACGAACCTTGATTTAAAAAATAACAACCCTAGACGATACAACATGACCCCCAACATGCCCGCCAAAATATGCTGGACAACTACAATCATTGAAAATGACGCCTTGAGCAACATGAAAAAAGCAAGAAAAAAGGGATACCCGGGCGTACGAATGCTATCCGGATATAATAAACCTTCTGTTAATTGGGAGAATATGCCATGATCCAATAAATTATTAGCAACTAAGATAAATGATCCGGAGTCGGAATAAGCCACAAAAATATCGGGACCAAAAGAAAGCCACATAAAAAAAGCATACAAGGCGCGAATACCAAAAACTAAACAAAAAATAATAATTTCAATTCTAAACCGCGACCACAATGAACCTATAAATGAAATAATTTTTTGCATAAGCTAAAAAACTGCTGGATAGATATCAATTGCCTGCAGGAACGGCGGTAATAATTACAGCCGCGCTTCGCCTCGTCACCAATCCTGCCAAGAAAAAAAGTAAAAGTATTGGGGAAAATAACAAAAGCAAAAGAAATGAAACCAAGACCAAGCCAAGCAATTTCTTGCGTGATCCGGCAATTCTACGATTAGACAGAGCACTATAAAGCGCATTTTTTGGTAAGAATAGATTTAAAAATGTCTGGACAAGTGATGATGTGGTATATTCCAAATTCAAGTGATCTACAAATTTAGCCCTATAGCCGATGCCATTCAACATTGTTTTCACTGCAAATGGAGTAAAATGAATGCGATGAAATGGCCAATCATAACAAAACCAATGGCCCTTGCCAACCCTAGCCTCTAGGCTATCGCCATTTGGAACAGCAATCAAAAACTTAGCACCCGGACGAAGAAAGTGCAGGCAATTTCTTAAATCCACCTGTGGCGTGTCGGTATGTTCAAGACTGTGCCAAAACATAATCATTTCGTATTGTTTTTCCGGGATTTTATCAAACACGGGAGCATGCTCTTTTTGACTTAGTTGAACAGCCGAATGAGAAGGGTCAAATCCGTCAACCTCCAACCCCTTGGCACGCAAATACTTAACCAACTTTGCATTCCCGCACCCATAATCAAGAATCGGCCCTTTTGCGCCCATCAATGCTTTGTTAATTGTCCTAAACCTTGACCACAAAAAAAAATTAGAAAAAGGACTAAAAAGTTTGCTGAATATAGATGCACCTGTCTGCTCCACAAAGTACGACTTCTCATACACCGGCGGAGGGCCTTCTTTATGAACATAACCACCGCAATTTAAGCATTTATAAAAAAACGGCAAGTGGCGAGACATGCTTTTTTCTATATTCGTACTACCACAAATTGAACAAGTCATAAATAATTACTTTAATTTACTAGAATGAATTTCCTCCTTATATAAAAGATTAGTGTATAATAACTCATCATATAAAAAAAGACAAGCACGCTTAATTTGTATTTTTACAAGACATTTAATAATATAGATTATATTATAGCTCTAAAAAAATCCTTTTAATCTCTCAATAATTTTTTCAAGATTAAACAATATATCAATGATGCTGATAAATATTAAAAATAATGCGGGCATATAAAATATATTCTTCTTATGCCAGTCTTTTTTATTTTGCAAAACAAAAACAATAAAATACCCCGCAAAAATACATAAAAATGGATAAATTTGAAACCTATAGCGAGACTGCACAACCGTTGGGATTAGAGCAAGTGGCGAAGTAAGCGCTAGTATTATTAGATAATAAAATATTTCCTTTTTTTTGTATAATGCCCGAACCATTCCCGAGAAACCTGTAACAAATAAAAACGCAATCCAAACAAGCGAAGATACTACCATTATCATCTGCCCAACTCCGTACTGATAAAACCAAAACCCCATTGGTCTTATAAGGCTGAAGTAACGTACAAATCGCAAGAAACAAAGTTTAATAAAAATAAAAGGATGCATAAATAAAAAACCCCGAAATTCCGCGCCGGCCTTTTCCTTGAGGCCCAAAAATCCATACCGATCTGTATAGTTAGTAAGGGCATTAAAGCCCCCAGAGATCTGCCCGCCATCTGAAAGCAAAGTATTTCCTACCCACAAATTATATTCAGCGACCATTGTAGTTAGAATTAATTGATTATAAATTAAATAATTACGCACCACCCATGGTAAAATTGGGATGATGATAAACAATAAAAACAGCCCAATAGAAAAATACTGTTTTTTTCGAAAATAAAAAAACAAAAATATAGGAACAAATAATAATATAGGAGGACGCGTCAATATGGCAACCCCGACGATAAAACCTGTAATAACCGATAGCAATTTATTATCCGCATTATTATACGTACGCACAAATAAATAAAGGACTGAAACAGTAAAAAATAAATACAACGTCTCACTCATAATCATGGCAGAAATCTCAATCAAATCAGGACTAAACGCAAATAGCGCCGCGGCAATAAGAGCCATCTTATTTTTTTGTTCCCCAAATAACAATTTCGCAGTCAAAAATATTAGTAACACAGAAAATATATGAAGCATTGCTTGAATAACCCAAACAGGCTCATAGTGATGCCCAAATATCTTATATATACCGGCAAGTAAATATTCATAGCCGGGACCAGCGCGAACAATTGCCTTATCCTGCTCAAAACTCAATGTTCTATCTTCAATAAAACCAAATCCATCAATAATATTGATAGCGATATCGTCATAAGCCTGTGCATCCACCACCGGTTCAATACGGAAATAAAAAGAATATGCCAAAGTGATTAAAAAAGAACTAATCAAAATAACCAACAACATTTTATTTTCTATGATTTTTTTAAAAACACTATTAAGCATATTTTATTTTTTGCGAAAAATATACGTATAGCCTAGCGGATAACGCAGACGCTGGCTCTTTTTTAATTTCAAGATTATATAATCAAATAATAAAGAAATCCCAGTCAAAAATGGACGCAACACTCTGGGAAAGATATGCATCTGCATTTCTAGCGACGCAAATATTGGTCCATACCCCAAATAAACCATTTTTTCTACCCTAAAACCCGCCTCTGAGAACATTCTATTAATCGCCTCATGCGTATAGCGAAAATAATCATGCGGATCAGCATGATAATTAATTAAAAATGGAGTCCCTCCAACAAATAATCCCCCTTGCCTAAGCACTCTATGGGATTCTTTTATAAGATTTTTGTAATTATATATATGCTCCAAAACATTAAAACAAGTAATCGCATCAAACTTATTATTTTCTAATTTAAAATCTTCCTCTAAATTCAATCTTATTATATCTTCCCCGGCTATATGCCAATCTGTATAAGTAACTTTGTAAGGATCCCTGTGCCTTAAAAAACGATTATAACTAGCCGAATTTGATTTTGAACCTAAGTCCAAAATTTCTCCGGATAGTTCAACATCTCGTAAATTAAAATTAAGCAAAGTCCGAGCCAAACTCTTGCCTCTAAACAACTCCTTTAAAAGCGTCATCAATAATTTACTAGAAAATTTAGTTTGAATTAATTGCATACCCCGTAGTAGAAATTTAATTTATTAATTAGTTATTGGTTATTGCCTATACTATCACTATTTATTAGTTTTATGAATTTTTATTTGTTTCTGGTTTGATTTTTTTGAAAAAATCTATTAAATTTTCACCACGGGGCATAAAAAATATAAGACTTCCTTATTATACACCAAGGCAGAGCTTAATTAAATTAAAATATATCCGACTCCGGCATTGTTAACCATTCTTCCAATGTAGAGGCCTGTTCATCCTTTCTGGAAATTATTGGGCTATCAGTCGGCCAATTAACATTGATATCCTTATCGTTCCAAATAATACTCGATTCACCTTGGGAATTATAAAATTCAGTAAATTGATATTCAATTTCTGCAATACTGCCCAAAACACAAAAACCGGAGGCAAAACCCGGCGGAAGATACATTTCTGTTTTGTTTTCTGCGCTCAATTTAATTCCAAACCACTCTTTAAATGTTTTTGATTTTTTACGAATATCTACAGCCACAACAAATGCCTCGCCATTTATAACTCTAATAAGCTTCCCAAGGGGCTTATCAAATTGAAAATGAAGACCTCTCAACACTTTTTTCACCGATAGGCTGTGATTCACCTGTACAAAATCAAGGTCAAGACCATTTTTTTTAAAAACATCCCGACGAAAAACTTCCATAAAAAAACCCCTCTCATCAACCTTCACCTCCGGTTGAATAACAAATAAGCCTTTTAATTTTGTCTCTTCAATTTTCATAAAACAATAAATCTATAAATCAATAAAACAATAAAACAAATCGGTTGATTGTTTGATTTATTGTTTTATTGATTTATTGGTTAAAATATGTAGCACCCAAACCAAATGTTAAAGGTCAAATGTTAAATATTAGTTGTTAACTATATCACCACACCTTTATATTAACATAAAACATCCCAATTAGATAATCTTTATATACTCATCTAATGCGTCCTGCCAATTACGCAACAGAGGAATCTTAATTTCTTCCAATTTTTTATTCTTGAGCACAGAATTATGAGGTCGTTTTATTTTTGTGCCGCTTTCAAGCGTTTTTATTGGAATAATCTCCACATCAATTTTAGAAAATTCAAGGATTTTCTTTGAAAATTCATACCACGAACAATGCCCGCTATTTGTAATATGATATATGCCCGGTTTTGCCCCAGACGATAATACTTCAAAAATTTTTCTCGCCAAATCAAACGTATAGGTTGGTGAACCGATCTGGTCTTCTACCACTCTAATTTTATCCCCTTCTTTTGCCTTTGATATCATTGTCGTCACAAAATTTTTGCCATTGCCTTCTTTATTCTTGCCAAACAACCAGCTCGTCCTT
>Ga0210057_1000531_pt1 | contig 62534 bp, 66 predicted proteins | sample CryGeyCG2114_010_2_FD_183968 | JGI IMG/M metagenome (GOLD analysis project Ga0210057, IMG submission 183968) | Groundwater microbial communities from aquifer - Crystal Geyser CG10_big_fil_rev_8/21/14_0.10 (SPAdes) (version 2) | ecosystem: Environmental > Aquatic > Deep subsurface > Groundwater ...
GACGAACAAGCGGGACACCGCGCTGGATACGAACTAACGGATGGATGCTCTAAATTTTCCACCGAAAGCATTTCGGACACTCTAAAATTTTTCTTCAATAGACTCAAAACCACCAAAGGAATTGAAAGAAACTTTTTAGCAAAAAGATTTCTTTCAAACATTTCTTATTCCCCCGAAAGCATTAAAATCCGTTTCATTTCCCGCCAAAGCGACGGCGAAGCCGTCGCGGAGCGAAGCCCAGCCCCGCCAATGGCGGGGCTGGGCGAGCGAACATTCTCATCTTCAAAAAATGAGTTCGTATCTAATTTCTTGGCTCCCCGGGTAGGACTCGAACCTACAACCATTCGCTTAACAGGCGAGCGCTCTACCATTGAGCTACCGGGGAATGTTTAATTATTAGATCGTATTTCTAAGTAGCATGGTAGAGCGCATTCTTTACAGAAAGCCACTCTTCCGGCCCCGCCAGAGGCGTGTCCGCCTTGGGCGGAAGCTACCGGGGAATAGTACGTTTTTAACAAATAGGATTCTATCAAGAATTAATATCTTCTTCAAGTGCTTTATTTTTTAAGAAAGTATGATATACTGCCGTTATTAATCTTCTTTTAGAATAACATGGCAAAACGAAGTACGGGAGTTGGGAAAAAGAAAAAGTCCAAGTCCCACAAGACCGCAAAGCGGCTTGCAATCAAAAAGGAAATGCTCGCCAAAAAGGCGACAAAAGGAAAACAGAAATAATTTTTACCTCGCCCACATAAGCGAGGTTTTTTGTTATAATTCCATTAACTTAAAATTTAAAGTTGGTGAATTTAAAATTGTTGGACATCACGTCCAACGGGTTGACACTCCCCTATTTGATGTGGTTAAATATGAGTAGGACACGAGGATAATGAATAAGAGATAAGGGATAGGGGGTAAGGAAGATAGGAACAAGGAGGGAGGAATAACGTGAATAAGGAGCAACGGATTGTTCGATGCCCGGGTTGCCTTCAGAAAGCGAGGATTAGTATCACTTCCGAGCAATACGGGCATACCCTGAAGATTGTCTGCCCCCGCTGTAAGGTTTTGATACGGGTCACAATTTCTGTGCCCGTAGAGGCACTCAACTAGAAGGAGGATGGGATGAGTTACAAGCCAAGACGCTACAAACCAGGAATTGTGCTAGAGGTTCCTCCGGGACTACTCGATGCATTCCTAAAACATGTGGGAATCTTCATTAATCCCAGCTCCATTCATGAACTTTCTGATGGTGACGTAGTTGAATGGGAAAGTGTTTTTGAAAACGAGGATGGGGAACGTTTTGAGCATATGGGAACCGCGAAGGTTTCTATGGTAGACACCTACCACGGCAGTTGTGTGCTTAGAGTGATGCTCCACGAGATTCTCCTGGATGAGATATTCCCTCCGTACAAGCGGGACGTTTCTTGGGATCGTCTCGTTGCTAAGGTGCTCAAGGGAATCTGAGACTACACGTACCCGCCGCCGCTGGCTTTCCGGCGGCTTTTGTTTTTGTTTATATACTTTGTACCCAAGGCGCCTAATCCTATGGCTGAAATTACTTATTTAAATAAGTAATAAAATAAGTAATTTTTTATTTTTGGCCCTAATTTAAAATTTCCCGCTTCGACTTGCGCAAAGCGAGGCGAGCCCGCTTCGACTCGTATGAAGCGAGGCGAGAAAATTGTTAATTAAAAATTCACTTTTGTTTCTACAAAAGGACTGCTATACTTTCTTATATGCAGAAAATAAAAATAGAAAACCATAGCTTTACGGCGTTTTCGTGGGTCGCCGGATGGCTCTTTACCCTGGGGTTTTTGCATCTTGGTTTTTGGCAGGGTGTGTTGGCTATTGTTGTGTGGCCATACTACATTGGTGTGACTATTAGCACCTTTTTGGCTCATTAATTTTACCCACATTGCAATTGCAACAAAACACCCCAATCTGCCGTGGCGGAGGGGTGTTTTGGTTTTAGATTGATTACCAACTTTTAGCGAAAGTCTTTGACAAATGTCATTTTCATTCTTGCGATTGCTCCCAGGGTTATGAGCACGAGGATGCATCGGATAATCCAACCAATAAATGGCACCCAGCCAAAAAGACAGAACACAACCACTCCCAATAGAATGGAAAGCCACGTTATGGTATGACCTTCTTTTTTACCAAACCATTTGTAGAGTAGTGAGCCAAGAAGGATTGGGGCAAAGATATACCCAAACATCATAAAGACCACAAATCCAATAAGCCCCAAGATGCCCAAAGGAACACCAATAATGGTGATAAGAAGCACTATGGATGCGGCGGGGATAACCACAACAGAGACAAACCCACGTCCGAGTTCCAAAAGTGGTTTTTTGAGTCCTCCTTCAACAATGTTTTTTGCGTAACGTTTAAATATGAGTCCGAGTACCAATGCCGCGGTAAGAAGCATCAAGAACCTAACCAAAAGCCATACCGAGAGCGCGATTCCAATAATATTAGTTTTTTGTGCGTGAGTGGCGCGTGGGTTAAACATAACCCTTCCCGCAACTTGGCCTGGTGCAATTTCTGCTTCCTGTGGAGATGTATAAGTAAGTGATCCATTAATTTTTGCACCGTTTTCCAAAAATATTTTATTTGCGTCAATGGTTACATCGCCTGTAATAGGTGCGTTGATATGTACCTCTCCTGCACCCAAACGGACGTTTCCGGCAATGGGAGCCCCAATCCAAACAACGCCTCCACCAATAGCCGCGTCACCACCTATATTGCCACCCGCAATGTTTATTTGTCCACCGCCAGCTATCAAATCACCACCGATAGCTCCAGTTATTGTTATATTGCCACCAGCCACACGAACATCATCTGCAACATCACCTAATATGGTGATAGTGCCTCCTGCAAGTAGCGCGTCCTGGCCTACCTTACTATTAATTAATACGTTGCCTCCTGCGGCGAGCAGGTCCCCCGTTACAACACCCGCAGTTGAAACGCTTCCGCCGGCGATATAAAGGTCGTTGTTAATTGTTTCTTGGGCGCCCAGTGTTGTCTGATTGCCCACACGGAACTGTGCCGCAAAAAGCGACAAAGGGAGCACTATTGCCACCACGGCAACAAGCGCTATTACGATACGTGCACTTTTTTTCATAAAATATTCTTACTATTAATACTTTCAGGTAGTATACCACAGCTTATTTGTCTTTTGTATGTTTTGTGTGTATTATTTTGTTGGTACTCAACACAAATATATGGAGGGAATGCCGTGAAACTTAAAGAAGTGGGGGTGACTGTGCCAAAGCAGACTCTCTTCTGCCCAAGATGTAAAGATGAAAACGGAAAAGATGTCCGCCTTTGGGAAAGATCTGCAAGGTACAAACAATGCCCTCTTTGTGGAGAGGGGTTTAGTCCTTCTCCCAACAATGATGGGAAATGGACATCTGTTGATGGAAAATTTGCAAAGGAGAGATGATGGAAAGCTCCACAAAGGGCTTCTGGTGTACAACGTGTGGCGCTCCTATCCGATGTGTTATCGTCCGATTAGTGGACAAAAGTGGCTCAATCGTTGGAATACGACCAGTCGATTTTTGTCGACACTGTTCGGGATTCCCTCCCTCCCAAGAGAGAGTCCCCGATGATTCTTCCAAACCGCCTGCGCCATAGCGCGGCGGTTTCTTTTTTTAGTAATTGGTGGTAGTGTGATTTTAGTACAAAAAAGGAGCACACCATGCCTTTTAAGGTTGGCGACATAGTGCATCATGTTTTACCTCCTCTGCAGACCGATTTTGTAGCCTTACCTGGGCGATGTCGTAAGGGTGTGGTTGTTATAGTTAACCCAGACGATAGATATATTGTTGTTAGAACTAATGTGAACACCTGTCCTTTTGAGTTAGATGGGAGGGCCTTTGACGAATCGTTAGGGTATGTCCACCACATCCCACAAAAAAAACAAAACGCTGAAAGGAGTTTTGTGATGGTAAAATTCGTGTGGCGTTGTCGTGCATGTGATCGTGCTGGACGCATCTTTTTGCCTCCTGGACATTCTTCTTTGGACCTTTCCAACGCCGTGGGGAAAGCCCATAAAGAAGAGAGTCCTCGCTGTCAGGCAAAAAAGGGCGCTCGTGTGGTGAAGCGGTTCTAGCCGCGTCATTACGAAGATCACCTTGAGATTCCAACACGAGTCGTGATGAACCCGACCGTTTGCCCGCCACCTGGCGGGTTTATTTTTAAAAAATTGCCATTTGTTTTAATGTTCCTATGTTTCTGTGCTATACTCCTTTTTATGACTATTTTACATTCAATTTTATTTGGTATTGTGGAGGGTATTTCTGAATTTTTGCCTATTTCTTCCACGGGGCATCTTATATTATTTTCTCATATTCTGGCCCTGGCACAGACCGATTTTTTGAAAAGTTTTGAGATTGCCATTCAACTTGGCGCTATTGCCTCGGTTGTTGTTTTATATTGGCGCTCTTTTTTGCTCAATGTTGCTGTTATGAAGCGTATTGTTGTTGCTTTTATTCCTACAGGCATCGTTGGGCTTGTTTTATATAAAATAATTAAAACATATCTTTTGGGTAATGAAACGATTGTAGTGTGGGCACTTATCTTGGGAGGTATTTTTCTCATTGTTTTTGAGCTGCTTCATAAAGAGAGGGATGATGCTGCCGCTAATGTAGAGGATATTTCATATAAACAGGCGTTTGGCATTGGACTGGCACAATCTGTGGCTATCATCCCAGGCGTTTCACGATCTGCCGCAACCATTTTAGGAGGACTTGGTATGCGTATTAAGCGTGCTACTATTGTTGAATTTTCTTTTCTGCTTGCGGCACCAATTATGCTGGTTGCTACTGCATATGATCTGTACAAAACACCTGCTGTTTTTGTTGGAAGTAACTTTACAACGTTGATCGTTGGATTTGTTGTTTCTTTCTTTGTTGCATATGGTAGTATTCGCTTTTTGTTGCGCTTTATTAAAACTCATACCTTTATTCCTTTTGGTGTGTATCGCATAGTTATTGGACTTCTTTTTCTGCTTTTGATTGTTTTATAATTTTTTGAGTGTTGTTAAAATCCAAACCCTCCCTTCGTTGGCTTGTGGGGGTTTTGACTTTCTAGATAAAAATAGGTATTGTAAGAATAGGACAGAAAAATCCAATAAGGAGGGGGTTTATGGGACTTGATTGTTCGCGCGAAGACCATCAAGTTGTTTTCTCTATTTTTGTTCAATTAGAAGAAGCTCTGGGAAAGCCGCTCCACATCAACCTTTCTTGCCCTTTTAGCGTCATCCCTGATTCGTTTTATATCGCTGACGATGGCAAAACCATGAGTTTTGTTGTGAGTCCGTGCTGGGGTACCAATTTTGTGACCCACTTTGCTAGGGAGTTTGTTCTCTCTCCCCAAAGAGATTCCTTTGGCGGAGGGGCAAATGCTGTTCGCATAGGAGACTGCGAGCATGAGGGCCAGTGTTACACCTTGTGGCTCTTGCCTCTAGATCCCGAGGACGAGAGTCTTTGATGGATTTTCCTTTTCAACTCAAAGGAGATAGCCAATGATTACCTTGCTTTCTGGGCCTATCCAAGGAACCATTCCTCGTGGTTGTTGGGGAGGGTCGTGTAGATCTTGCGGCCTCGTTTGGGCCTGGGAGAAAAATGGGCAGAGACGTTGTAGTGATTTTTTGCAGAGGCCCTCTTGCCCTGATTGTAAGGGTCTCTTGGGCAACGTTGTGATCGACGGCAAGTATTCATACTACATCGTCGCCCGCACAGACGTAGGGCTTTCTTAGAACCGCCACGCACACCTCAACAATTAGCCGTCTTAAAGGGCGGCTTTGTCTTTATAAAAAAATATTACCTGTAAATGCCGTATAAGGTTGGTACTACTTGAAGGAGATGTTTTTTTCTGGTAGAATGTTGTTTGTATTTTTAATCTAACCGCCCATAGCTCAGCTGGTAGAGCAGTTGCCTTTTAAGCAAATGGTCCCAGGTTCGAACCCTGGTGGGCGGACATGTGGCAAGAAAAAAAACAAAAAACTTAAAAAAACCTTTACTTTTATCAGTTTCAAAGAGGCGCTTAATTTTGTAAATAGAGTGGGGGTGCTTGCAGAGCGTGAACAACATCATCCTGATATTAACATCTTTGATTATAAGAATGTGAGCATATCACTCTCAACCCATGACGTTGGCGGCGTAACACAAAAAGATAGAGACATGGCTGACGCAATAGATGCTCTTATATAAAATCCCGACATTGTCGGGATTTTATTTTTCTAATTCATCTGCGAGCTGATCTGCTAATTCTTTTGCTTTTTTACTCATTTTTGCGGGTGTTTTTAATTTCAAAAATATAATAAGATCACCCCTATTTCTCTTGTTTGATAGAAATGCTGACGATGCTTTGTATACTCCTTGATTATGTAAAACAACCGGATCACTAACGTCCATTCCTGGTTCTAGTGTAATACTATGGATTTTGCCATCTGCATTTTTTATTTCTATTTTTTTCTCTTTTAAGATATCGGCTAGAGATATCTTTTTTTCTATTATTAGATTGTCCCCTTCCATTCTAAATTCTTTATCAGGAGCTATGCCAAAACGCACAAAAAGGTTTCCTGCATTTTTTTGCCGAACTCCCGCTTCTCCTTTGTTTGATATTTTTATTACTTCTCCATTAAAAATTCCCCCTTCTGTTTTTATGGTAACACTACGCGTGCCGCTGACCCTGCCTTTCCCTTTGCAGGTTTTACATAATTCTTTTGGCTGTTGCCCTGTTCCAAAACATGCATCACATTCCTCAATGCGCACAAAGCTTCCCAGAAAAGATTGATGCTGTTTTCGTATACTTCCATTGCCGCCACACACATTACATCTTTGTGTTCCTTTGTCCTTGTTATATCCCACTCCTTTGCATGTTTCACATTCTATAAACGTTCTAAATGATATGTCTTTTTTTATTCCTTCAAATGCTTCTTTGAGAGTTATAGTCATTATAATTTGTATGTCATTTCCATTCGTTTCTCTACTTGTTTGAGAGCGCATACCACCGCCAAAAAAACTTCCAAAAATATCCTCCATTCCGCCCAAATCACCAAAATCAAAATGGACATTACCAAAAGGAGACGCCCCGCCAAAACCGGCCCCCGGAGCGCCGTTTTGTGAGAAAGAATGACCAAATTGATCGTACTGTCCCCTCTTTTTGGGGTCAGAGAGTACCTGGTATGCCTCATTTATTTCTTTGAATTTTTTCTCATCTCCTCCTTTTTTGTCGGGATGATGAACGTGCGCAAGACGACGAAATGCTTTTTTTATTTCGTCTTGTGATGCATTTTTGGGGACGCCTAATACTTCGTAATAATCACGCATATGTTTTGCTACCAAACTTGTCTAAGAGAGAACAACCGTTTCTTTGCTTACTGTGTCGTATATTTTTTCTCCAAAGCCAATTGCCAAAAGAATTTCAAATATAATAAATCCCACAAGTGCGGCAATAAAACGTATAATGGGTCCTACTGCCGCAATGCTCAAAAACAGCACAAAAGAGAGACCCACGAGCACCGTTGTTTTTGTTGCTCCCTGTGTTTTATTAAATTTATTAAGAAGTACTTCATATATGGCTGTTGAGAGTGGTTTTTCTGGATCAATGGGCTCACCAATAACCGAAGTAATGCGCCGCTCATATTCATCAACAAGTTGTTTTTGGCTTGTTGAGGTAAATGTTGCCGCTGTGTCAGAAGAGAGCCCGCTTTCTTCAAACGCGCCGTTTATTGCTTCACTGCTGATTTGATGCAGTGATTTTGAAAAATCAACATCTCCCAAGATTGGTTTTAGTTTACTTGAAAACGCCGCAATGCTTTTTTCAAATACACCCTGTGGCAATATGGGGTTATCACCAGTTAGTGGCGCGAATGAAAAGGTGTTAAAGAACAATACACCCACCAACAATGCTATGCCAATAACAATACGAGAAAGCGTGCTACGCGCCATTCGGAAAAAATGGATTGTGAGATGATTATCTAATTCTTTTCGCCCATCAACAAGTGCAAAAGCAAAGATAAGAATTATAATAACCCCCACAAACGCTAGCGGAACACTAATCTCACCTACAAAAGGAGCTATTATAACAACTGCACTTATAACGCCAACAATAGCAAGCCACTTTTTTCTATTTACAAACATCACCAAAATAGAGATGAGTGCAAAAAATATGGTTGCAGCTATACCAAACCACAAACCACTTTTCCCCATTTCAAAAGCCCCAATAAAAAAAGCCTTTAAAAAATACCCCGCAAAAAATGCGCTTATAATGGCACACGCACTCAACAGTGATGCTTTCCACACAGAAAAGCTCGCACTATTTGAGTGCGGCTTTTCTACTGCTGGTTGTTGTGTAAATTGCATGGACAATTATTCCTCTTTTTTGTCTTCTGGCTCTTTTGGGGTCTCGTGCTCTTCGTGTGGCGTTTCTTGCGATGGCTGACCCTCTCCAGAACCCTTATCTTGATTATACATTGTTTGTCCGATTTGTTGGAGTTGTGTGGACAATTCTGAGGCTGCTATTGTAATGGCTTCTTTATCTTCGGTGCCAATGGCTTGCTGGGTTTTTTGTATTTTCTCTTCTATGCCCTTCTTTATATCATCTGTTACTTTATCACCCCAATCCTTTAGACTTTTTTGTGCTAGGTACACCACCTGTTCTGCATTGTTACGTGCTTCAATAAGTTCTTTTTTCTTTTGATCTTCGTCGGCATGTGTTGCCGCTTCTTGTTTGAGACGGTCCACTTCTTCTTTGGAAAGCTGAGTTGACGCTTCAATGCGAACTGATTGCTCCTTGCCGCTTGCCTTGTCCTTGGCCGATACCTTTAAAATACCATCAGCATCAATATCAAAAGAAACCTCTACTTGCGGGACGCCCCGTGGTGCTGGAGGAATGCCATCAAGGATAAATTTCCCTAGCGTTTTATTGTCCGTTGCCATGGGACGCTCGCCTTGTAAGATGTGGATTTCAACAGAAGTTTGATTATCTGCCGCTGTTGAGAATATTTGTGATTTTGATGTGGGGATAGTGGTGTTTTTCTCTATCATTGGCGTTGATACGCTCCCCATTGTTTCAATACCCAAAGAAAGCGGAATCACATCCAAAAGCAACACGTCTTTGACGTCTCCCTGAAAGATTCCCGCCTGCACTGCTGCTCCTGCGGCGACAACTTCGTCTGGATTGATGCCTTTGTGTGGATCTTTGCCAAACAACTTTTTTACCGCTTCTTGTATTGCGGGCATGCGTGTTTGTCCGCCTACTAACACTACTTCGTCTATGTCTTTTTCGGTAAGTCCGGCTTGTTTTATAACATCTTTGACGTGTGTGATAGATTCGTCAACATAATCCCCTACTAAACTTTCTAATTTTGCACGAGACAACTTCATAAGAAAGTGACGTGGGCCGTTGGCATCAGACGTAACATAGGGAAGATTTATTTCTGTCTCCATTGCTGTAGAAAGTTCGTGTTTTGCTTTTTCTGCCGCTTCTTTGATGCGCTGTAGTGCCAAGGGGTCTTTGGCTAAATCAACACCGTCTGATTTTTTATACTCTTCTAAAAGGTGCTCCATTATTCGGGTATCAAAATCATCACCACCAAGATGTGTGTCACCTCCGGTAGCCTTAACCTCCACCACATCATCACCTACCTCCAAAACAGACACATCAAAAGTTCCTCCACCAAAATCGTAGACAACAATTTTTTCGTTTTTATTTTTGTTAAGTCCATAGGCAAGTGCCGCCGCTGTTGGCTCGTTGATGATACGACGCACCTTTAGGCCGGCGATTTCTCCTGCGTTTTTTGTTGCCTGACGTTGTGAATCATCAAAATATGCAGGAACGGTTATGACCGCTTCTTCTATTTTTTCTCCCACCTTGCTTTCTGCATCTGCTTTTAATTTAGAGAGAATCATTGCTGATATTTCTTCTGGTTTGTACCATTTTTCTCCCATTTTTACCTCAACACCACCAGAGGAAGATTTTTGAAATTCAAATGGAAACGCTTTGATATCTTTTTGTACCTCTTCATCGGTAAAACCGCGCCCAATAAGACGCTTAACCGAATAAATAGTGTTTTTTGGATTTACTACTGCCTGACGTTTTGCCAATGCTCCTACCAAACGTTCTCCTGATTTGCTTTCGGCCACCACCGATGGAGTAGTCCGATTGCCTTCTGCATTTTCTAATATTTTGGGCTCACCTCCCTCAATGACTGCCATTGCGGAGTTTGTCGTACCCAAATCAATTCCAAGAATTTTTGCCATAGTTATAAATAATTAATTTTTACTTACTTAAATGTATTTTTCTGTCTTTCTAGTCGCCGGCCGCTAAAAACTATTTAGCTACCTTAACCCGCGTAGCTCTAATGAGCTTACCGTGCATGGTGTATCCTTTTTCCACCTCATCAACCACCATACCTGACTCATATTCTTTTGATTCAACGGTTGCTATCGCATCGTGCAGGGCGGGATCAAAGGGCTTGCCTACTGATACCACAATGCGCTCAAGGCCATAATTTTTTAAAATATCTTCCAATTTTGCGCGAATAAGATACACTCCTTTTTCTGTTTTTGCATCATCTTTAATGGACTCAAGTGCCAGATCAAAGGTGTCTAATACACCAATTAATTCCCGTACTATTGTTTCGTTTGAAAATTTTGCAAACTCTTGAAGGCGCTTTGCCTCGTCTTTTTTGTAATTAATAAGATCTGCTTTTGCGCGCTTCCAACCGTCAAGATATTCATCACACTGTTTTTGTGTGTCTGTTTTTTGATCATCTTGTGTTGACGTATCAGTTTGCTCTGTGTGACTATCCTCTGTTTTTTCTTCTGCTACGTCCTGTGTTTGTTTTTCTTCATTCATATGTTTTTTATTTTACTAATATATGTCTACTCTATTAATATATTTTTAAAATCTTTGTTTCTTATATTTTTCGTGGCTATTATACGCGCATCATCTCCCCTGTCAAGTATCTCACGATCGTGAGATACTTGGACACCCCTGTTTTGCACTATTTTTTGATTTTTGCTTTTGGTTTTTACTTTTGACCTTGTCCTAGATATTATCCCAAACGACGTAGGCTACCTGCTTTGTTTATTTGAAATATTTCCACAAAATCCCCCATCTCTAAATCTCTTAAATCCTCTAAAAAGCTTTCCGGTACTCCGCCTTTGCCCATCCACACACTGCGATGAATGATAGAAAAATCCATACTTCTTAGCGCTGAGCGTATCCAATCACGTTTGGCGCGATATTTTTCTGGCACATCAAACGTTATAATCGTGAGCGCTCCTTTGCCTAAAATTCTGTTTTTCTTTTCCTGATACTCACAAGGTGGGAGTGCATTTGCAAGTGTTTCGCCTAAATCTTCTAATTTTCTTTTGCCTTTGGGAGTTATGCGAACCGTGATACTGGCACTAATAATCTGTTTGTGCACCAGTCCGTCTTGTTCAAGATAACTGACCATAGCATAAAACCGGCGCATTGCTTGGCGTTTTTCTTCTTTGGGGGCACGTTGTTTTGCCGCTTCTTTCAAAAATCGTTCTTTTCTCTTGCCTCCATGCAAAAGATCGGTTGATTGCGATGCAACCGCCGCGCCCAGTACGTCTAGAGCCATATCTTTTGCTTCATCAAGAATGGCGAGAATTTCAAATGTGTTTTGTCCACGCATAAAAGTAATAGCAACTGTGTATTGTTGGCAGTATACTCCTCTGCTCTTGAGGTGTCAAGTATCTCACGATCGTGAGATACTTGACACCTTCTGTTCTTGACACCTCTTAGTTTGGGAAGAAATTTGGATCAAAAAAAATGCCCCGCGGGTGGGGCTGTTTGAAAAACGGGGGTACGGAAATCTACTTGGACTGTTCTGACTCGACGGGCTGCTTTGCTTCGTCTCTCAACAAGTCATCTATACGGTCTTTAATTATGAGGTTTGCTACCTCTTCGTCGTCAAGACGCAAGGGATGGCCCACATCAACAGGAAATCCTACTCTTTGGTTCTTGGGGTGAAAAAAGAAAACATATCTCATACCAAGTGGTTTCTCAGAAGCGGTACAGGCAAAAAGCGTGGCTTTCGCCTTTTCACTGGGGGAAAATATTCCCCTACACATTCCCGACTCTTTACAAAAAATCTCAATCATCTCTTCTATAATCCAACCGGAAAGATCTGTATTCACGAAAGCAAAAATCTCTTTTCCTTCTTCTGCTTCTGTCATCTTACACCTCCTTTTGCTTTATTTATTATACTTATTATTTATTTTTTGTCAATTTCTCTTCTTTATCTCCTATTTTTACTGTACAATGGGGGTATGCGTATTTTGGATACTTTATCAGACAAGAAGATTTTGTTGAGCAAAAAAAAGGTGCGGATTTTTGTGTGTGGGCCAACGGTTTATGATCACCCACACATTGGCAATGCGCGCACGTATCTGGCTTTTGATATCGCAATGCGCTATCTGCGGTATAAAAAATATGATGTTACTTACATTCAAAACATTACTGATATAGATGATAAAATTATTGATCGCGCTAATAAAGAAAAGAAGACATATACCTCCGTTGTACGTGAATATGAGCGCGAATATCTGCGCGCGATGAAAAAGCTTGGCGTTGTCTCTGTTGATACGTATGCGCGTGCAACGAACTTTATACCACAAATTATTAAACAAGTTACAACGCTCTTAAAAAAAGGGCACGCCTATGAGGCGACTGACGGTATCTATTTTGACATCACTACTTTTGCCGATTACGGAAAACTTTCAAGACGACGTGCGTCTGATGCTCAAGACGCTGTTTCACGTATTGATGAAAGCGCCCACAAAAAAAACGTCGGAGATTTTGCATTGTGGAAGTTTAAAAAACCAAACGAGCCCTCGTGGAATGCTCCGTTTGGCGCAGGGCGACCGGGTTGGCATATAGAGGATACTGCTATAAGCGAACACTTTTTTGGTCCTCAATATGATATTCATGGCGGATCACGCGACATTATGTTTCCACACCACGAAGCAGAGATTGCCCAGCAAGAAGCGGCTTCTGGTAAAAAACCTTTTGTGCGTGTCTGGATGCATACGGGCTTTTTGCTTTCCTCTGGGAAAAAAATGTCAAAGAGTTTGGGAAATTTTTTTAGCATTGTTGATTTTCTTAATTCCTATCACCCCTACGTGCTTCGCTATATTGTGGCATCAAGCCATTACCGCAGTCCTATTGATTACACTCCCGCTTTGGCACAAAGCGCTCTTTTTTCTCTTGAAAATATTCAGCATACTATCTGGCGACTTGAAAATGTTTCCGCAAAGGGACGAGCGCACTCTTTTATACAAACACGCATAAAAAAGACACAACTTTCTTTTGCACGTGCAATGGAAGATGATTTTAATACTCCTCTTGCTTTGGCGGCGGTATGGGATTTGATTGGCTATAGCGCTGATAATCTTAATACTCTTTTTACTACTGAGGCACACGCTTTGAGTGGCTGTATTATTGAGTGTATGGGTGTTTTGGGCTTTTCTTTTACCCCAAAGCAACGCATCAGCGCCTCTGTTAGGGCTTTGATTGTGCGCCGGGAGCGTGCGAGGACTAATAAACAGTTTATTCAGTCCGATGCATTGCGCGAAAAAATAAAGGCGCTAGGATATAGTGTAGATGATACACCACAGGGACCCTTTGCCTTTTTAACACATCCGTTTTCTGTTTAACGTTTATTTATGAAGAATGAATTAAAACTCCCCCCACAAGATTTAGAGGCGGAGCAGTCAATTTTGGGATCGCTAATGATTGATAAGAATGCAATGTCAAAAGTTGCCGATATTTTATCTGCTAATGATTTTTATTCAACAGCACATCAAAAAATATATTCAGCGGCCGTTGATTTGTTTAACCGCAGTGAGCCAATTGATATTTTAAGTGTTACCAATGTACTGCGTTCAAGAAAAGATTTAGATTCGGTTGGTGGATCATCATACTTGACCGAACTTATTGGCGTTGTCCCTTCTTCTGCTCATATTGGGCATTATGCAAAAATTATTCGCGAAAAGAGGGTCCTGCGGGATTTGGTATCGGTTTCTTCTGAAATTAGCGAGTTGGTTTTTTCAAAAAACGTCCCGACCGAAAATCTTATTGATGAAATAGAAAAACGTATCTTTGGACTTGCTCAAAAATCGCAGGATAAAAGATTTATCAAACTTGCCGATGAGCTAAAAGAGGCCTACGAGCGTATTGAGCGATTACACCAAGGAGAGGGGCGTTTGCGCGGGGTGACAACTGGATTTTCTCAACTTGATGACTATTTGTCCGGATTTCAAAACTCTGATCTTGTGATATTGGGTGCACGGCCTTCTTTTGGTAAAACAACGCTTGCACTTGATTTTGCTCGCGCTGCTGCCCGAGAAGATAATCCGGTGGGTATTTTTTCTCTTGAAATGTCCAAAGATCAGGTTATTGATCGCTTTATTGCTGCTGAAGCACAGGTCCCACTGTGGAAACTTCGCACGGGACGACTTGGTGTGGAATCCGATTTTACCCTCATTCAGGGCGCCCTTGATCGGCTTTCACAGCTCCCAGTGTATATTAACGATACGCCAGGTCTTACCATTATGCAGATTCGCTCCATTGCGCGTCGTATGCAGGCAGAACATGGTCTCAAACTGCTTGTCATTGACTACGTGCAACTTATCCAACCGCTTTCTAATTCAGAAAATATGGTCCAACAATTTACCGAAATCAGCCATGGCCTTAAGTCACTGGCGCGCGAATTGGACATCCCGGTTGTTGCGCTTTCACAGTTGAACCGTTCTGTTGATCAGCGCGAAGGACAGGTACCACGCCTTTCTGATTTGCGTGAAACGGGATCATGGGAACAAGATGCTGACGTTGTGCTTATGATTTACCGAAAAGATAAAACAAAAATGGAGCCCTCTTTGGAAGAAGAGAATATGACAACCCTTCTTATCCAAAAACACCGCAATGGTCCAACTGGTGGAGTTGATTTGAAATTTGATCCTGAGCGAGTTACCTTCCGACAAGTTGATAAGCAACACTCACAATCCCCTCTTTAAATTTTATGTTCCCAAAACAGATACAATATTTTGTTGAGATATTTGAAAAACTTCCTTCCATAGGGCCCCGCCAAGCGATGCGACTTGCCTTTAGATTGATTGGGGGTGGCAAGGGATCTTTGGATGATATGCGCCGCGCTATTGAAGGACTTTCTGATGTTAAAGTGTGCTCGCGCTGTTTTTTTGTGCATGCACAAAGCGGCCCCACATGTACTTTGTGCTCCGATGCCTCGCGCGATAGGTGTACGTTTATGGTTATTGAAAAAGAGACCGATTTGGTGAGTATTGAACGCACTGGCAAGTACCGCGGTTTATACTTGGTGCTCGGAGAGCTTACCAAAAGTGGAGTCTTGGAACCCTGGCAGAAAATGCGTCTGGGAGTTTTAAAAAAAATAATAGCCGGAGAATGTGGTGGTGGTGGTGCGCAGGAAATTATTTTGGCGCTTAATCCCACAACTCATGGCGATATGAATGCCTCACTTATAGAAAAAGAACTTACTTTGAGCACTAAGAAAATATCCCGCCTGGGACGTGGTATTCCTACTGGTGGCGAGATAGAGTTTGCCGACGAAGAAACCCTCTCCCACTCACTGCAAAGAAGAGGATAGGATCAACCAAAATCCGCCCTTTTTAGGCGGATTGTATATCACTTATTTTTACTTCCGTTTGATACTGACGATGTCCCTTTTTTGTACGCTGGCGCGTTTTTGATTTGTATTTGAATACAATCTTTTTTTTGCTTCTGCTTTGACTTTTAACCTTGCCAGTTACCGTTGCCCCTTTTATGAATGGATCGCCAATGGTTGTTTTTGATCCGTCGTTTACCAAAAGTACCTCTTCAAAAGTAGCGCTTGCCTCTGGTTGAGCGATAATTTTCTCTATTGTAATTTTTTGTCCGGGGGTTACTACGTACTGTTTCCCGCCTGTTTTTATTACTGCAAACATAGAATATTTTTTAACCAGCGTATGGTATCAAATAATGCGGGCAAAGTCAATTAGTTAAGAGTGGTAATAGTATATATCGCCACTGCGCCCACAAATGTTATCCAAACAGTCGCAAAGGCCACAAAATAGGACAGGAGCCGTTCTCTTAGATATAATACCCCCATTAGGGCTATATTTATAAGCAAAATAACTGAGAAAAGAAACAAAAAACCAATCACGTTTTGTGTTGTCCCCAGTGAAGTAATTTCACCTTGAGCGTTTTGATGCAATACAATGGGACCACCTTGTGGCAGTAACATTGTATAAGCAAGCGCAAACATTATCATCCACAGAACCACAATTGCAATAAACGCCACAATAGTTACTTTGTCTTTTGTCATTTTTCTCCAAGCCATTGTTGTCTATTATACACCATTTATATATCTAAAAAAGAGCCCGCTAATACTCTTGATTTGAGGGCTCTGAAAAGATAGTATGGATGTGCGCCTATGCATTCTATTGTTGCATTGGCCCTTCGTCCGCCTTCGGTGAATATATTCACCTTCGACGAGACAAGTCTAGTGGTTAGCTCGCCTCGCTCTCGCGTAGTCGAAGCTGGCTCGCCTCGCTCTCGCGTAGTCGAAGCGGGAATACAAAATTGTATGTTCACAATATATTGGATTATTTCTCAGGACAGAGACAAAACGTATATTGGATATACGGGAAATTTCTGTGAGAGAATAAAAGAGCACAGGAGAGGGAGCGTTAGATCAACAAAACATTTCGGGAATTTTTCTGTGGTTGAGTTAGAATATGTAAGTACAAGAGAAAATGCGAGAATAAGAGAGAAACATTGGAAATCAAGTTCGGGTAGAAAAAAATTGTCAAAAATATTTAATAGCACGGCGCATTCGTCTAGTGGTTAGGACGCCAGGTTCTCATCCTGGTAACACGGGTTCGACTCCCGTATGCGTCACAAATTAGTGGATAATAACTAGTGGTTAGCTCGCCTCGCTCTCGCGTAGTCGAAGCGGGGACGCCAGGTTCTCATCCTGGTAACACGGGTTCGACTCCCGTATGCGTCACAAATTAGTGGATAATAACTAGTGGTTAGCTCGCCTCGCTCTCGCGTAGTCGAAGCTGGCTCGCCTCGCTCTCGCGTAGTCGAAGCGGGGACGCCAGGTTCTCATCCTGGTAACAGGGGTTCGACTCCCCTAGGGGTCACATACATTAGTGATTAATGGATGGTGGTTGGTGGTTGGTGGTTGGTGAAAAAATTGAAAATTAATCACCGCATTAATGCGGTGATTAATGCGGTGGTTATTATTTTGCTCTAGCCACTGGTCACTAGTCCCGAGCCACTAATTCTTCTACTATTTCGTCTAAATGTAGGATGCGAGATCCTTTAATAAGGACCAGATCTCCTTCTTTTAGAATCTCCTGTGCTTTTTTGGCTGCATCTTGTGCCTCTTCATATTTAAAAACAACGTCTTTGACCATTCCCCTTTTGAGTGCTTGTTGTGCAATATGTTTTGCACGCAAACCAACGGTTATAAGAATATCCACGCTTTGAGGGACTAGATCCCCTATTTTTTCGTGCGCCCGCAGGGTAAGTTCTCCTAGCTCAAGCATATCTCCCAATATTGCTACTTTGCGTCTAAAATCAACTCGCGCCATTGCCTCAAGAGCAACCTCCAGCGCCAAGGGCGATGAGTTATAGCTTTCATCAATAATTTGGGTATTTTTAATTCCCTCAAGAAGAAGTGATCGTCCTTTTTGGGGTCTGTAATTATGTGAAATTGCCTGACCTGCCTGGACACTGTTAACCCACAATATATCTGCAACACATATCGCACAGAGCGCCGCGTAGGCATGGGATATAGAAAAAGCCCCCTCAACAACTACTGGCACTGATGATCCTTTTTGCTCAACTTTAAACGAAACTCCGTCTATGTGTTTTTTTGCATTTACTACAAATCCTACGTGTGATGCACGCACTGTTGCGTGCGCACCAAATCCATACGTCATACTTTGCGCTTTTGTTTTTTCTAAAAGAGAAAGGGTCTGCTGATCGTCTGCGTTCACTACTGCCCAGTCGGATTTTAAAAGAGAGTGGACCAAAACCCCTTTTTGCTTGACCAAAGAAGCAACTCCTCCAGGATAATTTTCAACATGCACTGGAAGGTTTCCTATGCCCGATATGACGCCAATATACGGCTTTGCAATGGCAACCAACTTTTCTATATCTCCAGGTTTGTCTGCGCCATATTCAAGAATAAGAATCTGGGGATATTTTTTTTTGCTCCCAAAAAGGAGAGATGCGATACCGGAAAATATTACCCACACCCAAAACAATGGCACTGGATGCCAGATATGTTGCCATGAACCGATAATAGTAAGTGGAACCCCTAGTTCATTATTAAAATTTGCTGATGTCTTTCGAACATTTTTTGTATCTTTGAGTGCGGCGTAAATCGCTTCTTTTGCCGATGTTTTTCCTACACTGCCGGTTATAGCAATAATTTGGGGACTGTATTTGCGCACTAAGGCGCGCGCGATTGCTGCAATTATTTTTTGTATTCCTGTAATTAGTATGTGTTTCATACTATTTTTTTATACTACTTGTCCAATCTATCGGGCGCAATTTCATAATAATTAATCAAAAATTGGGTCATCTTTTTAAATGTAGGGACAACAGTATTTCCAGCAAGAGGCGCTCCCTGAGGTTTATCTAGTTTTACCAAGACAACAAATTGTGTCCCTCCCGAGGGAACGTACCCAACATACGTGTTTATCACTTTGCTAGTGTCATAGCCACCATTTTGAAAGTCAGGAACATAAGCGGTACCCGTTTTACCGGCAACTTGATATTGTGGGACGCTTGCTAAAACATTTACATCAACAGCTGATATGAGTATGTCGGTCATTTTTTTTGCTGTATCGCTTGATACAACGCGCCGTACTATCTCCGTTTTACTATCTTGTAAAATAGATGGCTTTACCAATACCCCATCATTTGCGATTGTTGAAACCGCGCTAATCATTTGAAGTGGCGTAACTGAAATCCCCTGTCCAAAAGATGCTGTTGCATAGTTTATATCACGGCCATTTTCTAATGTTTTTATGTTGCCGCCAACTTCTCCGGGCAATTCTACACCACCCACTTGCCCAAATCCAAATTTCTTTACGTACGATACAAACGCCTCTCTGCCTAGTTGCTGTTGGGCAAACACGGATCCTGTGTTTAGTGAGTGTTGTATGACGTTTGTCATTGTTTGAATACCGTGTGCCTTGTTATCCCAGTTGCGTATTGTGCTTTGGTTCAGCGTTACTGACCCAGTGTCGTTATAAGTTGTTTGTGGTGTTACCACGCCCGCATCAAGGGCGCTGGACATGGTGACTATTTTAAAAACAGAGCCGGGTTCATAGACCAATTCAACGGCCGGGTTTAAAAAACTTTTTAAGCTATATTGCCCGTACTGGTTTGGGTCAAAGCTAGGATCGTTTGCCATAGCAAGAATTTTGCCAGTATGAGGATTTTGCACCAAAATAGTCCCTCCCGTTGCTTTCCATTCACTAACCAAATCATGCAAAATTGACTCGGCTTCTGCTTGAATGGTTCTATCAATGCTTGTGTATGTGTCTTGGGCTTCCGTTTTGCCATTATGAAGAGCGTCTTCAAACTCCAGCTCAAGACCATAGCGCCCCTGCACGCTACCATCTTCTGATGGGGAGATAAACCCTAAAAGCTGTGATGCCATTGGCCCATAGGGATAGAAACGAAATATCTGATTTTTTATGTACAAACCCTTCAAATCAAGTGCGCGTACTTTTTCTACCTGCTCTGTGGTCGCTTTTGATACCAGCAGTTCATATTGATCGTGTGATTTTGAAAGCATTGCTTGGAGTGTTTGGGGATCTTTTTCTACGATGGGAGAAAGGGCTTGGGCACTTTCCTGCGCGTCTTCTATTTGAGTGGGAACGGCATAGATAATGGGATACTCTTTGTTGATCACTGCTGGAATTGTGTTGTTGTTTTTATCGGTAAAATAAATCACCCCTCGTTGGATGATTGCATTTGTACCGTTGCTTGCTGCTGCTTGCGCGCGCTGGGCATACGCATCTTGCTGCTGCACCTGGATAGAGTACATATGAGCACCGAGTGCCAAAAAGAGGAGAATAAATCCTATACGAATGAACAAAAGATTTGGCTTCATATTAAAACCCTGAATGTGACACTGCCGGCGCTGTTTCTATGTAGCGTGGGTTGTTATCAAGAACAAGCCCACGTGATTGTATAAATGAGGGATCAAGACTGCCGTCTAAAATGGCATATAATTGATTTTCTAATTCTGCGCTACGCACTTCTTGGCGGGCTACTTCGTCATTTGTTGTTGTAACGTCGTGTTTTAGATTTGCAATACTGCTGTATAAAAAGACACTTGCAACAGCAAGCACAACAAACAGCCCCGTGAGTAGTATGATTGGGTTTGTTATTGTTGTTCTCTTTGTTCCAATGTCTATTGCTGTCATATATTATATTATTTCTATTACCCGTAGTTTTGCTGATCTACTTCTTGGATTTTCTTTTATTTCTGTATCTTTTGGTACTATTGGTTTTTTGGTTATGCGGTGAGCCTTTTTTTGTTTTTCCCACTCCCTAAATGTTTGTTTTACTATTCGGTCCTCAAGTGAGTGAAACGAGATGATGGCCACTTTGCCACCCGGGCTTATATACTCTGTTATGGTATCTAAAAAATGCTTAAGCCCCCCTAGTTCGTCATTAACATATATACGTAGCGCCTGAAATGTTTTTGTGGCTGGGTTGATGCGCGTGTGTTGGTATCGTGCGGGCAGTGCGCTAGCAATAACCTCCACTAAGTCTGCTGTTGTTTTTATAGACTTTTCTTTTCTTCGCTTAACAATTGCTGCTGCTATCTTTCTTGAAAATCGCTCCTGACCATATTCCCAAATGATGTCGGCAAGATCCTTTTGGGGCATAAGTTGTATAACCATCTCTGCGGTTGTCTCTTGGTTTTGGTCATAGCGCATATCAAGCGGCTCATCTTTTTGAAATGAAAACCCTCTCATTGATTCATCTATATGCCAAGAAGAAAATCCTAAATCCAGCAGTACCCCGTCAAAATGACCGATGTTGTGTTTTTGAGCAATTTCTACCATGTCTTTATAGCTACCTTCTACACAGTGGATATTTTCTTTATATTGCCCAAAAGCTTGTTCTATCTTGGTTTTGGCCTGCTCGAGCATGGCGCTGTCTTTATCGCACCCTAAAAAAGTTCCCTTTGGCATAATGTGCTCAATAATGGCGCTAGCATGTCCTCCTGCGCCCAGCGTGCCATCAGCAATTGTTTGCCCTTTTTGGGGTCCAAGCGTTTCTATAACTTCTTGTAAAAGAACTGGAATGTGAAGCATATTTTAAATATCAAATCTCAAAGATCAAAATGGTTGGACACGCTTTTAATTTTTTACCTTTGCTTTGCCACTTTGATTTTTGACCTTTACTCTTTGATTTTTATTTATATGCCTAGCTCTCCTAGCTTTTCGGCTATCTCATCGGACGCGCTTTCCGTTCGAGATTTGTATTTATCCCATTCATCCTCGTCCCAAATCTCAATACGGTTATACAGTCCGGTGACAATAGTTTTTTTCTCAATCCCCGCATACTTACGCAGTGATTCAGGGATGAGCACTCTTCCTTGTGCGTCAAAATCAACGTCACTTGCGCCAGAGAGCATCAAGCGCACAAAGGCACGAGAGCTTGCTTGTGCGAGTGGAAGATTCATTAATTTCCCCACGAGATTACTCCACTCACCTTGCGGAAAAAGAAATAAACATTTATCAAGCCCACGCGTTAAAATAGCACCCCCATCAAGTTTCATACGAAACTTGGCAGGAATTGCCATTCTTCCTTTCATATCTACGTTGTGTTTGTATTCTCCAAGAAACATAGAGGGGTTGATAAAAGAAATAATGAAAAGTGGTGTCTCCACACATTTGTCCACTTTTCCCCACTTCCCCCTTATTATTACCCACAAAGGGATTTTGTGCAAGTGGATAACTTATTTTGTTACCCTTTGGACTGGCAAAGGGTAACACCTAAACCAGCACACTACACTTCGTATCGTATGGACAGTGGGCATCTCTTCATTGCCTATCGGAACTCGCTCTCTGAGAAAAAGCTCATACAACCGATAGACTTCTTTTATCAAAGAACTACTCAGTGATGTCTCCCTGCCATAAACGATGCTTCGTGAGTGTGAAATAAATCCATGGTTGCTTGGCGGGTCTGTCTATCGCGGGCGGGCTTGGAAGATAAATGGGAGATAACAATGTTCTAAATAACTCGCGTTATTAATCACTAAGCATTTCCAAAAAAAATAGGAGAGTATAGGTGCTCTCCTAAAATTATAGTGGGGGTTTTGAGTTAAAAGCTAAACGTTCAAAGTTAAAGGTTTTGGTATTTTTTTCTTTATGACTTTATGGGTCTTATGACATACTGTTTTTTGTCCCATTGTCCTTCTTCCTTGTCTTTATGTTTCTACGTTCTATTGCTTTTATGCTTTGCCGTTTTAGTGTCCCAGTGCTTTCTCAATGAGCGGTTGGACTACGGAAAATGGTTGAGCGCCATTTACAACAGAGGTACTACCGTCCTTGCCGATGATAATGCTGTAAGGTGTTCCTTCTAATCCCGAGTTTTTACCATCTTGGGAATCATCTGCAATAACCTGATCAAATTTTCCACTATCAAGACACGTGGTAAATTTTGTCTCATCAACGCCCAAATTTTTTACAATCCCTGGAATAAGCGTTAAATCAAGCCCGTTGTCTGAAGGTGTTATGGCAAATATTTTGTCCACAAACGCCCAAAATGTTTCATTGCCATTTCCTGCGTCAGCAGCACATTCTGCTGCTATTGCTTCAGGAAATGCTTTGGGGTGGATACTGAGCGGATAGTGGCGGTAGACGATAGCAACTTGGTTGCCATATGTTTGGTGTACTTGTTGCAGGGTTGTTTCATGAAATGTTTTGCAGTAAGAACACTCAAGGTCCGAAAAGACTATCAAATCAACGGAGGCATTTTTTGGTCCCAAAATATGGTCACCGTCATTAACTGGCTTAACGTTTGAGGGGTTGCCTGTTTGCTGAGCAGTGGGTTTTGGGGTATTTGTTGTGCTATCCCCTGCTTTGGTATTAGTTTTTGGCATTGTTGCCGTATAGATAATTGCCGCTCCAATAATAACTGCTGCTGCTATAATCGCAAATGGTACCGTGTAATCGTTATTTTGTCTCATTTTGTTTTGTTCTAAGTGTTATTAGGTTGATAGTATAGCATATTTTGTGCGCCTTGTAGGGATCGGACCTACGACCTTTCCGATGTGAACGGAACGCTCTACCACTGAGCTAAAGGCGCAAATTATTTCAAAATCTATAACCTCGGCCGAAGGTCGACCCGCCTCTAGCGGGAACTGAGCCCTGCCTACGGCAGGCAGGTAAGCGCCCGCTTCAAGATATTTAATCCTACAGCACAAAAACACCGTTTGCAAACGGTGTTTTTGTGCTGTCTATTTGAGTTAGCCCAATATTATTGTAACTCAACTACGGCTCCAGCCTCTTCTAACCTCTTTTTGATCTCTTCTGCCTCTTCCTTTTTGACTCCTTCTTTTATGTTTTTAGGAGCTCCATCAACCACGTCTTTTGCATCTTTAAGACCAAGGCCACTGACTTCTTTTACAATCTTAATAACATTAATTTTCTGTTCTCCACCACTTTTAAGAACAACTGTGTATTCTGATTTCTCTTCTGCGCCATCCGTTGCTCCTGCTGTGGCTGCAGCAACTGGTGCGGCGGCAGAAACACCAAACTTTTCTTCCAGTGCTTTGACTAACTCAGAGATTTCAAGTGCTGAAAGCGACTCTATTTTCTCTATGATGTCGTTGAAATTTTTGTCTGCCATAAATAATTTTAGTGACCCGCTTCGATTTGCGAAGCGAGGCAAGTTAGTTACTTGTGATTAGCCTGCCCGACATGCTTTGCAAGTCAATGCGGGCGGGTGATTAGTGAAATTCTACTCCTCTTTTGCTGGGGCTTCCTCCTGCGCTGAAGCTTCCTCTTTCGCTGAGACTTCCTCCTTCACTAAAGTTTCGGAGGACAAGTCAGAGGACGAGTCGGGGGACGAGTCGGAGGAGGTGTCGGGGGACGGATTCTCTTCTGTTGAGGCTACGGCGGAGGGTTGGTCGGATGACAAGTTGGTGGATTGGCTACCAATTTGAGAAAGTATATATATCAGCGAGCGCAGAGGCGCGGCAATCATGCCAACCAATTGTCCCAACAATACCTCACGGGAAGGTAAGTTTCCAATTTGCACAATTTGTGCGCTATCATAGGATCGATTTGCTACTACATCAAAACCAGCAAGTAGAGCAAAGTCCTTCATTTCGTCTCCTTTTTCTTTAGCAAAACGCGCGATAACACCCGCTGTATCTGAAATTTCTTTTTGAGAAAAAACAGCGCCAACTTGGCCGTCAAATTGCGTTATATCAATATCAATATTGCTTTCTTTGAAAATTATACCCAGAAGGGTTTTTTTAATAATCTTCATCGTTGACTGAGCGTCTTGTAAAACTCGACGCAGTCCATTGATGTTGTTTACGTTTGTTTTGGTAAAATCAACCAATACCAGAGAAGAGGCCTTTTGCGCCATTTCTTTTCCGTATTGGAGATCTTGTGCTTTTTGTTGTTTTGATTTCATATTGTACACATAATGCGAAAGCATAATTTTCGCATTATTTAACAAAAAAACGACCTTTACTTAAAAGATCGCACAGACCTCCTGTAAAAACAGGAGATTTCCTCGCCAGGATAATTAAATGCGCCTTTGGCGACATCCCTGGTGTCTGCGGATCGTGCCAACACTATAACAATTTCTTTTTAAGAAAGCAAGGGTTACTTAATCAATAAAACAATAGAACATAGAAACAATAATAAACACATGAAAGACAAAAAGGGCATATAACACACAAAAGAAAAATACGTATTTAGTACGTATTTTTCTTTTTGTTTGGGAAGAGCCCTACTCAACACTGTTTTTACTCTTTTAAGACATCAACGCGCTCTACTTCTGGATCTCTTTTAAAGAATATCCACCAAATGAGAAATATGATGGCTATCAACAAGAGGAGATCAAAGAGCCAGTTGCCTATTAAGTTTCTCACTGCATCAAATATAGACGCACTGAGTGTTCTGGTGTTAGCCACAACTGCCGTTAAGTATGCGCTGAGAGATTGGAATTTTTCGTTGTTGTCGGTGTAATTGAGTACCGCACTGAATATAAGTGTGTCTCCTACTTGTACCGTTCCTGATACTCGTCCTTGGATACTGATAGCTGATTGATATCCTGGTGCCAATGCTCCCAGGTTGTACGAAATGCCGTTAGCATCGCGGTTGAAGAATGGATAGTTGGTAGAAAGATATTCTACCTCTGTTGGCAATATAACTTTCAAGAATGCGTTATTAAGGTTATATGAGCACCCGTTACGATAGGTGATGGTGAAAACGAATTCCTGACCTTCCACTAGTGCTGATACATTAAGAGCTGGCACCAACACAACACACGAAAGCCCGTCCCCTCCTGTCTCTATAATTACAGGCGGGTTGACGATTGTTGGCGGAATATATATCTGTCCGCTCGTGGTAAAGCTTAGGGTGCTACCATATGCGGTCCCATATGAGTTCTGTGCTGCTGCGCGGAAATAATAGGTTGTGTTAGAAAGCAGTCCCGAAATCGCCGAAGCAAAATTTTGAGTATAGTTTCCTGAACCCATTGGCTGAGCTATTGTCCGCGATCCCAAAGAGGCGGTTGGTCCGTACTCAAACCATGCGGTTGCTAGGCTATTGTTTGGATTTATTGTCCCATTGAGCAGTGCCGAGTTTTGGCCAATCGCGCTTGCCGCTTGAGTGGTCACTAATGGTTGCTGACCAGAGCCGCTACTGCCACCAGAATAGAAACTGAGTGTCTGTCCGTAGTTTGTTCCTGAATCATTTCGTGCTACTGCGCGGAAATAATAGGTAACTCCGCTGTTAAGGCTGTAGATTTGTTCAGAGATATTTTGAGAATAGGATCCACTTCCAACGTACCGAGAATTGGTTGTATAGGAGAGATAGTTTTGATTGGTGCCATACTCAAACCATCCGTACGTTGATCCGTTATAATTTGGCGTGACATACCCATTAAGCGTCGCCGCGCTTGCGGTAATGTTAGTTGCCGGGTTGGTTTGTACAAACGGTGCGTCTCCTCCCCCACCACCACTTCCTGAATAGAAGCTTAGTGTTGATCCATATGATATGCCGTATTGGTTTTGTGCCACTACGCGGAAATAATATGTCTGATTTTGAGATATGTTGTAGGTACTTGCTGATACATTAACACTGCCGCTTCCTGACCCAACTGACTGAAATGCAGTTGAGTTACCCAATGATTGTGATGTTCCATACTCAAACCAGTAGGACGTTTGTGACCCGTTGGGGTTTACTTGTCCGTTAAGTGTGGCGCTGTTTTGAGAGATGTTGGTCGCCGCATTGGTGTTCGCATATGGCGCAGAACCACTACCACCTCCTCCACTATCGTTGGTTGTAAAAGAAAGCGTTGAGCCTTGTGTTGTTCCCTGGCTATTTTGTGCTACTACGCGGAAATAATATGTTTTATTGCTAGAAAGTGAGGATGCTGACGCGGCAACGTTTACAAAAGATGTACCGCTACCAACACTCTGCATACTACTTGTGTTACCCAATGATTGTGACGTTCCATACTCAAACCAATAAGATGTGGCAAGTCCGTTGGGGTTTACCTGCCCATTAAGTGTGGCGCTGTTTTGAGAGATGTTGCTCGCTGGGTTAGTAAGCGCTGTTGGAGCACTTTCGCCTCCCCCACCACCGGAATTATCCGTAGTAAAGGACAAAATAGTTCCACGTGCGATACCATAGGCATTTTGTGCCACTGAACGGAAGTAATAGGTAGTATTTGCACTCAAAGATGAAACACCTGCTTGCACATTTATTTGAGACGAGCCGGCACCCGCTGATTGAGCTGCGGTTGTATATCCCAATGATTGAGACGTTCCATACTCAAACCAGTATGATGCTTGTGCATTATTTGGATTTATTTGCCCATTGAACGTTGCGCTTGTCTGACTAATATTTGTTGCCGGGTTGGTAAGGGCTGTTGGCGCACTACCAGACCCACCACCACCCGCGCTGGTAGTAAAGGAAAGAATAGATCCTTGTGTTGTTCCTTGGCTATTTTGCGCTACTACACGGAAATAATAGGTTGTATTGGTTGAAAGTGATGCAATTGATTTTGCAACAGTAATAAAGGATGTTCCACTCCCCACGCTTTGCAGTGCGGTTGTGTATCCAAGTGTTTGAGACGTTCCGTACTCAAACCAATAAGACGTAGAAAGTCCATTGGGATTTACTTGCCCATTAAATGTTGCATCGGTTTGTCCAATATTTGTTGCGGGACTTGTTTGCACTGCTGGTGCGTTGCCTTGAGGCGTTCCTACATATACAGACACCGTCGCGTTTGCTGATCCTCCAGCACCGTCACAACGAATACTAAAGGTTGTGCTGCTAGAAAGTGAGTCTGATTGATCACTGCCACTAGTTGCGCTGTTGGTTGAAAAACCAGGTCCACTGGTTGCTTGGCATGAAGTTGCATTGGTTGAGGACCAGGAAAGCGTTACACTTTCGCCCTGATTAACTTGCGTTTTACTTGCCTGCAGTGAGGCGGTTGGTTGCTGTGCTGGGGTAGCGTTTACATATACCGTTACGCTGTCAGTTGCAGTACCTCCCGCTCCATCACAACGAATACTAAATGTTGTTGTGGTATAAAGCGCGCTTGAGTAGTCTGAGCCACTGGTTGCGTTATTTGTGCTAAATCCTGCACCATTTGTTGCATAGCACGACGTTGTATTAGTAGAGGTCCAGGAAAGCATAACGTTTTCTCCTTGTGTTACTTGGGTTTTATTTGCCTGCAGTGAAGCAGTGGGCTGTTGCTGTTGCTGAACAACCATCACGGTTTTGCTTGCTTGTGCGCTGCCGCCTGGACCTGTGCATACAACGGTGAATGTCTGAGTTGTATACAACCGGTCTGAGGCGTCAGAACCGCTGGTTGCACCGCCGGTATAAAAACCTGAGCCATTTGTTGCCTGACACGTTGTCGCATTTGTTGAAGACCATGTTAAAACCACTGCGCCTCCTGAATATACTTGGCTAGCGTTTGCAGTTAATGTGGCAGTTGGTTGTTGTGAAGCGTTAACGGTTACTGTTTTTTGATCCTGTGTACTGCCACCTGGACCTGTGCAAGAAATAGCAAAGGTTGTGGTGTTATACAAAGGACCCGAAACGTCGGAGCCGCTGGTTGCACCACCAGTTGAAAAGCCCGCGCCTGCGGTTGCAGAGCATGTGGTTGCATTGGTCGATGTCCACGACAAAGTAACACTCTCGCCTGCATTTACTTGCGTTTTGTTTGTTTGTAGTGAGACGGTTGGCTGCTGCTGTTGTGCTTGCCCAGTAATGGTATACAAACCCGTCGCATAATATTCAATATTGGAGGAACCTGGTAATACATCACCCACCCCACCAAAGTTTGCATTAAGCTGAGAAAGAGAGATGGTATAACCGGGAGCGGCGTAAATATCTACCGATTGTGAAACCTGTGGTGCATTTTGTGCCCAAATAGTTCCTACCACATGGATTGAGTTTCCATTGCTGGTTGCACTAAAACTTGATTTTGCATCTATTGCAGTTACCGAAGAGATATTTAGAAAAGTAAATTTGAATGCCACTTGATCACCAGGCACCATATTGGTCAGTTGTGTTTGCCAATTTTGGCTTCCTGCGTCCTTGTGATCACCCACCAGAAACATTCCATTTGAAGAAAAGGCTGCCTGGCCGGTAGCAAAGGAGAGTTGTGGAGCAGCGATACTGGCAACAGCAAACAGAGCAAAAGCTATTTTTGCTGTATTTTTGTTGAAAATGTGTGAAAGTATTTTCATATTTTTTATGTTTTTATGGGTGAATTTTAGCATATTTATAAAAATAAGTCAATGTTTCATTTTTTCTTCCCCCACTCTCAAAAAATCAAGTAATTTCTTAAGTTTTTGAGAGTGGGGGTCGCCGCTTGGCGGCGACCCGTGTACTTGTTGTTAGGGAATGGTGGGACCTTCTCGAATTGGGGATGATGAACTTCCTCCTCTGTGAGCGACAAGATACGCCGCCACTCCAATCACCCCTGTGATGATTACTCCTTTTGTTTTGGTAATCCATCTATTATTGATGATCCTCTCCGCCGAAACAGTTCCTCCGGGCCCTTTGCATGTGACGCTGATGAGAGTTTGGCCAAAGATGGCCGCCGATATCCGCCCCTCTGTGTCCAGAGACGTCGGTGCTCCCACAGGAGATGTGAATCTGCATTCCGTTGCATTTTCACTGCTCCATAGGACTGTGACGCTCTTTCCTTTTCCAACCCTCTTGCCTTCTTCGAGAACCTTGTTCTTGTAGAAGATGACAAGTGTCACCGTTGGGGGAGGAACGATGGCACGCACTTGTTCGTGTTGCATCTGGCGGAATTCGCTTCGAATAATTTTAGCGATATCACCCCTCGTGAGCATTTGGTCCTCTTGCTCTTGATGAGGTGCCGCTTCCACCTGAGACGTTGTTGCCTCTGTGGGAGGGTCCAGAATCTTACCCGACAACATTGGCTTGTTGGGCAAGATGTTCCCACACGCGTAGACCCACAGTGCTCGGTAGGGCGAGTCCTTCTCCACAGTAACCGCGACGCCAGCTGCGACCTTGCAGCTGACAATTCGTCCCGACGGCGATTGCATCTGCACCGCCCAGTCCTGATCCAGAATCTGAAGCCGTTGAGTGGTCCAGTCCAGAGTTGCTTCCAGGTCCTGGGGAGCAACCCCAATCCGACAGACCGGGATCTCGTTTCCGGCCACGACACCAGCGGAAAGAACAGAAACGACACAGAACACCGCAACGAAAAGCAACCTCTTCATGGTCTCCTCCTTTTTTTGCTCTTTTGAGCTTTTGTAAATGTTCTTGGAAGAAGGAACTACCCTTCTTTTTTGCAAGAAACGGCTTGTCCTCCATAGCCTTGGCGCAGGAGGATCCCGTGGTTGCAGAATAGCACAGATGCCAAGAAAAGTCAACCCCATAGGAGCTTCCCTTTGTGGCATTAAAAATAGCTACCCCGTTATGGTCTTTGGCGGAAATGATTGGGGGGTTGGTGATTATAGAAACGAAATTTGTTGTAATAACTTACGATCGTGAGTTATAATAGTAAACTTTTTATACTAATACTATTCTCTTTTGGTTTTGTGTTTTACTTCTCCCTTGTTCCTTATTCCTATTGCCCTTATTCCTTTCCTACCAACGGCACAAACGAAAAACCAAAATATTCTTTAGTTTCAAATTCTTTTTTGTCTTTTTTGTCCAGCACGATAATACTGTTTTTTATTGGTGCGACGATGCGCCCACCAATACGCAGTTGCTCTTTCCATGCGATTGGGATTTCTTTTCCTGCGGCCCAGGCAATGATTTTATCAAAAGGCGCCTGTTGTAAATCGCCCCTGCTTCCATCCCCTATTTCGCATTGTATAAGTTCTTTTTGTTCAAAGGTATTAATTTTTTCTTGGGCTGTTTTTGAGAGTTCTTCAATTATTTCTATTGATATAAGACGTGGCGATTGTTTGTTTTCGTCTTTTTTGAGCAGTGTTGCAATAAGCGTTGTCTGCCAGCCCGATCCAGTACCAATTTCAAGTATTTTATCTGCTGGCTGTATTTGTAAAAGTTCCAACATAAAAGCCGCAACGAGTGGTTGAGAAATGGTTTGATTATGCCCAATGGGCAGTGGCTCATTTGCATAAGCATATTTACTTTCTTTTGAGGGCACAAAGAATTTTCTATCAACTTTTAAAAATGCCCTGATAAGTTCGGGGGTTGTGAGATATCCAAGCTTTTTGAGTTCATCTATAAGTTCCTCATTGTTCTTATGTTGCATATATACATAGTATACAACAAATTCACCATTTTCATCATTTTTCCACAGGGGGCTTGCAAAATTATTTCTTTATGTGTGAAGTTGGTCGTGGCGCGTTGTCGATCACGGTGACTGACAGCTTCAAGGGCCCCAGTGGGAGCCGCAAGTTTTCGGGCGCCCTCTTCGTGCCTCAGGACGGCACGAAGCCCCACGTCTCTCGGGACACTGCGTGCAGTGTCCGTGCGGGACTGAAGCTCATGAAGGAAACGGATCGAGGCAACGAGGTGGAAGCTCGACGTTCAGGGCCCCCATCTCGTCGAGACCACCGTGCGATTTCGTCTCAGCGACAGCCCCGACGAGTTCACCCAGCGAGTGTGTGACGCAATCGTCGGGTTCCACCCGGTGATTGTCACCCACGTCCGCGAGAAGAAGGGTCACTCTCGCCAAGCCAGGCGATAAGCCCACAACATTTCCTCATCTCACGTTATGGACGTTCCCCCGCGGAACGTCCTTTTTCGTTCTTGCTGATTTCGTTTTGTTTATGTAGTATAGAGTTGATGGCTTGATAGATGGGGGCATAGTTTCCACCCAACCTGCCCGCTGTGCCTATTGGCAAGTTAGTGGCAGGCGGGGACGGATCTCCCGAAGGGAGACAATGGCTACCCCGAGTATCAGACAAGTCTGCGATGGGGCAAGGAGTTGCGGTCTCCAGCCCAGCACTTTTTATGGGAGTTTAGTTAAGTGGCATAACAGCGGTCTCCAAAACCGCGGTCGGGGGTTCGATTCCCTCAACTCCCGCCATGGAAAATGAACTAAAAGCAAAATTGCAGGTTGTGTTGGAGAAGGATAATTTGGAAGAAACAGATGTTGTTTATATTCTTTCTCGGATTAGGAAGCTACTTGAAGTTAATAAAGACAAGGGATGTTTTAAAATACTGAATTTTTATTGTAATTGGGCATTACATGCACAAATTGATGATGTTGATGCGGTTAGTAATATACTCACATCATCGTCAGACTTGGGTGTGGTTGAGCTTATACATAATTATTCCCAATTTGATGAAGAATTTGAAAGGTTTCTAAAAGAATATCGGTTATCAACAAAAATATTCCAGGACAATAGTCTCCTTCATAAATTTCATTACTTATTATCAAATATATATTCAGATACCCCGCTTATTCTCAAGACAACAACCAAAGATAAAATCACCTTTAAAAAAATTGATGCTTGGGGAGAAAATAGTGGCTCTTTTTCAGCAACAAGCGAAAGGATTCAGTAAGATAATATAATTAAAATGACAAAAGAAAGAAATAAAGCAGTACCAGCAGTTTATTTGTTTCTCAGAAAACAAAACGAGATTTTACTTATGAGGCGACAGGGGTCTGGTTTTTATGATAGCTGGTATTCGGTACCAGCTGGCCACGTTGAAGCCGGTGAACTGCCTCTTGAGGGGCTAATCCGAGAGATGAAAGAGGAGCTAGGAATAGACATTAACCCTCAACACGCCCGCCTCGTTCATATAATGTATCGAACGAAGTACGATGAAACTGGAGACAGGGTTGATTTATTTTTTGAGGTTACAAAATGGTCCGGAGAAATAACAAACGCGGAGCCACATAAATGTGATGATATCCAATGGTTTTCAATAAAAGCCCTGCCAAATCAAACAATGCATCACGTACGCACTGCTCTGGAAAATACAGAAAAAAATATTTTGTATTCTGAATTAGACTTGGAACATATACATCAAAATCCCTCAAAATAAAAACACCCCTTTGGGGGTGTTTTTATTTTTTGCCTTCTTTATGCACGGTATGTGCTTTGCACCATTTACAGTATTTTTTGAGCTCCAGCTTGCCCTCAAATGTTTTTTTATTCTTGCGCGTAAAATAATTCACCCGATTGCATTGGGTACACTTCATACGCGTTAAAAATTCACTAAATTTTGATTTTGCCATGCCGATATTGTTTATTATTCCTCCAGAGCTTAATACTGAATAAATAGGAGTCAGCCAAAATAGTACACGTTTTGGAAAAATAAATCAAGAGAGAACCCTTTTATGTTTGTTGCCCTTACAGGGTACTAAATTTTATAGCTACTCGCCTGTACTCGCAGATAAAATTTGTGAGCCCAGGGGGAGAATCGGACTCCCGACCTCATTCTTACCAAGAATGCGTTCTACCACTGAACTACCTGGGCGTGTGAGTTGTTGTACTCTATACTTTTTTGTATCTATTTTCAATGTCCTGAGCCACCTCGCGGATTCGAACCGCGGACCCATGCTTTACAAAAGCATCGCTCTACCGCTGAGCTAAGGTGGCAAAATTATTTTATATTTTCCTTTTTATATTCTTCTATCCATTCTAATATAATTTTAAGTAGTTTTGTATCAGAATAGTTTATCGTAATGGTTCCATACTCAGATTTTTTCTTATAGGTGCCTAACCTGCCCGAATGTATGGCTTGTTTATAAAACTGATTTTTAGACAACTTTGTTTTTTTCCCCCAAAAGTTTTTTATCTTAATATAATCATGGTCTGGATAAATGTGGATTAACCCTCTGAGACGACTTTCTGATATACCACAGATTTTTCTCAAAAATATCAAAAACAACTCTATCATTTCTGGGTCACTATTTGCAAATTTTACAGTTCCACCAGTTTTTGCCCCCTCTCCCCAATATAACATCGCTCCAGCAATTTTTAGTTTTTCTTCATTTGGAGATAGGTTTTCTTTTATTTTAAACTGTTTTTTGTGAAATTTGGTTATATATATATTGGTAACCGCATCGCTAATAGATCTTCTCTTTATATCCATCTTATTTAACCAATAAGAGACTCCCGACTCAGAGATGTTAAGTTCGTGGGCAATTTGATTCATGGAGAATCCCTCTTTATACATTTTTGCTATTATCTTGCCCTTTTGCATTGTAGTTGTATTTTAGCATGACTGCTGTTTAGTAACAATATATCCACTCTTACTCCCTAACACATAAAAAAAACAACCCTAATTAGGGTTGTTTTTTTCTTTAGGTGGGCAGAGTGAGAGTCGAACTCACGCGGGCACATGGCCAATGGTTTTACAGACCACCCCCGGCCCCTACGGGACTACCTGCCCTCATATAAGGCGCCTACAGTTTATGCTACATAGCGCCTCTTATCAAGACATGTTTACTTTTCTTCTTCCCTTTTTGACTCTTCGTGCAAGGTGCCCACGACGTGATCAGTATTTTCTTCTTTGCTGGCACTACGCTCCTTTATGCGGTCAATATTGCGCGATACCACGTTATCCATCTTCATAATAGTAAGTTTTGCTTTGCGCAGCCATTTTGAAAAAACTGCCGATGTTTTTGTATCAAATGCTTCTACCCACTCCTCTTTTATAAATTTGCGTGGTTTTTTTACCTTTTGCCTTTTTTCTCCAAATCCATCCACCAATGGCAAAGAACGCGCAAAAAGATAGACCACCACAGCAAGACTTATAAAGAATATAATATTTATGAATGCGTAGTTCATGATTGCTTTCTAGTATAGCACCGTTTATGTTGCTTTCTAGAGTTCGTAGCGGCAAAACCGCTCAATTTTCATATTTTCCCCTATTTTTGCAATCGCCTGCGTGAGCATATCCCCCATCGTTATTGACTCGTCTTTTACAAACGGCTGAGATAAAAGCTTGTCAACTGACGCAGGATTCATTGATGCAACTTGCATAGCAACATTTTTTGCTAAATTTTTGAATTCTTCGTTTCGCGCAACAAAGTCGGTTTCACAACGCAGTTCCACCATAACGCCAATACGCCCGTTATGCACGTATGTTTCAATAACACCTGACGCGGTGCTTCTTTGGGCTTTTTTTTCTGCACGCGCAAATCCTCTCTCAAAAATAATTTTTTTTGCTTTTTCAAAGTCACCGTTTGCTTCGCTGAGTGCTTTGCTGCACTCCATGACGCCCGCACCAGTTTCTTCGCGGAGCTTTGCAACATCCTCTCGTGCCATAAATTTTTAGGAAAGATTAGTGATAATGCGGTCAACTACCAAATCAACAGATGATTTGGAATGATCGTTGGCGGGAACAAAATAATCAAATTCTTCTGGGTTATCATCGCTATCAATAATACCAACACATTGTATTCTTTTGAGTTTGGCTTCGCGCATAGCCGTTTTGTGGCCGCGCAAAGATCCATCAATAACAAATAGGATATCGGGCATTTGGGTAAAGTCCTCAAGCCCTTTGAATTTGTTGTTCATTTTGCTTATTTCACGCTCAATAAGCAGTCGTTCACGTTTGGTATATTTTTCAAAACGTCCTTCTGCAAAATCTTTCTTACGTTTTTTGTAGTATTCCAAGCGTTTTGAAATAATAGCAAAGTTTGAAAGCAATCCGCCTATCCACTTGTAGACAACATAGGGGCAGTCACCCAACGCCGCTGATAAGCGTGCCGCGGCTTCTTGTGCTGCTGGTTGTGTTGCCACAATAACAAACGACTTTCCTTTTGCTTTTTCTTCTTTGAGAAACTGAGCAACGACCTCTATGGCCTTTGCTGTCTTTACTAAATCAATGATTTCAACACCATTGCGCACCGCGTATACGTAATCTCCGAATTTCGGATTACGACGGAATGTGCGATGTCCGTAGAGCACTCCAGCACGCGCCATGATCTCTATGTCTGTTTGTTCAAAGGCGTCTTCGTTTACCACAATAGTGCCCTCGTCAACAGGAGATGGCGTTGCGACTGTTTGCAACTCTTCTTTTGTTTCTTCCGTTTTCATTTTATTTGTATTTTTCAACCTTTTTATAATATGCCCCTCTTTTAAGGGACGGGTGGTAGTATAAAGAAAAATGAGGTAAAAAGCAAGGCCAGAAGATAGTGATTAGTGATTTGCCTGCTCGCAACGCCTATGGCTTGCCTGGCGAGCCTGCCCGACATGCTTTGCAAGTCAACGCGGGCGGGCGAGTGGTTAGTGATTAGGGGTTAGCTAAACGGCTCAGGGGGGTGAGCCGTTCAGGTTTTTGGGCGCTGAGGAGGGAAAAAGGAAAGGAGCCGAATGGCTCCATTGTTTAAATGCTTTGATGATTTAATGTTTTTATGCTTTTTGGCGCCACTCCTCTATTTTCTTATGATCTCCGCTTAAAAGGACTGGCGGGACTTTCCATGCGGGAGTTTTTTTGTTCTTTTTGGGATAAAAAACAGGCGGGCGTGTGAAAGTAGGAAAACTCCCCTTTTTTTCTTCAAGAGATTCGTGTCTGCCCAGTACTCCCGGGATTAGGCGCGCGACTGCATCTATTACAATAAGAGCGCCCAGTTCTCCGCCTGATAATACAAAATTTCCCAAAGAAATTTCCTCATCGGCAATATGTTTTGCAACACGTTCATCTACCCCCTCATAGTGACCGCAGATAAAAATAATATCGTCATAACGCGACAGTCGTTTTGCTTCTTTTTGGGTAAATACTTTGCCGCGCGTGCTAAATAAAATAGTGCGCATTTTTGGTTTTGTTTTCCCTTTTGTAATCTTTTTCTTTAGTGATTCTACCGCTTCAAAAATCGGCTCTACCTTTAGCACCATTCCTGGCCCGCCTCCATAGGGTGCATCGTCAACGGTATGATGCTTATCATGAGTCCAATCACGTAATTGATATGCTTTTGCGTATATTACTTTTTTTGCTATGGCTCTTCCCATAATAGAGCTCGCCAAATATGGCTCCAATGCTTCTGGAAATAGTGACAATATGTGAAATGATTTTGGCTTTGTTTTCATATGAGGGTAGTGTATCCCTTTTTTTTATAAAACAAAACTCCGCTCAAAAAAGTAGCGGAGTTTTATGTGTATTATAGGTCTTTGCTTAACTCTTCAACTGCCTGGTCAACTGCCGATGGAGAGGAGGTTTGACTTTGCTGACTGTGTAATCCTCCTTCTGGTTCCAAAATTTTTAAGTTAACGCGGGCATTGTTTTTGAGTCCAACAATCTTGAGTAGCGAACGAATTGCTTTTGCGGTTGCTCCTTTGCGGCCGATAATCTGACGCATATCGTCTTTATCAACCTCTAGTGTTAATAGCACCCCCATTTCATCAATAACTCGCTTTACCTTTACTGCCTCGGGGTGGTCAGCGAGAGATTTGACAACATACTCAAGAAACTCCTGATCTTTGAACTGCTGTTCCATGAGTTTCTATACTTTTAACTTCCCTATAAGACGACCTTTACTTTATAAAACGTTATGCTTCCTCCTTCACTAAAGTTTCGGCGGACGAGTCTTGCTGTTGTGGTTCTTTCTCTGGTTCTGTGGATTCTTCTTTAGTTTCTTCTTGTGGCGCTACTTCTACGATATCTTCTTTTGGCTCTGGTACTATTTCTTCTTTTTTGCTTTCTTCTTGCACTGGCACCTCCTCTTTTTCTGAGGATTCCTCCTTTGCTAAAGCTTCGGGGGACGAGTCGGAGGACGGTTCCTCTTGGGTTTGTGGCGTTTCTTGTGCCTCTTTTGCTGGCTCTGGGGCTGGTGCTTTTTTATTTTTTGCATGCACCGCAATTTTACTGCCTTCTATTGCTTTTTTTGTTACAAGAATATTGTGGATTGAATCGGTTGGCTGAGCTCCTTTTTCTATCCAATACGAAATACGGTCATTGTTGACTCGTGACTCGTTGGTGTGGGGGTTATACCATCCAAGATCTTCTATAAACTTTCCCACAAGTTTTGAGCGCTTTTCCATAACCACTATGCGAAATGAGCGCTGTTTTTTCTTTCCTACCGGACGTAATTTGATTGCTAACATAGTGAAATCCATTGTATCTATCTGCCACATAAAAGTCAACCCAGTAATACTATTTTACCTTCAGTACATTTAAAAATGTACTGTTTTTTCAAGAAAGCTCTGCTTTCCAGTAAAGTAGTATTACTGGGTCAACCCGTCATTCGCCAGATCTTAATTAGCTGGCGCGTCAGCCAATTGCAAAGACAACATTTTAGATACGCCTGCATCGTCCATCGTAACGCCATAGAGTGTGTGGGCTACTTCCATAGTAACGCGGTTGTGGGTTACCACGACAAACTGGGTATTTTGAGAATAATTTTTAATTAAATCAGAAAAACGGCGAGAGTTCTTTTCGTCAAGCGCTGAATCCACTTCGTCAAGCACCAAAAAGGGCGGCGGGCTAATGGTGATAAGAGCAAAAAGGACTGCAATAGATACCAGTGTGCGCTCCCCTCCCGAGAGCATCTCCATACTCGTTATCTTTTTTTGTGGGATGGAAACTTCTATATCAATGCCGTGGAGTACGTTCTTTGGAGCATCTTCTTCTATGGCTTGGGCAGGTGTTTCTTTTGTTTCTTCTTGAGAAAGTTCTTCGTTTTCAACTTTTATCTCTTTTTTGAGTATTTTCATTTTTGCCGACCCCCCGCCAAACATCAGCCGAAAGAACGTATTAAACTCTTCATTAATACGCTTAAATGCACTCTGAAATTCATCCTGAATTTTTTCCTCAAGATCTTTTATTAATACCCCTAAGTTTTCCGTTGCCTCATTTAAATCTTGAGATTCTTTTTTGAGAAATTCATAGTGCGTTTCCACCTCGCGTGTTTCATCAAGCAAGGCCTTATCTATGTCACCAATGCTTGCCAACTCTCCGCGCAGTTTTAAAATGGTGTGTTCAATATTTTCAAGTTCGTCGTCTGTGTAGTGGACTGTAAAATCCTTTGATTGCGCGCGCTGTTGATAATGCTCAAAGATTCCTCCTGATGATTCTATCTGGTGACGCACGTCTTCTATGCGGTATGCTATTTTTTCTTCTTCAAAAGCAATGCGCTGTTTTTGGTCGTTGAGGGTTTTAATTTCTTCTTTGAGTTTTTCAAGGGCACCAAATGCATCTTTAAACTTTTCATTAAATTCTCCCACACTTTTTGCCAAATCTTCTTCGTGCTGTTGGCATTGGGCAATGTCTTTCTCTATTGCCTGTAGTTTTGCCTCATATTCTTTTTGCTTTGCGCTATCGTCTGTTTTTTCTTGTTCTTTTTTTGGTTTTGCAAAAAGCGCACGGATTGTATCGAGTGCTTGGATAATATATTTTTTAACTGCCGTTGTATCGTCCTGTTTTTGAGCTTGATCTAATAATTGCTCCACATTTTCAAGTGTCGTTTGTGCCTGGACAATGGTGTAGTGGGTTTTTTGAATATCTTGCAGTGCCTCTTGGCGGGCTTCTATTTTAAACAATTCCCTCTGGAGCAATTCTTTTTGTTCATAAAATGTCTTCTTTCTTTTTTGTATATCACCCATTTCTTGTGTGGAGGTGGAACTTTTTTCAAGTTTTGCGATGTGTTCTTCTAGTTCTGCTTGGTGAGTTTTTTTTGTTTTCAGTTCACCTTCTATCTGAGGCAAGGGGGTCTGTATTTCCTGGCGCTGGGTGTTGAGTTTTTTAATTTTGAAGGCATAGAAATCCTTATCAATTGTTTGCAATTGCTTTTCTAATTCTTCGCGACGCTCCCATTTTCCTGTTTGCCGTTTGAGCACGCGCAAACGTGGCAGTACTTCGGCCATAACCGCTTCAACCTTTTCCAGATTAATGGCTGTATTTTTTAGTTTGCGCTCGCTTTCTGCTTTTTTTAGCTCATATTCGCGCAGACCCAAAATTTCTTGGATCATCATAATGCGCTCCTGGGGAGACGCTTTGATAAAAAGATCGGCTGATCCTTGCCCTATAATGGTAAGACCTTTGCTACCGAGTTTTATTTTGGAGAAAAAATCCACGACGTCTTTGAGACGAACGTGTGAATCATTTATGAAATATTCAGAAGAACCGTTTCGGGCAATTTTTCGCGTGATGATAATTTCTTTGTAATCCAGTGGCAGTTTGCCCGAGGAGTTATCAAACACAATACTCACCGATGCTTGCGACATTCGAGCGCGCTTTGGTGTGCCCGCAAAAATAAGATCATCTACTTTACCGCCGCGCAGGTTTTTTGCTTCGCGTTCTCCCAGAAGCCAGCGAAATGCATCAATAACATTTGACTTGCCCGATCCATTGGGACCCACAATACCCACAATACCAGCCCCGAAATCAAAGGTTGTTTTGTTTGCAAATGATTTAAAACCTACAATTTCAAGACGTTTTAAGAGCATGGAGTGCTTTTTTTGCTGCCTCAATTTCTGCGTCCTGTTTGGAAAGACCCTCTCCTTGAGCGACTTCTTTTGTATCTAAAAAAACACCAACCCGAAATACTTTTTTGTGATCAGGGCCATATTCTTCAATGACGTCATAGTGCGGTGTTACCTTAAATCGTTCTTGGGCAAGCTCCTGAAGTGAACTTTTTGCATCTTTGTCTAAATTGTTTGCAATAACGCTTTCTGCGTCGCAGAGCACGTGTTTTGTGACAAATTCTTTTGTTATGTCGTATCCGCCATCCAAATACATCGCACCCAAAAGAGCTTCACATGCGTTTGCTAAAATAACCTCACGTGCGCGGCCAATGTCCTTTGCCTCACCCTTTGACATCTTCAGTGCCCCTTCCAAACTAATAGTACGCGCAACAGAGGCAAGGTTTTGATAATTGACCAGTGCGGCGCGCACGCTGGTAAGACGCCCCTCGTCGTACTGTGGGTATGTTCTAAATAAGTAGTCGGTGGTAATTAGTTCCAGCACTGCATCGCCCAAAAATTCAAGCCGCTCATTATGTTGAGGGCTCCATGTTGTATCCTCATTAAGATACGATCGGTGTGTGAGTGCCTCTTTGAGAAGCACTTCGTCGTTGAAGGTAACGTCAATAGTTTTTTGAAATCCTGCTAAATCCATATTTTTATTTTGTTTCTTCTGTAACACTCTGGAGTTGTTTGAATATTGTTCCCAACACTCCGTTTACAAATCTGCCTGAATTGATACCCCCATAATTTTTTGCTAGTTCTACCGCTTCGTTGATGGCAACTTTATAGGGCACTTCTTCTCTGTCGGCATAGAGCAGTTCATACACTCCAATACGCAACACGTTTCTATCTACCAGCGCGATTTGGTCAAAGGGCCATTGCATTGCAGAAGATCCAATGATTTTATCTATCTCTGGCATATGCTCAACAACGCCATTTATCATTTTCCAGACAAAGTCGGGCTCGTTAATACCTGGGGCAAATTCATCTATGTTACGTTCCACGATTTTAATCAAATCGTGTTTGCGGTCAGAAAAATCCCATTCATAGAGTGATTGCAGTACAACTGAGCGTGCGAGATGTCGGGTGGCCATGATGATATATCCAAATTACAAATTTCAAATCACAAATAATATCAAATAATCAATAAACAAAATTTTAAAGGTTTGATTATTGGCATTTTGGATTTTTTTGTAATGTGGTACTTGTTTGCCTACGGCAAATGTCCCAGAGGGACATTTTTTGGTGCTTTAAGAAAATTACTTTGTAATTTTCTTATTTTTATAATGTCCGCAGTTAAGACAGGCACGGTGCGGCATAATGGGATATTTACACTGAGGGCACACGCTCATGTTCTTGGGTTTGAGCGCAAGATGTGCACGCCGTCTGCCTACTTTTGATTTGGAATGATGTTTTGTTGGTACGCCACCCATAAGATAGTGATTAGTGATTAGTGTGGTTAGTGTATACAATTTGGCGAAAAAAGTCAACTTGTCCGCACCTATGTTCTAATTCTCTACTTGGTTTACAAATGGTCTTATTTTTGATCTTTTTGTATTGTTTGCCATAACACCATTGTTGTAATAACTCACGATCGTGAATTATAATAGTTTCCCTTTTGTTTTGTTTTGTTTTGCTTTATTTTCTTTATTTTTGTGTTCCTGTATTTTCCTGTTTTACTGCGCAGATACGTTGCTTTTTGGCTTTGATGATGTAATGCCCCTTATAAAACTCCTGCGGTGGATGGGACTGGGACCGTATTTTTTGATTGCTTTGATGTGCGCGGCGGTGCCATATCCTTTGTGCTTATTAAAGCCATAGCGTGGATATTTTTTGTGCAGACGGTCCATTTCTCTGTCGCGCAATACTTTGGCGGCTATGGAAGCGAGCGATACTGCCGGATAATTTTCATCTGCTTTTGGCAGTGACTGCCACTGCCAGCTTTTTTCTTGGATGATAATTCCCCCATCGGTTATGATGTGTGTTTCTTTAAAATCTATCTGCGTTTTTTTAAATATCCTACGCGCGACGCGCGTTGCTGCGAAATGGATGGTGCGGTGGATATGACGTTTGTCTATGGTGTTGGCTGATGCGGCTGATGTTGTAAAAATAACGTCGTTTGCTTTCATCCATGTGAGCCATTTTTCACGCTGTATGTGTGAAAGTTTCTTTGAGTCACGCAAAGGAGCTGGAGCAGTTTTAAAAAAGTTTTTTGGAAATTTTTTGGGCAATAGTACCGCACCCACAAAAACTCTCCCCGCCAGAGGACCCCTGCCTACCTCGTCTATTCCTATAATGTATTTTACTGACATATTGTTATTCATCAGAGCAGACAACATTCCAACATTCTTGCGAATATTGGAATGTTGTGGTGGGTTATTTTTTCTTCCAGTCGCGGATGATAAATGTTTTTCCCTTTCTTGCAATAACCACTTTTTGGCGCTCCTTCCAACCCAACGAGCGAATTTCTTCAATGGGCAACGTTATGCCGTAACTACGGCCTGAGCCCATATGAGTTAACTTACGTGTATATGTTTTTTCTTTTGCCATAATTTGAGTATAACATATCGTTTGCTACTGAGCATGCTACTGAGCATGCTCAGTAGCAGAGCCAATGATTGGTTTTCTATAAAAAATAAAGGCGGCCGTTTCCGGTCGCCGTGATGTGCTTGGGTTTGTGTTCTAACTTTCCTGGTCACCAATCCATCTTTCTGGCAGATGACGCAGTGTTTTTGGTCCATATATTTCCTGAAGACCGTTGATAATGGCCCTGAGGTTGCTTGCTAGAAGACCAAGAAAAATAGTCCGAACTGCTTTCTGAGAAACACCACTTTCCTTAGCTTCTTGGAGTGCCTCTTTTAGGCAATAGAAGGTGTTGCTGTGAATCTGAAATCCAGCTCCTCGACCCACAATAGACGATTTAAGGACCAACCGAACCCATGTTTGGGCAATCTCTGTTGCCTTTTTTTCTCGCCACGCTTTGGATGACATCTCTGTTTCCTCCTTATGCCTTACCCTCTCAGATCTTTGAGGGTTCTTCTCCCAAATATGTTATTCAGGGTTCTTTTCTCCCAGTATGTCATATCCTTACAAATGTTCAAAAGGAAGAGCTCCCTGGTTCTCCACTGGGGAGCGCGTACTACTACTGCCGTCCTGAGAGCGTCTGAGAGATGACGCTCTACGATTTCAGCAGGGTAGAGCCCTCGCTCACCTCTTCTTCGTTGTTCTTCGTTTCTGGCTTTGTGCTCCAGAAATGGCTCTACATGAATCTCGGCTGCCGTCTTGGCAAGTTCGAGCCTTCTTTTCTGCGATGGCATTACTATCCTCCCTCCTTTGTGGTCACTTGGTACGTCGAGCTATCGGCGCGCAAAAGGCATAACTCAACTTGCTCCAGGAACACCCTCACAAAAGCCTTTTTGGCCTCTTCTTCTGGTACCCCATGCTCTTGGGCCCATTTGAGGAATTTGTCGCGCTGGGGGCGAATGCGATCAATAATGGTCGCATGTAAAGAGAACTCGTCGGCGGATGCTTCCCAGAGCGCTAGATGAGAAGCTGTTTCTGCCTCTGCGAGCACCAGAACATTATCCGAATTATCTGGCATCTTCCACCTCCTTATGGTGTTGTAGTGTCCTGACTTGAGGTAATCATTAAAGGTCTTGTGTGTCAACTATCGTCTCTTTCTTGCGCTTGCTATACTATATTAGAATAAATGCTCAATTTTAAATTTTTAATTTTAAATTAGGGTCATTATCCGCTTTGCTAGCAAACGTTATTGGCCCTTTCAACTTTTTACTTTAAACTTTCAACTGACCTTATGTCTTTCGTTCATCTTCATAATCACACTCATTATTCACTGCTTGATGGTCTTGCAAAAATTGGTGAATTTGTTGACCGCGTAAAAGAATTGGGGATGGACACCGCCGCCATTACTGATCATGGCAATTTATATGGTGCAATAGAATTTTATAAGACGGCAAAAAAAGCGGGGATCAAACCTATTTTAGGGATGGAAGCTTATGTTGCGCCTGGTAGCCGCTTTGATAAAAACGGTACCAATGGCGATCGGTATTTTCATCTCACGCTTCTTGCCAAAAACAATCAAGGTTGGAAAAATTTAATTCAACTTTCAACGCGCGGATTTTTGGAGGGGTTTTACTATAAACCACGCATTGATAAGGAACTGCTCGCACAATATCACGAAGGTATCATTGCTTTGTCGGGGTGTCCTTCGGGAGAAATTGCACGTGCACTCTTGCGCAACGATAGTGTGGGGGCAGAGCGTATTTTAAATGAATACAAAACTATTTTTTGTGATGATTTTTATATAGAAATTTGGCACCAACCGCGTATTCCCGAGGTGATGCGTGCTGTTGAGCCATTGGTGGCACTTGCGCGCAAAACCAATACTCCCCTGGTTGCTACGCAAGACATTCATTATCTTCGTAAAGAAGATTCTTTTTACCATGATGTGCTTTTGGCGGTGCAGACGGGACGCAATGTGGATAGTGAAGATCGATTTTCTTTGCGTGATGGTGATTTATATATGAAGTCGCCCGATGAAATGGCAAAGGATTTTGCGCAATATCCTGAGGCACTTACTAATACTCAGACAATTGCCGATATGTGTAATGTAGAAATTCCTTTGGGTGTTACTTTGCTTCCAGAATTTGGGGTTCCTGACGGCTTTGATGGGTTTTCGTATATGAAAAAACTTGTTGATGAGCGCATTGGAAAGCGCTTTACTACCATTACTCCACAGATACAAGAGCGACTTGATTATGAGCTTGGGGTTATAGAAAAGATTGGTTTTGCCGACTACTTTTTGATTGTGCAGGATTTTGTGAACTGGGCTAAAGATCATAAAATTGTGGTTGGCCCGGGGCGTGGATCGGCGGCAGGAAGCTTGGTTTCCTATATTCTTAACATTACCGACGTTGATCCGCTTAAGTATGATTTGCTTTTTGAACGTTTTTTGAACCCTGACCGTATCCAGATGCCTGATATTGATATAGATTTTACGGACGCACGCCGTGATGAGGTGCTTGGATATTTGAAACAAAAATACGGCGAGGATCACGTGGCACAGATTATAACTTTTGGGACTATGGCTTCGCGTGCGGCCATTCGGGACGCAGGGCGTGCACTTGGCTTTTCGTACAGCTTTTGCGATACCATCGCAAAGATGATCCCCTTTCAATACAATTTGCAAAAGTCACTTGATGAAGTTGGAGAACTTAAGGCACTCTACAGTGCAAATGCCGATGCGCGCAAATTAATTGACGCGGCACAACATTTGGAGGGTGTTGCGCGGCATGCTTCGGTGCATGCGTGCGGAACGGTTATTGGAAAAGATCCATTGACCAACTACATTCCTTTGCAATTTTCTCCGCAGGATCAAAACACTATTATCACTCAGTTTGAGATGCATACCATAGAAGATTTGGGTCTTTTGAAGATGGATATGTTGGGCTTAAAAAACCTGACTATTATTGAAAACACCCTGCGCCTTATCAAAGACATTCATGGTATTGATATTTCTATATCCGATTTGCCGCTTGATGATACGGAAACATTTGAGACATTGCAAAAAGGCAATACTACCGGCGTGTTTCAACTTGAGTCCAGCGGCATGAGGCGTTATTTGAAAGAGTTAAAGCCCACCGAGCTTGAAGACATTATTGCTATGGTGGCACTGTATCGCCCAGGACCAATTGATCTTATCCCCTCCTACGTTGCCCGCAAACACGGTAAAGAGTCGGTTACCTACTTACATCCTTTATTGGAACCCATTTTGGGAAAAACATATGGCATTGGCATATACCAGGAGCAAATGATGCGCATCGCTCGTGACCTGGCTGGTTTTACACTGGCTGAAGCTGATACGTTGCGCAAAGCTATTGGAAAAAAGATTAAAGAGCTTTTGGATCAACAGCAGGTTAAACTTATTGAGGGTATGGAGAAAAAAGGTATTGCGCCCGCTGTTGCGCGCCAGATTTGGGAACTTTTTCCGCCTTTTGCACGATATGGTTTTAATAGAAGCCACGCGGTGTGCTATGCCTTTATTGCTTATCAGACGGCCTATCTTAAAACCCACTACCCCATTGAGCTGATGACGAGTCTTTTTAACGCCGATGCGGGCGATATTGACCGTATTGCTTTTTTAGTGGGAGAGGCACGACGCAGTAACATTGCGGTCTTGCCGCCAGATATTAACGCAAGCGTTGGCGATTTTACACCAGAAGAAAAAGGAATTCGTTTTGGGCTTGGTGCCGTCAAAAATGTGGGGTCTAATATTGTGAGTGCCATTGTTGCCGAGCGTGGGCGCAAAGGACCGTTTTCTTCTTTTAGTGATTTTTTGATGCGCACCACACACAAAGATTTAAACAAAAAATCACTAGAAAGTCTTATTAAGGCGGGGGCTTTTGATTGTTTGGGGGTTGAGCGTTCGCAATTACTTTTTAATCTAGAAAAAATTATTTCTTTTTCCGGGCAGGTTCGTAAAAATGCTAATTCTTTGCAAAATAATCTTTTTGGGGGTGATGGAGGTGTTTTTCTACGCCTTGAGGCGTGTGATCCGGCGACCCCTGAAGAACGACTTTTTTGGGAAAAAGAGTTGATTGGATTTTATATGTCGGATCATCCTTTGCGAAAATATGAGAAAGTTTTGGCAACAAAAAATGTTTCATCAGTAAAAGATGTTTTGCATAATAAGGCGTCGGGTGGCGTACTGGGAAGTGTACGTATAGCCGGTGTGGTTGTTGATGTTAAAAAAATTATAACCAAAAATAAAAAGCAAATGGCTTTTGCAAAAATTGAAGATATGAGCGATACTATTGAGATAGTGGTATTTCCTGATTTGCTGGAGCGTAAAAACGATATCTGGCAAACAAACACTGTTGTAATTGTACAGGGTAAAACGTCTCTACGAGACAATGAACCTAAAATTATATGTGATGAGGTGGTAAAGTTAAATTAAATACCAAAGAGCAAATATTAAAATTACTTTGAAATATCTTATACTACATGGCCAAAAGAAAAATAGAAAAAAAGGATGACCTGCAAATGCATAAAGTCAGACATTCTTTGTCTCACTTGTTAGCAGCGGCAGTACTGGAAAAGTGGCCCAAAACAAAACTGGCGATAGGACCAGTTATTGAGAATGGTTTTTATTATGATTTTGACTTTGCCTCTCCTGTTTCAGATAAGGATCTTTTGGGTCTGGAAAAACGTATGCGCGAGTTTGCAAAAAGAAATCTTTCTTTCACCAAAAAAAATATCACATCTGCTCAAGCAGAGAAGCTGTTTGTCCATGCGCCATATAAAAAAGAACTTATTAGTGAGTTGCGCATCAAAAAAGCTCCCTTGAGTATTTATGAGACGAGCACTAATAAAGGTTCTAAAAAAGAAACGGTTTTTATGGATCTATGTTCAGGCCCCCACATCAAAAAAACATCAGAAATTGCTCTTGATGCTTTCAAACTAACTCATTTGGCTGGTGCGTATTGGCGAGGAGATGAAAAAAATAAAATGCTTACCCGTATTTATGGAGTTGCTTTTGCAGACAAAAAGGAACTGGATGTCTATTTGAAGATGCAAGAAGAAGCCGCCAGGCGCGATCATCGCGTTTTAGGCAAAGAACTTGGGCTTTTTGTGTTCTCTGATGTGGTGGGCAAGGGCTTGCCTTTGTGGACAGCTAAGGGCGCTATTATAAGAAGAGAGCTTGAAAAGTTTATTGTAGAAGAAGAAATCAAAAGAGGATATGAGCATGTGTACACCCCAGAGCTTGCCAATTTGGATTTGTACCGAAAATCTGGGCACTATCCTTATTATAAGGATTCTATGTATCCGTCTATGAAAATAGATGGTGATGAGTTTATGCTCCGTCCTATGACGTGTCCTCACCATTTTGAATTATATCTTTCGCGTCCACGTAGTTATCGAGAGCTTCCTATGCGTATTGCAGAACTTGCTAAATTGTTTCGCTACGAGCAATCTGGGGAACTTTCGGGATTGCTGCGCGTGAGAAGCTTTTGTCTTGCCGATGCACACATCATTTGCGCCGACGAAGAACAAGCAAAACAGGAAATTGCGGGTGCTTTGGATTTGATAGACTTTATATCCAAAACTTTTGGACTGAAAATGGGCAGGGATTATTCTTATCGTCTTTCTTTGGGAAACTCTAAAGATACTAAAAAATATTACAAAGCCCCCGCCCTTTGGGCTCGCGCCGAAAAAATACTGCGCGAAGTACTCCAAGAGCGCAGAGCTACTTTTGTAGAAGCAAAAGATGAAGCGGCGTTTTATGGCCCCAAAATTGACATACAAATGAAGAATGTTTTAGGCAAAGAGGATACCGCCTTTACCGTGCAGTATGATTTTGTGATGCCAAAACGATTTTCTTTGACGTATATCGACAAAGAAGGAAAGGATCGTGAGGCAGTTGTTGTCCACCGTTCTTCGGTTGGAGCAATTGAACGCACTATAGCTTTTTTAATAGAACGTTTTGCCGGTGCGTTTCCGATGTGGCTTGCTCCTGTGCAGGTAGCGGTTATTCCTGTTTCTCAGAAACACGGTGCGTATGCTAAAAAAGTTTCTCTTGCACTATCCGATTATGGTGTTAGGGTTTCTTTGGTTGATGATGGACAGACACTAGGAAAACGCATCCGTGCTATAGAACTTCAGAAGGTACCCTATACCATAGTTGTGGGTGATAGAGAAAAGAGTGCTAAGACAGTTAGCGTACGCAGTTATAAAAAGGGTCCTCTTGGAGAAATCGGCGTTGATGCTTTTGTCAAAAAGATAACTGATGAGATAAAAAAGAAGGGATAGTTGAGAAAGTATAATGTGGTAAAAGTATGGTGTATACGATGCAGGGAACAATTTTTAATTATTAGTTTTAAATTTTTAATTTGTTATTTGAAATTTTCTAAGTGGATTTTTGTATGCTAAAAAAGGTTATTGTCGTTGTGGGGCCAACCGCATCAGGAAAATCTGACCTTGCGGTACTAATTGCGTTCCATATTATCAAAAATAAAAAGCAATTTGGTGTCAGCGGTGCCGCAGTTATCTCTGCTGATTCGCGACAGGTATATAAAGGATTTGATATAACATCGGGCAAAGTTACAAAAAAAGAGATGGGTGGTATTGATCATTTTATGCTTGGTGTTGCTTCCCCTTTTCGTACTTATTCAGCATCCCGCTACAAAAAAGAAGCGTCAAAAATAATTGCCACCTTGCATAAGAAAAACATTATTCCCATTGTATGTGGCGGTACTGGATTTTATATTAATTCGCTTTTATATGACTACTCCCTTCCTAATGTTGCTCCTAGTGCTTCTTTGCGTGCTCGCCTTAATACAAAAACAACTGCTCAACTTTTTAATCTTTTAAAACAAAAGGATTCGTTGCGCGCAACGTCTATAGACCGATATAACCGTCGCCGTTTAATACGTGCGCTTGAGATTATTCTTACCACTGGTAAAAAGGTTCCTCCCCTTTTGCACAAAAATATGTATGACGCTCTTGTTTTAGGTATTCATATTTCTTTTGATAACCTTGAAGAGAAGATAAAAAGCCGTCTTTTGGCGCGCATACGGCGTGGAATGATTACGGAAGTTACAAACCTTCATAAGCAGGGGCTTTCGTGGAAGCGCCTTGAGGGTTTTGGGCTTGAATATAGGTGGGTGTCACTTTTTTTACAAAAAAAGATTTTGCGCGACGAGATGATTGCGGCTCTTATCAAAGACATTCGCCATTATGCTAAGCGGCAGATGACGTGGTTTTCTAAAAACAAAGATATTGTGTGGGTTGATAAAACAAAACTATCCCGACAATTTGTTGGGATAGTTAATGAGTTTTTAAAAAATATTTAGAGGCGTTTTTCTAATGCTTGCGTAATACCCCCAAAATAACTTCTTGCCTCTTGTTCGCTAAGTAGTTGAGAACTTTCTTTTGCTTTTTGTTCTGGGAGTGTTGGTTCTCTCATTGCTCTTTTAAGGATTTTTGCTATTTCGGTAAGAAGAGCATTACGTGTTTTGAGTCTATCTGTTGTTGAATTAAGGAGTCCGTCTCTATGTAGCAAGGCAATATCATCATTGATCATATTGGCAAATCCCTCCCCTTTGTGCAAAATCCACTTATTTACCATTGAGGCTGCTACCACCGTCAGTTTCCTGTTATGAGTTTCTATACTGTTTCTTTTTTCTGGTTCTTCTACAACTTCGTTGTCTTCTTCTTTTGAGACGTTTCTGAAAAATTTCTCTATCTGGACAAGCGCTTTTTTTCTTTCTGAAGTCATTCTTCCTATGTCTCTTTTGATGATGGGAGATATTTTATCCCAAAAAACTCCCCATGTAATACCCATCCCTTCTCTTCCCAATCTTTTTGCCGTTTCTTCAATGAGTTGAGTTAATTTCTTTCCTTCTTTTTCTAAGATGTTCTGCCCCATAGAGACTCTATCCACAAGATCAAATATCATCATGCGTAGTTGCTTTGTTTTTAGTTCAAATGCTTCTTGGTCCATTTCTTTCTCCTTCTGTATTAAGCGACCACGCTCTTCAATACCACTATCGGGTGAATATATGGACGGTCCTTTTACGGTTGGCTCTCTTTCTGAATCGGAGGTGTTAATTCCTTCTTCTGTTTCTCCTCCAAAATCTCCTGAATAATTTTCTTTCATATTTTTTATTTATTACTTTTTTTAAAAAGCTCAATGATGGTTGTTGGGTTTGCCCTGCCTTTTGTTTCCTTCATTACCTGCCCAATGAGAAATTGCAAAGCATTTTCTTTACCTTCTTTATAATTATACCATACTGAATTGTTTTCGTCAATAACCTTATCAATAACCGCCCCTAGTTCGCTTTCGTCCGATATTTGCCCAAGATTTTGCTCTGCTAGCGCATCTTCTGGTCCAATACCCGTATCAAAGCTTTGTGCGAGTATATCCTTTGCTACCCTACTTGAGATAGATCCCTTTTCTATTAACAATATAATATCTGCTATGTGTGCTGGGGTCAATTTGGAAAGCGCCAGAGGTACTTTTCTATCTGCCTCAAGTCCCTTGGCGTCTGAGGTAATATAATTATAGACCAAATCAATAGAGGTGTCTTTGTTTTCTGCACGCAGTTCTGATACCGCTTCTTCAAAAAAATCACCCAAAAACATATCCTGTACTAAAAACGACGCGTGCTCGTGTGAGAGATTGTATTCCTGGGAGAATCGCTCCCTGCGCTGCTGAGGAGTTTCTGTAATTGTTGCCCCCATTGCTTGAATATAGGTTTCATCAAATACCAGTGGCGGAATATCGGGCTCTGGAAAATAGCGGTAGTCATGTGCGCTTTCTTTGGATCGTTGGGAGAATGTTTCTTCCTTTGTCTCATCCCATCCGCGCGTTTCTTGTACAACTTTTTCTCCTTTTTCTAAAACCTTTTGTTGACGCTTAATTTCAAAGGCGGCTCCACGCTCTAACGATTTAAATGAATTAAGGTTCTTCACCTCTACTTTGGTTCCTAGTGTGTTTTCGTCATCTGATATTGATATATTTGCTTCAAGACGCAGATTTCCTTTTTCCATATCGGCGTTTGAAACTCCTAGATAGCGCAGTAATAGTTGAAACTCCTGTGCAAATTCAGTAAGTTCCTTGGGGTCATGAAAATCCGGCTCAGTTACTAGTTCCATAAGAGGAACTCCGGCGCGGTTAAAATCAACTAAAGAACTTTTACCATCTGCGGCGTGAGAGAGTTTTGCGGTGTCTTCTTCTAGGTGAATGCGTGTTAAGTTAATCTTTTTTTTGTTTTCCGGAAGTACCAAAAAACCTCCACTGCAGAGTGGCTGATCATATTGGCTTATTTGATATGCTTTTGGAAGATCGGGGTAGAAGTAATTTTTTCTATCAAATTTTGAATTGTGGGCTATTTGCGCATTCATCGCCAGCCCCGTTTTTATTACCATTTCTATGGCTTTTTTGTTGGGCGTTGGCAATGTTCCTGGGTGTCCCATACAAATAGGGCACACATTTTTATTGGGCTCTATTTGGTTTGGATCGTTTTTGCAGTCGCAAAACATCTTAGAGCTTGTTTTAAGCTCGGCATGAATTTCTAGCCCTATGGTGGGTTTATATTCCATATATTTCTATATTACCCTATTTAAACCCCCTAAACAATAACCAAAAACCTCTTATAGGAGGTTTTTGGTTATTTTCTTTTGGCTTTTTTTCTAATCCTTTTATCTTGGGTCTACTTTGTAATTTCAATCCCCATTGAACGGGCTGTTCCTTCTATAATTTTCATTGCTCCTTCTACGCTTGTAGCATTTAGATCTTCCATTTTCTTTTCTGCTATTTCTTTCACCTGCTCTTTGGTTATTGTTGCTGCTTTGTTTTTGAGTGGATCGCCTGATCCTTTTGCGATGTTTGCCGCTTTTTTGAGCATATCAGACGCTGGGGATGTTTTAAGTTTAAATTCAAAAGTTCTATCTTCAAAAATAGAAATTACTGCCGGAATCACGCTTCCAGTCATTTCTTTTGTTGCTTCGTTGAACTGCTGACAAAACTGTCCAATATTAATACCCGTTGGTCCAAGTGCTGTTCCCACAGGAGGTGCTGGATTTGCTTGCCCTGCGGGCAGTTGCAATGTAATTTTTCTTTGTATTTTCTTTGCCATAATATATATGCGATTTACTATATCTTTTGTATCTGTACTGAGTCAAGTTCCATCTCTGTTTCACGACCAAACACGGGAATCGCTACTTTTATACGGCCGTGCTCTTCGTCAACGTTGGTTATTTTACCTTCATAATCTTTAAAGGGTCCGTCAACCACCTTTACCAGATCATTAACAATATATTCAACTTTAAATCTCGTTTCTTCTTTGCCACGATTCATACGTGCCATGATGTATTCTATCTCGTCACGTGAAAGTGGTGTTGGTTTTGTTGAGTCGGGTCCTACAAAACCCATCACACGCGGCGTGTTGCGGACAACATACCATGAGTCTTCTGAGAGGGTCATGTCTACCAACACATAGCCGGGATAAATCTTATCCTCAACAATGCGCTTTTTACCATTTTTAATACGAATTTTTTTCTCTTTTGGCACCAACACCTCAAATATCTTATCCCCCATTGAGAGCGATTCAACGCGCTGTTTAAGATAGCGGGTTACTGCGTCTTCATATCCTGAATAGGTATGGAGTGCAAACCACTGACGTTTTTTTTCTTCCTCTTTTTGTTTGGGTTCTTGTGGCTGTTGATGTGTGTGCGAGTTGGTATGTGTCATAGTTTTTTAGAATTTATAAAACTAACGACTTGAGCCCCAGAGAAAAGACAATATCTAATACTCCCAAGAAAAGCGCGACCCCCAAAGAAACGCCAATAACAATCAACGTTAAACGTACCGTCTCTTGCCGAGTGGGCCAATTAACTTTTTTAAGTTCGCTATATGATTGTGTAAGATATGCTTTTACTTTGCTGACCATATATTTCTTCTATTTAAAAAGAGCGTCGGGGCTCTTTTGCTCCCAATATACTACTCTCAAAACTAAATGTCAAGATTCTCTACGGTTGTAGCGCGGCTTTGAATAAAGTGCTTGCGCGGTTCTACTTTACTGCCCATAAGCACGTCAAACATTCTATCTGCTTTTTGAGCGTCTTCAACAGTTACCTGTTTGAGCACACGCGTTGTTGGATCCATGGTTGTCTCCCAGAGTTGCTGGGGGTTCATTTCTCCAAGACCTTTATAGCGCTGTATTTTAATTCCCTTTATTGCTTCCTGGGTTTCCTGTGCTTCTTCTTGTTTTTCCTCTTCTTTCTCTTCTTTTTTGACGGCTTTTTTTTCTGCTTTTGACGCTTGTAGTTCTATAATTACTTTTTCCTTTTCATCGTCAGAATATGCATAGCGTGCCTCGCGTCCTTTTTGTATACGATATAGTGGTGGTTGGGCTATGTATAAATAACCAAATCCAATAATTTCTTTAAAATAGCGAAAGAAAAGTGTTAACAGTAATGTTCTAATGTGTGCACCATCAACGTCAGCATCGGTCATAATAATCACTTTGTGATAGCGTACTTTTTCTGCATTAAAATCCGTACCAATTGCAGCACCCAGTGCTATAACCAGTGATTTTATTTCGTTGTTGGCAAGCATTTTATCAAGACGCGCCTTTTCTACATTTAAAATTTTTCCACGCAGAGGCAATATGGCCTGCGTGCGTCTGTCGCGACCCTGTTTTCCAGATCCACCCGCTGAATCTCCCTCCACAATAAAGAGCTCTGATTCTGCTGGGTCACGCGATGTGCAGTCGGCAAGTTTTCCGGGGAGTGATAGGCCCTCAAAAGGACCCTTGCGCAAGACGGTCTCTTTTGCCGCTTTTGCCGCTCGGCGTGCTTTTGCCGCCAATAGACATTTTCCCATCATTGCTTTGGCGTCGTTGGTGTGTTTGGTTAAATACTCTTTGAGCCCTTCTGCAACCACACTTTCTACTGCCGTGCGAGCTGGGGGGTTTCCTAATTTTGCCTTTGTTTGACCTTCAAATTGTGGCTCTGGGATTTTAACCGAGACAATAGCCACCAGACCTTCGCGTACATCGTCTCCGGTGAAGTTCTCCTCTTTTTCTTTGACATAATTATTTTCACGTGCGTAGTCATTGAGCACGCGCGTTAGAGCTGATCGAAATCCGGTAATATGCATCCCACCCTCTGGTGTATAAATATAATTTGCAAATCCCAGTTCTTTTATTTCTGTATCATTGTTGTATATTAAAGCAACTTCAACATCAATATTTTCCTGTTCTTTGTGGATATAGAATGGTTCATTTTGTAGTGGATCACTATATTCATTAAGGTACGCCAAAAATGAAACGATACCTCCTTCAAAATGGAACGAGTAGTAGAGTGGTGCCTCTTGGCGTCGATCTATTATCTCTATGGTAACGTTTCCTACCAAAAACGCCTGCTGACGAAGATGGTCTATGATTTTATTTCTATCAAAATCTCCTTTTGAAAATATTTCCAAATCTGGTTGAAAAGTAATGGTTGTTCCTGTTGTTTGTGAGGATCCTATTTTTTTAACCTTTCCTTGTGGAACACCTTTTTTATATTCCTGTACAAACACACCTCCATCTCTTTGTATTTCTGCTTTTGTCCACGTTGAAAGTGCGTTAACAACCGAGACCCCAACACCATGTAGTCCTCCAGCAACTTTGTATGATTCGCCTCCAAACTTTCCACCGGCGTGCAGTGTTGTCATAACTGTTTCAAGCGCCGATTTTTTTGTCTGCGCATGTGTCTCTACGGGAATACCACGTCCATCATCTTGCACAGAAACAATGTTGTCGGGTAAAAGTTGCACACAAATGTGTTTGGCAAACCCCCCCATTGCTTCATCAATGGAGTTATCAAAAACTTCCCACACGAGGTGGTGAAGTCCTTCTGGACCGGTTGATCCGATATACATACCGGGTCTTTTTCGTACCGGTTCTAGGCCCTCAAGAACAAATATGTCTTTGGCGCCATATGATGGTTTATTTTCCTTTTCTTGTTTTGCCTTTGGCATTGTAATGGGTAAAAAAATAAGGCCCTTTGGGCGACGTCTGGCTCAATTTTCTCCGTTTCCAAGACATCCCATAATCCCTATTAGTATAGCAATTTTTACTTTCAAATACAACCCCAAAAACCTACACAAAGGCTTGTTTTTATGGGGTCTTTTGGCTTTTTTTTAGGATATCCACATTATAAAGAAGAGGTGTTTGGGACCACCTGTTCAATGGCGTCAAGAAGGTCTTTTTTTGCCTCTAGAAGTGATTTTTTGACCATTGCACCAGCAGCTCCAGGATGGCCTCCACCACCTAATTTGAGCGCTATTTTTGACACATTTAGTACATCTTCACTTTCGGTGCGAATACTTATTTGGGTAAGTGCGTCTTCTTTTTCTACAAGTAAGGCAACAATACGCCACTGTGGAACCTGTTTTAAAAAATCAACGATTTGCGCTTTTGCTACATCGTCTTGTGTTATATTTTTTTCTTGTATCATGGCACGTGTTATAGAAACAAGAGCAACACGACCTTCATAATACACTTCTACATTCTGATATGCCAATCCCATAAACGCGACTTCTCCTGGTGTTTTTGTATTTTCTACTTTTCGTACTACATCCGAGAAGTTGTCTGATTGTTTTGCACATTCTGCTGCTGCTTGGAGTGTATCAAATGATGTCTTTGGATATTTAAAACCCCCAGTGTCAGTATACAAACCTAAAAACAGGGCGTCGGCAGCGTCTTTGGAAATAGTAATGCCCCACGCTATAAAAAGGCCTACCAACATTTGAGCTGTTGCCGCGTATTTTTCGTCAATCCAATTTATATCACCAAAACCCTGATTGGTGCCGTGATGATCTATCACCACTACGCGCATATTTTTAGGAAATATAACGTCACCCTTGCTTGATATCATTTCAAGCGACGCACTATCAAGAACAATAAATAGATCAAACAATAATGTGTCTATATCAAAAAAACTTTTTTTTTCTATAATTTCAAATCCTTTAAGAACTGAAAATGAATGGGGTTTTGGCGTGTCGCCTTCTATAATAGTTACATCTTTGTCCATTTTTTTGAGTACATGATACATACCCAAGGCACTGCCGATGCTGTCGCCATCAGGCGCCCGATGCAAATGCAAAAGTATGCGTTCTGCTTTTTGAATTTCTTTGAGAATCTGGGGGGCAATTTTTTTGAGTTTATCACTCATATTTTTGGGGAGGCTAAGGAGATTTGAACTCCTGCTAACAGGACCACAACCTGTTGTGCTACCACTACACCATAGCCTCCATGTTTTTAATTGTTCGCATTCTTGATTTTACGTGGTTATTTGATAAAATCAAGAGAATCCAATCCTGTCCTTGTTTTGCCCCCGTAGCTCAACGGATAGAGCAACTCCCTTCTAAGGAGAAGATGGGGGTCCGATTCCCTCCGGGGGTACGTAATAAAAATGTTTTTCCAATAAGTTAAATAAACTTTTTCATCTTTTTTCCTTTATATCTTTTTACTTCTTCAAGAAACTTTTTATTGTTTCTATCGCTGTGTTCTATGGAGTGACAGTTTGCACACAACAGAGTGCATTTCTTTAGTTCATGTTTTATAGATTCCCAACTCTTATTTGCTACATTACCAACAGTAAAATCCTTCTTTTGGGGATTTTTGTGATGAAATTGAAATATCGCCTGATCTCCACTCAATCCACATTTTATACATTTTCCTCCAAGCAATTGAATCGCGGCAAGTTTTGTTCTATATCTTCTGATTTTTGTATTACAAGATCCGCAGCGAGTCCGCATTTTGTTTTGATAATCTTTAAACTCTTTTCCACAAAGACTACATGTCCTCATAATACCAGTATATCATATATTGCTCTACCAAAACAGATTGCAAAAAAAATCAGATATGATATTATCAAACTGTTTCATTGTGCAGTTTTACAAAATAATATGCCGCGGTAGCTCAGTGGTAGAGCGCATCCCTAAACTCTTTGGGGCTTTCTGTAGTAATACAGATTGAAAAATCAGGTGAATTCGGGGAAAACTTAGAAAAACTAAACAATCCCGAGCCAAGCCCCGATACCAATCGGGGAAGGTGTAGAGACTATCCTTTTTAGGAGTACTCAAGTATATATACTTGCGGAAGCGCCTGATCCCGTACCCTTTTTAGGGCGGGAATGATATAGTCCAAACTCTTTTTGGAAGAGGATGGCGTCGGGGGTTCAATTCCCTCCCGCGGCACAGTTGGTAGATTTTAGTTAGAGACGGGCCGTAGTGTAATGGCTAGCACGAGTCCTTTGGGAGGATTTAGTTCGGGTTCGAGTCCCGGCGGCCCGACAGAATATAATGTCCTGCCTTTTTAGGCAGGACATTATATTTTTACTATGATCCAAGACATAAACAAAAAACCCGTTCCGATACATCGAGACGGGTTTTTTTGTTTATGCGATATGAAGTGTTTCTTTAACTTTTGCAACAATACTGTCTATATCCCAATCTGATTTTATAAGATAGTACGCTGGTTCATCTTTAGCTACTGCCCAGGTAATATCGTTATCAGCTGTTAAATTGGTCAAGATGATAACGGGTACCTTTTTGCCCCATTCGTTTGCTTCTCGTAGCTTTCGTAGCATTTCTATCCCATTCATTTTGGGCATTATAATATCAAGTAAAATAATACTGGGGCGTTTTTCCAAAGCTATTTCTAGACCCTTATTTCCATTTTTTGCCTCCAATATTTCAAATCCCTCTCTTTTTAGCTTGTCTGAAAGTGCGAGGCGGACAGATCCTTCGTCCTCTACCAGAAGGATGAGCGCGCTTTTGTTGTTTATTTTAAAACCGTAGCTTGCCACTTGTGAGCGGTTACCCGCTAAATTAAGTACTACATATGTCCAGGTGTTTTTTGATATGTTCCCGAGTGATAGATTACGAATATTGGCACCCATGTTACTATTTTTTGCATATGAAAAGCGCAGTCGTCCGCCTTGTATGTCTTCTGATGTATATATCCAAAATCCTACTTTAGTGTATGATGACCAATCCTGTGATGTAATATTTTTATACCAAAAATCTCCACTTTTCTGATCTCCATTAACACATTTTATTGCATTATTTCCTTCATGATAAAACGTCCCATCAGCACTAAACCCGTTAGAACACGCTCCATCAAGAATCCAGCCAGATGTGCTATTTGCTGCATCCAAAACATTAGCAACCACCCCCGCGGTTGATTGTGCGGTTGTATATCCATGAGATCCGTTTGTCCCAATAGGGAGCGTCCACCCAGCAGGAACGCTTACTACAAGCTCTCCTGAATCCATTGTTTCTGAGGCACTAAAGGTAAACTGAATATTATTATCGGTTGATCCGGCAACAACCGAGGAAGGACTCACTGTCGCATTTCCTGATCCATCAGCTGCAAAAGTCGGCCATAAGCTTGATGCTGCCCACACAAGAGCAATTAAAGCGCCTACAATAACGATACTCTTTCTATGTTGTGGGGGTATATAAAAAATAGATCCTTTTTCCATAAAAATTTCTATTTGGCTAATTATATTAGTATACTATTCTAATTAGTATACCATCTTTATTAGATTTTTGTGTCAAGTTTCTTGGAGTATCAATGAAAAAAACTCGCGCCTCCTCGTTATGCCATGAGTTTTTTGATTGCGGTAATTTGTTTTTTTGCTTCTCTGGTAGCACCCGTCATTAGGGCGTGAAGGTCTTTTTTGTTCACATCGCTCCATTTAAACTTGGCTACTGGCGGCGCTATAACAATGTCGGCATATTCAGCTCCTGCACGCGCCAGTGAGTGCATAAAAATCATTAACGAACGGGCTGATAAGGAAAAGACGTTTTTATACTCACGCCAATGAAATCTGTATTCTCCATGCAAATTAACCGCAACAACAATATCAGCTCCCATTTTGCGCACATTTTTTGCGGGAACTGGATCGGTATACACGCCATCAATTAAGACATCTCCTTCTACTTTGAGTGGTGAAAAAAGTGGTAATATTGCCGAGCTCGCCCGAATGGCTCTAAATAATGTTCCTGATTGCAAATAAAGTGGCACACCAAGCTTGGTGCTTGTTGCTACTGCAACGAAAGGAATTTTTAAATCACTGAATTTTGCTTTTTTAAAATAACTTTTGAGAATTTCGTGTGTCTTTTCTTCGTCTAAAAATATGGAGTCGGTTATAGGATTTTCAATGTCGGCAAAGAGTCGTGCCAGATCCTGATCAAAAACCATTTTTTCAAGAACTTTTGTGTCTTTGGTAAGCGCATAGAGAGCCCCCACAACAGCGCCCGCACTAGTGCCGGCAATATAATCAATGGGGATATTATTTTTTTCAAGCAGCTTTATAATTGCAACATGCGCTGCTCCTTGTACTCCGCCACCACTTAAAGCAAGGCCAATTTTTGGTCGTCTCTTTTGCATAGAAGTATTATAGCATTAAAACATTGAGCATATAAACAACATATCATCTAAACATTTAAACAATTCATCACTTCAGCATATAAGCGGGGGAATAGAAAACAAAATCAGTATTTTCCCTTTTTTAGTCACTACCCACCCGCCCGCCAAGTAAGCCGTAGGCGTTGTGAGCGGGTTATTTACTAATCTCTATTGACTTCTCTGCTTTGGTATCATGTCACATAGGAACTTTCGTTCTCTCAATCCCCGAGTCGCTCTCCATGAGCACGAAGCAGAAGAAGCCGCAACCCTCGCCGAGATCATTGCTGAAGCGAAGGCGGAAGAGGCCGAGGAAGAAGCGACCACTCTGACAGAGAGTGAGTGGGAGAAACGAAGGAAAACAGCCCACACCTTTCCTGTCAAAGTGTGGCAGAGTCCCGACACAAACGTTCTTCGCGTCCGTGTTGGAGAGGATAATCTTCCCGATCTGCTCGAGCAACTAGACTGGGAGCTGTCCCGGTCTAATCGGCCCCATCACCCTCCCCTCTCCAATGAGGATCACCGAAACCTCGTGGACCGCCGATAATCCTTGTTCGCGCACCCCGTCCGTCCCCGCTTTTTGGGACGGACTTTTTTATTTGACTTGATTTTTTGGTTGTGTAAAAATGCCACCAGGAGGAATGGCGATGCCACACAAGATTGGTCGTAAGAATTCTGGTTCTGTTGATGTTTTCCTGCAGTCATTACAGGAAACGCTGGACAGGCAAACACGGGAAGAAAGTGTCAAAGCTGGTCGGCCATGGTGGCGACCCCTACTTGATGCACTCTCCAGCAAAAAACGTCCTTTTGTTATCAGATGTAAACCAGAAGAAGAGCAAGCGATCATTGAGGCGCTCAAGCAATGCGACGGTCCCAATGAATCTAAAGTTTTTATCATCGTTGATGACGATTGTCACTGCTCCTTATCACCTTAGGACGACTGCACAGCACACCCCGACTCGTCGGGATCCGTCCCACCTTTTTGGGGCGGCTTTTTTTATTGTGCTATGGTGAGTGTTTTGCGGATAGCATCAAATTGGTCCAAAATAGCTTGCTTATTAAATTCAGTTACCGTGCCTGCTGGGTAATTTTCAAAAACGCTGTAGTGAATAAAATAACGCATTGCCATACAAGGGTTGGTTCCTGGCAGAGCATACACCGCCTCTTCGTAGCGATTCCCTGTTCCCGCATCGGTACTTGAAGCAAACGAGTAGGTCATATCATTCTCATCTATTGTTCTCGCTTGTTCGTTTTGATTTGCCAAAAAAAGATTGGCGCTACATTGTTGTGTTTGTGGTATTTGTTCGACGCTCAAGTAGGTATCGGCGCCTAGATTTGTCCCTTCTGCCATATCTTGTGGAATAGTGAATGAAACACCGGAAATATCTTTATTCGGCCCCAGTGCTTGGTAGACATACTCTTTGTTGACGCTATAGCCGTTTGGATACCGCAACGAAAACCCTTGTGCTCTATTTTCATACACATTAGGGAGATTTCCTGGATCTGGCGCTACTAAAATACATCCAATATAATTTTTTTGCTCGTTGTTCTCCAAAACTAACGCGCCGTTCCCCTTGTTCCAAAAAACAAACGACTCATTACTATTTACATAACGCGCTCCATCAGCTGATATAGTTTGTGCTAAATCCATAGAGCGTCCATCGCTCAGTGTTAGAAAGACACTTCCCGTTGACGTTGGTGGTTCTCCTGGATTTGGCCGGGGAGCTTCTGGCCCCTTGTAAAAAGAGGCGTCAATTGTTTTACCGTCATTGCATTGAAACATTACCGAACTGATAAGTGTTTTTGTGTTATCTGCAGTATTGTTTTTATTACCCAGCGCAAACCATACAATAAGCGCGCCGATGATGATAATGCCAAGAATAATAAGTAGTTTTTTCATAAGAGTATTATAGCATAATAACTTTTGATTTGCTCTGGATATTTTTGGTTTTATCTAAGGTGAAATAAGATGTGGTCATTATACCAAAAAGTTCGGACTTATTTCCAGCAGAACCCCGAATGAGGCACGCGCGGAGCGCGTGGTGACTTTGACCTAAATCGTACGCTCGACGAATCGCCCCGCCTCCGCCTCGCTTCACTCGGCAACACCAAAAAGAAAAAAGTTCCTTACTTTTCTGATTTTCGCGGGGGTGATTTTTTCTAAAATGGAAAGGACATTTTTCTTTTTGGGTTCTGCCCTCCAAGTATTCGGGCAGTGTGGCGGGGCGAAATACAATTCGGACGAGGCAAAGCAAAAACTATTTTTGCGGGAAGAAAGAATTTTGCTTTGCCCCGACTGATTTTTTTAAAACGGTGGGGATTTTGTATCCGTCGCGCAGGAGGGTGCGGGAGGAATGCGCGGCGGATTCTTT
>Ga0210057_1000532_pt1 | contig 62521 bp, 90 predicted proteins | sample CryGeyCG2114_010_2_FD_183968 | JGI IMG/M metagenome (GOLD analysis project Ga0210057, IMG submission 183968) | Groundwater microbial communities from aquifer - Crystal Geyser CG10_big_fil_rev_8/21/14_0.10 (SPAdes) (version 2) | ecosystem: Environmental > Aquatic > Deep subsurface > Groundwater ...
GAAAACCGCAAAGCTTTTAAAATAACTCAAACTTGAACGCATGAAAATGGAAACTCTCAAACGCAAAACTAGAAGAAACTTAGATAGCAGGAGCTTCGCACTCGATAAGCATTTTGAAGGTGAATCTAGCTTTGAAAAACAAATAAATGATGTTCTCCCAAAAGTAGTACCTGAAAAAATTCCAGAAAGAATTAAAATTTATTACGATTTAAGAGAAATCTTCGAAGATATAAAGGCAGTAATGGAAATAAACTTAGAGATAAACAGAGAATTTTTCAAAGGTTACTCCAACAAATCAGATTTATTTTTTGATTCTTTATACAAAAAATGGGGTTTGTAATTATTTTTTAACTTCAATCTTTTTCATTCCACCCATATAAGGATGAAGAATTTTTGGTATCAAGATTGAACCATCTTTTTCTTGAAAGTTTTCCATTAAGGCAATTAAAGCCCGTGGCGACGCGATAACTGTATTATTGAGCGTATGAACAAAGTAAACTTTCCCGCCCTTCTCTGCCCGTATATTCAACCTTCTTGCTTGTGCATCTGTAAGGTTAGAACAACTTCCAACTTCAAAATATTTCTTTTGCCTTGGACTCCAAGCTTCAACATCAGCAGACTTCGATTTCAAATCTGCAAGGTCTCCACTGCAACATTCCAAAATCCTAACAGGAATCCCTATTTCCCTAAAAACATTAACTGAAAGTTCAAGCATTTTTTCATACCATTCGTAAGAATCTTCGGGATCACACACTATAATCATCTCTTGCTTTTCAAACTGGTGAACTCTGTAGAACCCTTTTTCTTCAATTCCATGTGCCCCAACTTCTTTTCTGAAACAAGGTGAAACGCCAGTAATTTTCAAAGGCAAATTTTTTCCGTTCAAAGTTTTTCCAGAAAACATCCCAATTAAAGAATGTTCACTTGTACCAATTAAATACAAATCTTCTCCTTCAATTTTATACATCATATTGTCTTTTTCCTTAAAACTCATAACCCCCTCAACAACTTCACTCCTAATCATAAAAGGAGGAATAATAAATTCAAATCCTTCTTTAATCATATAATCCTTTGCGAAAGAAATTAGTGCAGAATGCAATCTCGATAAATCGCCACGAAGATAATAAAATCCATTTCCGGAAGTTTTCCTCGCAGTGTCAAAATCAACACTCTGAAGTTTTTCTGCGAGTTCAGCATGATTGAAAATTTCGTAAATGGGAACTTTCGGTTCGCCGTATTTTTTAACCTCAACATTTTCAGATTCATCTTTTCCAATAGGAACAGATTCATGCATGATGTTGGGAATTTTCATCAAAATTTCTTTTATTTTTTCTTCAAAATTTTTTCTTTTTTCTTCAATTTTTTCAATTTCTTCTGGAATTTCTTTAGCTTTCTTTTTTAATTTTTCAGCTTCTTTTTTATTCCCATTTTTTATCTCTTCAGCAATGTTCTTTGAAAATTTATTTCTATCAGAACGTAATTTGTCTTCATCGTATTTCAACTTTCTCCATTTAGAGTCAAGTTTTAAAATTTCATCTACCAAGGGAAGTTTTACATCCTGAAACTTCTTTTTTATATTTTCTTTTACTTTTTCAGGATTTTCTCTCAAAAGGTTTATATCAATCATAATAAAATGAGAATAAACTCATATTTAAATTTAATTAAATTTATACAAGGGAAAATTTAAAAGCAAAGTTCTCTTTATTTTACAATGGTTGAATTGTTGACGGATCTCGCGCCGTCATTTGCCGTATTGTACAAGGGGATGATAGCAACTCTTCCTAATTGGGCACAGAATTTCATACAGCTTTTCGCCTTATCAATTTTGGTCGTTATCTATACTATTTTCGTGTGGAAATTTTACAGATGGATTGCAAAAAAAAATCTTCTTGAACTTAATCTTTCAAGGTTTAACCATTCACAGCACGCAGTAATTGCAAAACTTTTTGGAGCATTAATTTATTTTGTAGAATATTTGATAATTCTTCCTTTCGTAGTCTTTCTGTGGTTTGGAATCTTCACTCTATTTTTAATTCTTTTGACAAAAAGTTTGGAATTAGAAGCTATCCTCTTTGTTGCGGTTGTCATTGTAACTGCTATAAGGATGACTTCTTATTACAAAGAAGATTTGGCTCGAGATATTGCAAAAACTATTCCTTTCACCCTTCTTGCTGTGGCAGTCACTCAAGAACTTTTCTTCAATTCGGTAAATATCCTGAATAATCTTTCAATAATGCCTGGATTTTTTTCGGACATTTGGATATACCTTATTTTTATAGTTGCAGTCGAGTTTTTCTTAAGAATATTAGATATCATTTTCATTGCTTTTGACCTTCATAGTGATGAAGAAGTCAAAAAGGAAGATTAAGTTTGATCAAAATTTAGAACCAAATTTTTTTGATTTTCTAAAGAAAGGTTTTTAAACCATTTTTAAATAAATCTAATATGGCAAAGGTAAGAATAAAGTTAAACTCAACAGACATAGGAATGCTTAACGAGATTTGTGATTCAATTAAAGAACTTTCCAAGAGCTCTGGAATTGCAATTTCAGGACCAGTTCCTCTTCCTACAAAAAAACTTAAAGTCACAACAAGAAAATCACCTTGTGGAGATGGAACAGCCACTTTCGACCGATATGAAATGAGAATTCACAAAAGATTAATTGACCTTCCTGCAAATGAAAAGGTTCTTCATCACATAATGAGGATGAGAGTTCCAAAGTCAGTCAATATAAAAATTGAAATGAAAGATTAATTATTAAATTTGATGCTATTCTTTCACTCATAAAATTCTCTTTTTTCTTCAGTTCAAAAATTGCAAAATGTTTATAAAATTCTTTTCTCTGTAAAAAACGTGGGAGAAGTCCGAGGATTGACTTTTGGGAAAAATATTGAGTTAGTAATTGCTGATTTGAACGAGGGTGAAGAGGGATGGACTGTTGTTGACGCACTCGAACTGCATTATGATTATAATCCTTATCTTTACTTGGAAAAACCAATTTCAAAATTTTGTGATAGGAAAAACGGAAAAGTTCTCCGTGTAAAAAGAATTGGTCCAAAAAAAGACGATTTTATCGTATTTGCAGATGAAGTTTATAATTATCTCTGGAAAAGGTACTTTCTTGAACCCGACGATTTTGAATGCGACTCACTTGAAATGGGAATTGCAATTCTCGATTATGAAAAACAAAAAACAAATGAAGACCGACTTCAAGAAGCAGTAAATAATGAAAACTACACCCTTGCAGCAAAGATAAGAGACAGAATGAAAAAAAATTTTTAATTTCTAAAAACCCTTATAAATACTATTCTCTTATTTAGATCGAGAGGGAAATCAATGGGAAACAGTAAAAAATCTTTTGTATTAAAATTTAATGAAATAGGGATAAAAGACATCCCTCTCGTCGGAGGGAAGAATGCTTCTTTGGGAGAGATGTTTCTGAAACTGACTAAAAAAGGGGTTGCAATTCCAGACGGATTCGCAATAACTGCTTATGCATACAACTATTTTTTGGAAAAGTCCGGATTAAAGTCTAAAATAAAAAAATCACTTTCAACTCTTAATGTAAAAAACTCAAGAAACTTGGCTGAACATGGAAAAAAAGTAAGAGAAGAAATTCTTAAAGAAAATCTTCCATTGGAATTGGAGGAAGAAATAATAAAAAGTTACAAAATTCTATCCAAAAAATATGGGGAAAAATATACGGATGTTGCAATCCGTTCATCAGCGACGGCAGAAGATCTTCCAGATGCATCTTTTGCAGGACAGCAGGAAACATTTCTTAATGTTCGTGGAGAAAAAGAAGTTTTAATTGCATGTAAAAAAGCTTTTGCTTCACTTTTTACAGACAGAGCAATTTTTTATCGTCAAGAAAAAGGATTTAGTCATTTTGACATTGCACTCTCGATCGGAGTTCAAAAGATGGTGAGAAGTGATCTCGCTTCTTCTGGGGTCATGTTTTCAATTGATACCGAATCGGGTTTTAAAGATGTTGTTTATATAACTTCAATTTATGGATTGGGAGAAAATATTGTGCAAGGAGCGGTAAACCCCGACGAATTTTATGTTCACAAACCTACACTGGAAATGGGGTTTAAACCGATAATTTCAAAAAAAATTGGTGAGAAAAAACTAAGAATGATTTATTCAAAAAATTCCGAAAAGCCCGTTAAAAATATCTATGTCCCAGAAGAAAAGAGAAAAGAATTTTCCATAACAAATGAAGAAATTTTAAAGCTTGCCAAATGGGCAATTTTAATTGAAAACCATTACCAAAAACCAATGGATATGGAATGGGCTAAAGATGGAAAATCTGGAAAAATTTTTATCGTTCAGGCAAGACCTGAAACTGTCCAGAGTAGAAAAGATGTAAATATCCTTAGAGAATATGTTCTTGAAAAAAAAGGTAAAACACTAGTTGAAGGAAAAAGTGTAGGGTCAAAGATTGGTTCAGGGAAAGTGAGAGTGATAAAAGACGTTTCTGGAATTCACTCATTTAAAAAAGGAGAAATTTTGGTAACTACTATGACTGACCCAGATTGGGTTTCAATAATGAAAAAAGCGTCCGCAATTGTGACTGACAAGGGTGGAAGAACGTGCCATGCTGCAATCGTTTCGCGTGAACTAGGAATTCCTGCCGTTGTTGGAACAGATAATGCTACAGAAGTTTTAAAAAACAACATGTTTGTGACAGTGAGCTGTGCTGAAGGAGAGCAAGGATTTGTGTACAAGGGAAAATTAAAATACAAGATTAAAGAACATAATTTACAAAAATTACCAAAAACAAAAACAAAAATAATGATGAATATTGGAACTCCTGAAAGAGCTTTTGAACAAAGTTTCATTCCAAACGATGGAATAGGTCTAGCTCGTGAAGAATTCATAATAAACTCATATATCAAAATACACCCAAATGCTCTTATTAATTTTAAAAAAATAAAAGATTTAAAATTAAAAAAAGAAATTGAAATTTTAACAAAAGGATACAAAGATAAACGTAAATTTTTCATCGACAAACTTGCAGAAGGAGTCGGAACCATTGCAGCAGCATTTTACCCAAAAGAAGTAATCGTTAGAACTTCCGATTTCAAATCAAATGAGTACGCAAACTTAATTGGCGGAAAGATTTACGAACCAAAAGAAGAAAATCCAATGTTGGGATTCAGAGGAGCAAGCAGATACTATCATAAAAATTTTATTGATGCATTTAAACTTGAATGCCTGGCGCTTAAAAAAGCAAGAAAGGAATTTGGATTAAAAAATATAAAGATAATGATTCCATTTTGTAGAACAGTCGACGAGGGTAAAAAAGTCTTGAAAATAATGGCTTCTTGCGGACTCAAAAGGGGAAAGGATGGACTTCAAGTTTATGTCATGTCTGAAATCCCTTCAAATATCTTGCTTGAAGAAGAATTTGAAAAAATTTTTGATGGTTTTTCAATCGGTTCAAACGATTTGACCCAGCTCACTCTTGGGTTAGATAGAGATTCCAGCATTACTTCAGAGATAGCAAATGAAAATAGTGAAGCAGTCAAACAATTAATTTCTGAAGCAATACATAAAGCAAAAAAGCACCGAAAAAAAATAGGAATTTGCGGACAAGCTCCATCAGATTTTCCTGAATTTGCACAATTTTTGGTGAAGGAAGGTATTGATTCGATTTCACTAAACCCAGACTCAGTTATAAAAACAACTCTTAAGATAGCCGAAGCAGAAAAAGATATAAAAAAATAATTTAATTTCCTGCATTTTTATATTTCTTAAAATCAAATCTTTCCTCGTAAAATCGAAGGAAATAAACTCCCTTGAAAAGATAATTTTCTTCTTCAATTTTCCACGAATTTCTATGTCCTTTCTTATCGAATTATTCTGTTTGTTCTTGAACGTAAATTTAAAATCCCATTTGTATAGTCATAACTAAGATAATTTTTGCTTAGTTGGAAAACTTCAATTTTTCCCTTTATAAACCTATAAAAAAATTGCTATAAAAATTATGTGCCCAGAAAAGAATTTCTATTTTAAAATTGTACTCTCTGGTAGAACTGTTTGGGGAAGCTATAAATTAAATTTATAAACACTTTTGTATTTTTAAAAAAATGAAGAATTCATTTAGGATAAAAAAGAAAACAGTAATATTTATAATTGTGATTTTACTTTTGGGAATGGTTACAGGATATTTCCTAACAAAAAAGGACATGACAAAAGTAAAAATAGAAACAAATTATGGAGACATAATTATAAATTTATATTCTGATATGCCGGTCACGACAGAAAACTTTCAAAGTCTAGTCGAAGAAGGAACTTATGACGGAACAATTTTCCATAGAGTAATTAATGGATTTATGATCCAGGGTGGAGACCCTACAGGAACGGGTTATGGAGATTCTTCTATTCCAACCATCCCTGACGAATTTACCCATAAAAACGGAAATAAAAACAATCGTGGAACAATTTCAATGGCCAATGCAGGACCAAATACAGGCTCTTCGCAATTTTTCATAAATTTGGCAGATAATAATTACCTCGATTCAAAACATCCTGTTTTTGGAACGATTATTGAAGGTATGGACGTCATCGATAAAATTGCAAAAATTCCAACAAACGCAAATGACCGACCTCTTCAAGAAGTTAAAATTATAAAAGCAAGTATTTTATGAGAATATCAACTTACTCAAATAATACTTAAAAAGAGTTTTTTGTTTTAGAAAACATGAATAAAGAAAATTTAGAAAATTTGACTGATAAAGCAAAAGATTTTGTTATTAAAAAAGGGAAAAAGAAAAGTAGCATTGAAGGGGATTATTTAACAATTATGGAAAACATAGCTTATGAGTCGAAAGATTTAATTCTAGAAGATAGTTCAATTGATTTTAAGAAATATGGAAAGACAGAAAGTTTTTCAATATATTTGAAAGAATTTTTAGGAAAAAAGGAGCTTTTATTTAAAAAATATGGAGATGGAACAATAGAAAATTATCTTTCTCCAGTTATAATTAAAGCAATTGAAGAAATTGTCTACAAAAAATGAAACTCAAATATTTTAAAAATTATGAAAATTCCCATGACTGTTATGTGGGTGAAAATTTATACAGAAGGCACGCGTTTGATTTTTATAAGATTGTTTCAATAAGCAAAGATCATTTTTTTCTTTTTGCAAATGATGAAAGTTCAAATTACCCAGATGGAAAGTTTGATGGATTTTACAGATTAATGGAAGTTAAAGAAAATGATTTTGAAAGCTTAAAGGATGCTGCAAGAAAAAAAGATAGAAAAAAAGGATTGGACCTCATTAGGAAGATTCATGAAGAGAATCCGGACAGAAAACCAAATATTGCAAGTGTTGAGGGAATTTTGGAAAATTTTGACTCCGAAAAGACTTTTGAATTTTACCAAAAAGCAAATCCCATACTTGAATAGAGTGTTTTTTTAATCCAAAACTTTATATAATTAAATTCATTCAAGTTTTTTATGGAAAAAGACATTGGAAAAATTCCAAAAAATGACCAGTCAGAAATTGTTCTTAGAATTGATGACTTTGGTGGCAGAAGAGGATTTACAATCCGTGAATTTGTGACTTCGGAAAGATATACCGGGTTCACAAAAGCCGGAGTGAGAATCCTTTCAAAAGACTTTCCAAAATTCAAGGAAATGGTTAATTCAATTTCCGATGAAGATATGAAAGATGATGAAGGTTCAGAAGAACCTCCAAAAGAAAAGCCAGCTAAAAAGCAACCAAAGAATCAGGAAGAACTTCCTGATTACTAAGTCAAAAAGAATTATTCTATTCTATAAGAAACAATCCAGTTAACTTGGTTTATTGAATTTATTACATTTCTTAATCTTTTGCCATTGCATTCTACAAGGTATTCAAACTTTTCGGTTTTTCTTTTTTTATCATATTCTATTGATATCATTTTAACTCTATTAAAACTTTTAAGAAGATTTGTAAAATCTTTTGAGTTTTCTTTTTTCACTTCAAAAAAAATTCTCTTCTGATATGAACCAATTCCCTTTTTTTTAAGAAAAACATCAATTAAGATCACAGCCCATACTGAAAGATAAACCATTGCTCCAACGAGATAATATCCAACTCCTATTAAAAGTCCGAAAATTGCAAAAACCCATATGCTTGCAGCGGTGGTAAAACCAAAAATTTTATCACTAGTTTTTATGAGTGCGCCTGCCCCTAAAAATCCAATTCCCGTTACAATCGCTCCGAGTATGGGGAGGGGATTTCCTACCCCAAGATCCATTCCGGCAATTGCAAGACCACAAGAGCCAACAGCAACAAAAGTAAAAGTTCCAAATCCTATTGGTTTATGAGCTCTTTGTCGTTGAAAACCAAAAATTATTGCAAAAATAAAAGTAATCAAAATTCTGATAATAATAAGATTGGTTTCCATTAAAAATTTACTTAACACTTATATTTAAATGTAGAGCAGAATATAATCACTCATTTCCTTCAAGCTTAAACCCTTTCCTGTCATTCAAATAATCCGGCATTAAAGAACTATGACCAAATTGAATAGTCAAATCAATTCCCAATTTATCCATCCCAACTGGATAATCGCAAGCCCCAAAACAACTCCCAAGAAAAATTAAAAATTCAGCACTTGTCTTTTCTTCAAGATAATCTACAATTGCAGTTGCATATTGCTTAAGCCCATCTGGAAACTGCACTAAAACTAATTTGGCATTTTCCTCTTTTATTTTTTCAACAGCCCCAGTTAAATCAAGGTTGTATTCCTCTTCCAAATCTTTTAAGGTTCGTTCTTTTATCATAAAATTAAATATTGAGAAGGGTATAAAAAGCTGTCTAAAATTTAGTAATGAATATATCCTTTATTCATTTTTTTCATGAGCAATTCATCATTCATTTTTAGAGCTTTTTTTAGTTCAGAATCAATATTTCTTTTCTTATCCCTACAATCATACTCTATTTTACTTGCACTTTGATATGCAAATCGATAATTTTTGCCATGAGACATCAAAAATCTTTCATGTGCTTCATGAAGAAGAATATACTTTAATTCTTTTTTTTGAAACATCTTCATCAATCCATATTTCCCCCTCGGGAATAAATGAATAAACTTTATCATGCCCTCCTTCGACGTAATCAATAAAATACAAATCCCTTACTATCTTGCCATTTATAATCCAAACCTTCAAATAATTGCTATATTTTTTCAGTAATTTTTTATGAATTTTTTCCAAAACCCAATAATTTTGTTTTTCTTTCAATCTAAGTAATTTTTTGTAACTTTTTTCTTTTTGTCTCTCTAATTTTTGAACAATATTTCCTTGCTTCCACGCCTTATCATAAGAAATTCCTTTAGACATTAATGAATACTCAGTTAATAGATAATCAACGTAATATTTTTCATCTTTTTCGCCATGCTCTCTATCCAACCAAAGTTCATCTTTAGGGATAAAATGATAAGAATAATGCTCCCCGCAATTTGTAAACTCTTCATTTAAATTGTCCCTTATATATTTTCCATCAACAACATAAACTTTTAATTTGCCGACATTTCCAACCTTTTTAACATAAGGTTTTTTCATAATTATAAAAAGAAAATAATCTTTTTAAATTATTCCAAAACTAAATACAACTCAATATCAATATTTAAAAATAAATCAATTCTAAATTATATATGGAACAAAAAACTAGACAGCCTATAATTACAGTTGCAGGCCATGTAGACCACGGTAAGACTTCAATTCTTGATGCACTTAGGAACACCTCGGTACAAGAAGGTGAAGCCGGCGGAATCACCCAAAAAATTTCATTCACTTCATATCCAAGAGAAAGTCTAAAAAAAACATGCCCCCTCATTGAAAAATCGGGAATAAAACTGAACATCCCGGGTTTTCTTTTCATTGATACACCTGGACATGCAGCATTTACTAATTTAAGAAAAAGGGGGGGTTCACTTGCAGATTTGGCGATTCTCGTAATTGACATTAATGAAGGAATAAAACCTCAAACAGCGGAAGTAATTCAAATTCTAAAAATAAACAAAACTCCTTTTATTGTGGCACTAAATAAAATAGATAAAATATCTGGATGGAAAAAACAAGAAGGGGGATTAAAAAATTCCGTCGAAAATCAAGAATCAAGGGTGAAGGAAAATTTCCTCGAGAAATATTATACTCTTCAAGGAGCCCTTCAATCATATGGACTTGACCCGGATTTATTTTATAATATAAATGATTTCACAAAGAAAATTGCTTTAGTTCCTTGTTCTGCTCAAACTAAAGAAGGAATTTCCGAATTAGTTCTAGTCCTTGCAGGATTAAGTGAAAAATTCCTATCTAAAAGGCTCGAACTCCACGATGAACCCAAGGGCGTAATGCTCGAAGTAAAAAAAGATAAATCTAATTCTGCAATTGAAGCAATTCTTTACGATGGAAGACTAAAAAGAACTGACGAAATTGCAGTTGCTTCATTATCGGGAGAACCTATAATTACAAAAATAAGAATTCTCGAAGAGATTATGCCCCTTTCTTCAAAATTTAAAACTTCAGAAGAAGTTTGCGCATCAACAGGAATAAGAATGCAATTAGTGGAAAAAACTGAAATTTTACCAGGCATGCCTTTTGTAAAAATAAAAAATAATTTAAAAGAAATAAAAGAACAGTTCAAAAAAGAAATTGGAGAAGTAATAAAAACAAATAAAAATGGGATAATTGCAAAAGCGGATTCTCTTGGAAGTCTCGAAGCACTTTTAATTTTATTAAAACAAAACAATATCTCTGTTGTCAAAGCTGGAATTGGAGACATAAACAAAGCAGATGCAATCTCTGCAAAGGCGAATCTTGACATGAATGAACTTGACGCGGTCGTTGTTGGATTCAACGTCGGAACTACTGAAGATTCAAAAGAGATTTCTTCAAAGATAAAAATGATTACTAGCGAAATAGTTTATAAATTAATTGAAGACCTTGTTCTTTGGAGGAAAGAAAAAAATATGGAAATAGAAAAGAAAAGAATGATGGGGTTATCTACAATCTGCAAACTTGAACTTTTACCACAATATATATTTAGAAATACAAAACCCGCAATTTTCGGAGTGAGGGTTGCAGGCGGGAAACTAGTAAAAAACCTCTCCATCACCAATGAAGATGATGAAAAAATAGGGAATATAAAGAATATTCAATCCGAGCAAAAATCAATTGAAGAAGCACGAGAAGGACTTGAAGTAGCAATCTCAATTCCAAACATAAATTATGAAAGACAATTAAAAGAGAAAAAATTTCTTTACTCAAACCTTGGAGAATCCCAATTTAAAGAATTTAAAAAAAATAAAGATCTTCTAACTGGAACTGAAATAAAAATTCTTCAGGAAATTGCAGAAATAAAAAGACGAACAAAAGAAGATTGGGGAATGTAAATTTTTTGTTTAAGATTTTTTGTCCATAATTTTCACAGGAATTCCCATAAAAATCTCAAAAGTGATCCCCTTAAGTAGTTGGTCCTTAAAAGTCATATCTGACTTGTTAAATGAGTTATATCTTATTAACCCATTCGCTCCAAGTTTTTTTGCTTTAACTCTCAAATCAATATTTTGAAGGTTTTCGTTGTGGTAAAAATTGTCCCAAAAAAATTCGGAAATATTCGGAACAGATTTTTTATCGAATTCAGAAAATTCAAATAGAATATTGCTTATTTCTCCTATCTCTTTTTCTGAAGGAATCACCACTCCTTGTAAAGAATTAATATTTTTTGGATAAATCCAATATTTCTCTTTTCTAGAGGAATTCAATTCATAAAGACTACCTGGAAATAAAAATATCCCTTCGACAGTATTGTAGAATTCATCTTTTTTCATAGCAACTCAAAAATTTAATTATATTTAAACATTTATCCAGTAGAGGATATATTTTTTAAAAAGTTTAAAAAATTTATTGTAAAAAGTCGTCCTGCAATCCAAAAAAAACCTTATTTTAAATGTTTTCTTCTTTCAGCAATTAATTTCTTCTTCTGATGCCTTCTGTAAAACCAGAATGCAATGAGACCAATTATAACAAGGATTATCACCCATGTAACAGTAGAACTTCCACCATTTTCCCCCGCTCTACCTTCGAAATATTTTGAATCATATGTGGTTGACTTCTGAATAGTTCTTCTGACACCAGCCTGGTCAGTGTAAGAAATAATTATAAAAATCTCTCCATCTTTTGGGGTTGCCTCAAAATCAGCAGTTGTATATTCCTGAGAATCGAGATCTCCAACGATATTTACATTTGAACCTTTTATCTCTATATTCTCTTGTTCGGGAATGTTTAGTTTCAAAAGAGTCGTGTCTATATTTGCGATGTTTGAAATTTCAAAAGTTATAATTTTTGTTAGAGGGTTGTAGTCCTTCACATCAATTTCAAAATCCGCATGCGAATCTTGTATTCTTATATCAAAATTTTTTGAAATAGGACTAACACTTAAGGTCGAACCTGCCGAATATAAAACAGTAACTTCAGCATCTCCATCAAAAGCATCCCTATTTACCTGAAGGGTATAAGGAATATTCCATTCACTCTTTCCTTGAGTGAAAGTTCCACCACTCAAAGACCTTACTTTCATATCTTGAGAATTTAAAGTAAATGAATACCCCGGGTCAAGCTGAAACGAAGCCCCATTACAAGATGAGTCTTGAACTCCACTCACTTGAAAAAGAATTCTAACGGTATCTCCTTGGACAGCTGGATATGGATCTTGGTTTACAAGTGAAACTTCAAGGGTACAAACAGCACTCACTAAAGAAATTAAAAATATTGCAAAAAACAAAGACGATAAAATCAATTTGCCTCTTTTTTTCATATGGAAATTAATCAAATTTTGTTTTTAAATGTTTTCTTATTTTATCCAAAAAAATAAAGTTATTCATAACGCAGAGCATCAACGGTGTTTATTTTTGAAGCCTTGATTGCAGGAATCACTCCTGAAATTGCGCCGGTTACTCCTGCAAATAAAATACATCCAATAAAAAGCCAAGGCGAATAATACGGAGCTAAAAATGACCAACCAAGACTTGCTAAAACACTTCCTGCAACACTAGTTATTAAAAATCCTAATAAAACTCCCATTATTCCTGCTAAAACTCCAAGGAATGATGATTCGAAAAGGAATATTCCAAAAATTTCTCTATTTCTTGCTCCAATAGATTTCAAAACTCCAATCTCCTTAAATCTCTCAAGAACTGAAGTAATCATAGTATTTGCAGTGTTTATTCCCGAAACAATAACTGAAATTAATGCAATTAAAATAACAAAGCCAATAAGGATATTTAACACAGTGCTATAAGTTTCAATTAAATCCTGAAAAGACTGCACATAAAAATCCTCTTCGCCCTTTTTCTGGTCTCTTTCATTTCTTAAATCTCCCTCAATATTTGAAATAGCTAAATCCATATTTTTAATGTCAGCTCTCGCAATAATTTCTGCATAAGAATCTTTTTCAGGAAAAAGGTCTTTATAATAATCATTTGTTATGTAAATCTGAGAGTCATCCGTCGGGTTTCCAAATGATTTAAAAAAACCAACAACTTTAATTGAAATTCCATTTATTTCAATTTGGTCATTTATATCAAGTCCTTTTTTGAAAATTTTGTCCTCAAACATATAATTGTAACCAAAGACTGCCTTTTTTGTATCTCCAGACTCTAAAAGCCTTCCCTTTTCAATATCAGCATTTAAAAAATCTAAAACAAGATCAGTTGATGGATCATAAGAAACAATAAAAGTGTATATTTTTTCATCTCTTTTTTCAACTTGAACAACGCTATAATAGACTCCTGTTGCTTCATAAACTCCTCCTGACCTCTCAATTACTTCTAAATCTCTTTCGGTTAGTTTAAAGGTAGTGTCCATCCCTGGTGCAGTTCCACCTTTTGCAAGTATCAAAATTTTATCTGCAGATGAATCGCTTGCAAATTCCTGAGTATATTTGTAAAGTCCAAGTCCAAAACTTATGAAAATAAATATTGTTGCAATTCCAATAAGAATTGAAAAAACAGTCAAAAAACTTCTTCCCTTTCTATGTTTAATATTTCTGAGTGAATATCTTATTGATTCAGCGTTTATCATATTCTTACTCCTAATTTATTCAGATCTTTTTTTAATTGCTTAGAATTTTTAAAAAGAATAACCTTTACTCCCATTTTCTTTGGAATTTCTAAATTTATTTTAAAATCATCTATAAAAACAATTTCTTGAGGGAGATAATTAATTTTTTTCAGCAAAAGGGTATATATCCTTTGGGAAGGCTTTCTTGCTTTAAGTTCTATGGATTTAAAATTTGCTTTAAAATGGGTATAAACCCCAAGTTTGTCTCTTAATAGATTATGAGAATAATTAACATCCGTAAGACTACAAATAAAATACCCTTTTTTTCCCAAGATTTTTACTATTTTTAATACATCCTTCTTAATCTCAAAATTTTCTTCCATTAATTTTTGCCAAGAAGAAATAAAATTATTTATATCTACATTTAATTTTTTAGCAATTTTTTTTTCAAACCAAAAATCTTCTTTTATTCTTATCATAGATCTATCCAGATACTTAAATTTCGCTTTTCTGAACCTATCTAAATCTAGATTAAACTTTTTTACTAAATTATTCTCAGTTTTCCTGTTATTTTCCGCTAACAAAACTTCTCCAATATCAAAGACAATTGCTTTTATTTCTGCCTTTCTTACCTCTTCTTTTTTAGCTTTTCTTATTATCATTCTCTTAATGCCTCCACTGGATTTTGGTTTGCAGCACGAATGGCAGGGGCAATTCCTGCAATTCCCCCAATTATAAAACTTCCAAGAAGTGAAAAGAAAATTAAAGCAAAGTTTATTGATGGAGTTAAGTCAGAATTGACAAAACTGTTTATCCCAAGAACTCCAATAAAACCAATTAAAGTTCCAAACGCCGCTCCGACAAAACCCCCGACAAGACCAAGAAGACTTGATTCAATAAAAAATTGCAAAAAGATTTGATAATTTGTTGCACCAATTGATTTCATTATTCCAATTTCTTTTTTTCTTTCAAGAACTGAAGTTGTCATCGTGTTAACGATTCCAAGAGCACCGATAAAAATAGAAATTGAAGCAACAATAACTATAAACATTTGAACTCCCCCAAGAATCGCGTTTACACTTTCAAGACTTGATTCAGGAGTTGAAACTTCAAAATTTTCATCCCCAACTTTAACATCTCTTACTTTTCTTAATATTTTTTCAATGTCTTCTTTTGTTTTTAGTATTTCGTCTTTGTTTACAGGCTGAACTGCAATTATGTCTATTTTATCTCCATAATTAGATATTGAATCAAGCTCATCCTCATTCATATACGCAACATTATCAAAAATAAAGCTTCCTTTTTTTTCTAGTATTCCAACAACCTGAAAACTTTTGTTCTGAATTATAACAGTATTCCCCGGAACTACTTTTTTTCCAAGTCCAACTGAATCAGTATAAAAATTATACCCGAGTATAACTTTTCCAACATCCTCATCTTTAAGGAGTCTCCCGACAATTGTTTTTGCTTCAATCTGTTCATAAATAAATTTTCTATTATCTCCAGAAGGAATGTTTGTTGCATATCCAAAAACTGCTCGTTTGTTATATTCTAATTTTGCAGAAACAATATCTCTTCCAACAGCCCTTTTAACACTCGAAAGTTTTTCTATAGCTTCAAGTTCTTTTGTTGTTAAAGGGTCAACCGCTCCTGAACCTGGAGGACCAAAATCTGAAATTCCTCCTGCCTGAACACTCAAAAGTTCGGTTGAACTTATTCCAAATTGACTTGAAACTGCAGTTTGAAGTCCGTTACCAAGTGAAATTAATGAGACAACTGCCGCAACTCCGATGAAAATTCCAAGAAGGGTAAGCCACGAACGTAAACCTCTATGTTTTAGGTTCTTCATAGAAAGGGTAAAAATATCGCTTAACATTTTACCTCCTCCCCTTCACTATTTTTTTGAATTCTCCGTCAATATATTTTTTCTCTTTCTTTTTCTTCGTGATTTTTTCGAGTTTTCCGTCGCGAAGCCAATAAACAATTTCAGCATGACGTTCAGCAAGTTCAGATTCGTGAGTAATCATAATTATAGTTTTTCCTTGTTTATGAAGCCTATCTAAAAAGTGCATTACTATGTCTCCCGTTTTAGTGTCAAGATTTCCCGTTGGTTCATCAGCCAAAATTACTTCAGGCTCATTAGCAAGACTTCTTGCAATTGCAACTCTTTGTTTTTGCCCCCCTGAAAGTTCATTTGGATAGTGATCCATTCTGTCACCAAGTTCAACGAGACTAAGAAGTTCTTCAGCACGAATTTCTCTTTCTTCAATAGGAACTCCTTGAAACGTCATGGGAAGCATAACATTCTCTTTTGCAGTTAAATTTGGAATTAGGTTAAACGATTGAAAAATAAAACCGATTTTTTGCCCCCTAAGTTGAGAAAGGTCAGACTCTGAAAATGTTGAGATATCTTCACCGTCAAGAAAGATGTGACCTTTTGTCGGAACGTCAAGACTACCAACAAGATTCATAGAGGTAGATTTTCCTGAACCTGACGGACCCATAATTGCAACAAATTCTCCTTCATTAATTTTAAGCGAAATTCCATCAACTGCTTTTACAACATTATCACCCATATAATAATATTTGAAAACGTCTTTTAGTTCAATTAAAGCAGATTTACCTTCACCCTTTTTCATAATATGAAAAATAAATGAAATTATTTAAATCTTGACATTAATTTCTAACCAAAAATTATCTTCCCTTCAAAAATTCTTTCAATAACTCTACAATTTCTTTTTTCTTATAGGGAAGAAATGTCAACGAACCAGCATTCTTATGGCCTCCGCCCGCCACAAAAGACTCAGGAGATTTTTTATTTATAAAATTCAAAAGTTCATGAAACGAAAAGTTTGCTTCGTTTGTTGCCCTCAAGGTCAATGCTGTAGACATAATTCCCACTGTAACAAGTGAAGAAACACCTTTTTCTTTTTGATAATTATCATGTATCAACCCGACAGACCGTCCTGGTTTTGGAAAAAATCCAAATCCTGGAAAAGTTTCCTCAATTTCAATTGACTGTAAGGTAATCTTTCCGATTTTTTCGTGACGAGAATTGCTCTTTCCGATTGCAAGTCCTTTTTTATCAAGTTCTCGGATGTAGGGGGCCATTAAACTTACAAGTTCCTTTTGTTTTTTTCTTGGTTCTCCAAAAATAACTTCAATATACTCTCTCACTTCCATAAATCTAACTTTTGCTGAAACATAATCAATAACGAGTGCAATATCAGATAGGAGTTCTTTTGAATATCCTTCCTTCTCCGCAAGTTTCATATAGTCGGTCATAACTTTCGGATTTCCAAGGTCAATCCTGTCTGCAAAACCGGCCATCGCAGGAATCTGGATTATATTTTCAACTTCAGGGTTTATGAAACGTGCAAATTCAGAACAAAGCATACCTGCAGAAAAATGTGAACCATCTTCACCGACTAAAAAGGGATTTATATGAACTAAAACTTCATTCGTAATTACATCCTTATCAAACGCATGATGATCGATAACAATAAAATCCGCGCCATGAACTTTGCCTTGCTTGATTCCCATTAAATCTTCGGGAGTTGAACCATTATCTGCAATTATTATTAAAGGCATTTTATTGGAGAATTTTGCAACATTACGAAGAGAATTAGCCATATCTCTAATTGAGTCATCAATTTCATAATATGGAGCTTGCGATGGTGCTCTCATAAAAAATTCCCAAGGAGCTTTAAGCGAACTATGTTGTTTTGTGATTAATGGGATTATTGCCCTTTCGAGTGAAAAACCTGAAGAATATCCATCGGCATCGTTGTGATGTCTCACAATTATGGGCCTATCTTGAATTATAGCAAGTCTGATTTGCGTTGCAGCCTCAATAAATCTATCTCTAAGTTTTTCTAAAACAGGACTTTTAACTAAAAATTCAGGAGGAGTAATTTTAGCTTTTTCTTTTTCAAGATTACTCAAAACTTTTAGAAATTCTTTTTTTTCAGTATCATCTAATTTTTTTATTGAACTTATCTCTCCTTCAATCTCTCCTTGATACTCTCCAACTTCTATAACCGCTCTTACAACGTCTCCCTCATTTATTTCTGGGTATGCACGCTCTCCTGGCTTTATAAAACCCTTCAAAGATAAACTTCCCGTGCCATCGGTTACGACAAATATCGTTGGCCCTCCAGTTTGAATTACTCGGTTTACCGCCCCAACAATTGAAACTTTTTTCCCAAGATTTAGGCTAATTTCCTCTATGAAAATCTTTTTCAATTCATATTTTGGAGCTTCTTTCCTAAAATTTTTATTTGGCTTTTTGAAATTTTTTTTAAAGTCTTTTTTCATTCTTATAATAGTTTAAAACTAATTAAAAAGGTTTGCGTTGACTATTCAGAATCAAGTATCCCAAAAAAAAGAGAAGGGTTATTTTGGATTTCAATCCAAAATCTTTATAAATGAACTCTCACAAAAATAAATTATGACATTCAAGATTAATATTGGAGAAAAGTCTGGGAAGACATACAAACTTGAAGCCATAGCACCAGGATTAATAGACAAAGAGATTGGTGAGAAAATTGACGGAAAAGAAATAAAAAGTGATTTTGAAGGTTATGAATTTGAAATAACAGGTGCTTCAGACAAAGCTGGTTTCCCAGCGTTAAAACAAGTTCCCGGAACAATTCTTCAGGGTGTTCTTTTAAAATATGGAAAAGGGATGCACAAAAAACCAAAAAAAGAAGGGAAAAAACCACAGAAAGAACCAAAGCCAAAAGGATTGAGAATGAGAAAAAAAGTTAGAGGAAAAGTAATTTCCGAATCAATTGTACAAGTAAATCTTAAGATGTTAAAAGAGGGAAAAAAACCCCTTTCTGAAATTTTTAAACCTATCGAAACAACTCCTGCTCAATAATTTTTAACCAAAACTTAATCTTTTTCGTTTTGGAAAACTCCTTTTTGTTACTATTCTTTGGAAATTACAAAGTAGAAAGATTTATATATTGAAAACTTTAATAATTGTTATTACAAAATGGTAACTAATAATAACTTTGAAAAAAATGAAAAGATGACCCTCCCAGATGTTTCACTTTGTGCAATCGTACGAGACGAAAAGATAAATCCTGCAGGAGGAATTGAACGTTTTGTCGAGTCACATGTTCCATTCGTTGAAGAAGCTGTGATCATCGACACGGGATCGTTAGACGGAACGCGTGAAATTTTGGAAGAATTGCAATCTAAATACAAAAATTTGAAAGTTTTTGACCACAAATTTAACGGATTCGTTGAATCTCGAAATTATTCTCTATCAAAAGTGAATACTGAATATACCCTAATTCTAGACGCCGATGAATTAATCACTAATAAAAAGCCGAAAAATGAATGGGAAAAAATAAAATACAGCTTAAATTCAAACATAGATTGCTATCGTTTCGAATTTGAAAATGTTTCCCCTTCGATAAGAGAAGAATTTAGATCCTATTGGCCAGATCGCCTATTTAAAGCTAAAAAAACAAAATTTGGATTTGTAGGAGGAGACCAACAAATTTGGGAAAACCATGACCTTGAAGCGGGAAATTTTATTAATGCAACAATCAGGCACTTTATAACAGATTTTAAATCATTCATCATAAAACGGGAAAACTTTTACCAAAATGGAATAAGATCTATTTTTGAAGATGAAATCATTCACAAAGACCTTGCCCCTTCTCAAATTCCAGGCTTCGCCGAATGGAAAGAATACAATCCAAAAAGGGACTTTTATGAATAAAATGATAAAAAGATTAAGTATAAGCGTCGACGAAAAAACCGTAGAAATTATCGAAAAATCCGTGCGTAACGGCCTATTCCGTAACAAGTCGCATGCGGTCGAATCTAGCATAATTAAAATGTTCAAAGAAGAGGCAATAAAATGAAAATAACTAAAGAATCTATAAAAAAGACAGGAAAGTTTATTGTTTACGGCGCAATCATAAATCAATTATTGTTACCATTTTGTCAAACTATGGCGTCAAATCTTATTGGAATTACGGAAAATAAACGAGAACTTAAAACAGAAGAAATTGTCGATTTAAGGGAAATAAGAAGAAAATTTGGAAATTTGGGCATTGATAGTTATCTCCAAATGGCAAACAATTATTCAAGAAAAAATAAAAAGGATGGAGAAGACTGTAAATATTCCTCAAACTCAACCTTTGACTATTTTCAAGAGATAGTTGAAAAAGATGGAAGAAAAGATTTATTCGACAAAATAAGACTCTGCTCAGGATTGAATTCCAAAGCAGGCCATATGTGGATAGAATATAATAGAGATGGAGAATGGATACCTTATGAGGCAGTCAATGGAATTTCAGGAAAAATAAATCTAAATTTTGATAAAGAAAAAGATTGCCAATCAATTCCTGGAACAAAAGTATTCTACCCTACGCTTAATTCACTTAAAGGAGATGGAATACTTGGATTCTTCGCACAGACGTATAATACATTTTTGGAGGAAATAATTAAATGAAACCAACAGAAGATTATGTAAGAAGATGTATTGAAGAAGTTGTGCCCTTAGTTGAAGAAATTAGTGAGTTGAAATGTGATTTGGAAAACTTTGGAGTTTTTCCCCTATCTAAGGAAAAGTTAGAAAAAGCTACTAAAATTACTGGAAGTGTTGCGGGGTATATTCCCGGAACTAATATTTTTGTGATCCTCGAAGAATCTAGAGGAGATGAGAATTTTATCAAAATTCTTTTGGGACATGAAATAACTCATCATGCACAGGATTATTCATTTCCAAATTTTTATTCTTTTAAAGAAGTGTTCGATAAAAAATGGAAATATAACTCTATTTCTCCTCTAACAAGACTCATTGAAGGTGATGCTACCTTAATTGAGCAAGAACTTTCAGATAGATATTTTAAAAATGCCAAAATAAATTTTTTAGGAATTCCTTTAATTCCTCAGAATTGGTTAATGTCTCCAGATTATCTCTCATGGGCAAAGATTCTTCAAAAAAAATTCAACGGCAACCGTAAAGACATAAATGAACTCTACACTGCACCTATTGAGGAATTAGTTAAAATATTTGGAGGATATGAAAAATGAATAGATTCGGTTTATTGAGAAAGTTAATTGAGGGAAAAGAATTAACTTTTAATGAAGCAAATACCTTAGAAAAAACTCCTCCCAACTCGAACTTTCCATTTAAATATATAATTGTGGAAAAGTTAAAAGAGCAAGGAGCCAATGCTGAGATATATCTCACAAAATCAAAAAATCCAAGGATAGCAAAATTGGGTTATGAAAAAACCCTTTTGAATGGATATAAAATTCAAAGAGAATTTAAAAAAAGAGGCGTAAAAGTTGCAAATCCAAGGGGGATGTTTAGGGTTTATAATCCTAATTTAAAGAGGTTCTTTACAGCTTTTGTAATGGAATATGCAAAAGGGGAAAACCTCTCAAAAATAGAACTAGAAAATCCAGAATTTGAAATTGTACAAAAGAAGTTAGAAAAAGAAATAAAAAAAATGAAAAAATTAGGGTATAAAAGTTATTATGCTCGCTCAAAATATCTTGATGAATCTTTCTTTGGATTAAAACTAGAAAATATTTTATACGACAAAGCGACGGGAAGAATTACCCTTCTTGACTTTGATTTTGACAAGCTCGACACTAAAAAACTTTATACAAATGAAAATGGAGGAAATAACAGATGAAAAACGAAACTTACGGGAATACTGGTAGTCCAATTTACACTTATTCGGAAAGACCAATTGAGGAAAAATCCGGGCTTTTGAAAAAAGTCTTGAAAGTGGGAATTCCTTTGCTTGTGGCAGGAGCATCAATAATATACGGTTCTAACGGTGAATCTGAAAAAATGTCCCTAAAATATCAAGGCTACGCTGACATCAATGACGGAACAAGGATCTTATTCTTCGGATCTGACGAGGATAGAAAAAATTTCATAAGGATAGAAGGCGACATAAGAAACGTTCGTGATTTTGAAGTAAACAAAGACTACGAAGTTACAATAAAAAAGTCTAACTTTGGATTTTTGTTTCCAGATAAAGTTGTTTCAATGGAAAAAGACAAAACCGATTAAATTTATTTTTTATTTTTGTTTTATTTCCCAAACCTTTTTTAACCTTCCTTTTCTAAATTTTTAATGATAAATGGAAAAAGTTTACCTGAATTAAATGTAGGAGTTGTGGGTCATATTGATCATGGAAAGACGACTTTACTTTCAAAACTTACGGGAAAGTTTACTGACACTCATTCTGAAGAACTGAAGCGAGGAATTACTATCAAACTCGGTTATGCCGAAATGACTATTTACGAAGATCAAGGAAAATTTAATCTTGAAAAAAAAGGGAAACCTTTGCGTTATATTTCTTTTATTGATGCTCCGGGGCATGAAATGCTTATGGCAACGATGCTTTCAGGTGCAGCAATTATCGATTCTGCAATTTTAGTTGTGGCTGCAAATGAAGGAATAAAACCTCAAACAAGAGAACATTTTATGGCACTACAGGCAAAAAAAATTAAAAATATAATAATTGTGCAAAACAAAATTGATTTAGTTTCAAAAGAAAAAGCCCTTGAAAATTATAAAGAATTAAAAAAATTCGTAAAAGGGACTTTTGCTGAAAATTCACCAATAATTCCTGTTTCCGCACAGCAAGGTGTTAATATCGACAAACTTCTTGAAGCATTGTCCGAAATTGAAATCCCAAAAAAAGATCTGGATAGAAAACCAATATTTTTAATTGCAAGAAGTTTTGACATTAACAAACCTGGAACTGAAATAAAAAATCTTCATGGGGGAGTTCTTGGGGGAATTTTAAAAGAAGGAAAATTAAAAGTAGGGGAAGAAATTGAAATTAAGCCAGGAAAAACAGTTAAAAAAAATAACCAATATATCTATGAACCAATCACAACTAAGATAGTCTCTCTCCAAAAAGGGAACGAATCTGTAAAAGAAGTTTCTCCGGGGGCAAGCATTTCAATAGAAACTGGACTCGACCCATTTATGACAAAAACCGATTCTTTGACTGGGTCAATCATTTCAACAAAAGGCGTACTCCCAGAAATAACCTCCAAGGTTAAAATTAAAGTTGAATTATTCGAAAAAGTTTTTGGCGAAGAAGAAAAAAACAAAGTAACTGAACTAAAAACCAAGGAAATGTTGATGCTCTCAGTTAACACAACAATAACAGTTGGAACAATTGAAAAAATCTCAAAGGATGAAATAGAAATGAATCTAAATATCCCTATTGTTGCTTTGAAAGGGGATAATGTGGGCGTAGCAAGAAACATCAATAATCATTGGAGATTAATCGGATTCGGAGAAATTGTGGACTGAATCCCGAATTCAAAAAGCTTAAGAATCCCCTTCATTTTAAAAGATTATGAATAAAAATAAATCAATTCTCCCAATTTTCTTAGGAATGGTTTTAATTTTAGGAGTGTTAGTTTTAGCAGACCCTAATTATTCAAATAATCCAAATAAAAGTCCTCAAAATCTAAACCCGGGTTATAACAATTCAGCAACAGACCCAAGTAAAGGAACTATTGAAACACAAGGAATAATTGAGTTTTTGGAGATTGAAGGCGGATGTTGGGTAATTAAGGGAGACGAAGGCATTGTTTATCAACCCATAAATTTGGATTCTGCATATCAAATTGCTGGGATAAGGGTTAAGTTTGAAGGAACACTACGAGATGACCTGGGAAGCATCTGTAATTCAGGTGATTTAGTCGAAATAACAAAAATGAGTTTGAACAAAAATGAGTTTGAATTGAGGGAAAGAACTAGATTAAATCAGTCTGAAAAAACAAAAATAATGAGTGCTGAACATAGATTAAAATTTAATTCCACAAACTCTTCAGTTCCTGAAAACTGTACCCGGAGCGGTTCTTCTTTAAAATGCTGGTTGGAAGATGGAACACGAGTAATGACTATCTATGCAGGAAATTCTGGAAACACAATCATCCAGATAAAAGGCATTAATGCTTCAACTAATGTGACTCTTTACAAAAGCGACGGAAAACTTTATGGAGAATTTAAAAATGAAACAAGAAAGATAATTCTTCCAGATGAAGCAATGGATAGAGCAAAAGAGAAAATCAAATATAAGTTGCATAATGAAAGTATTAATTTAACAGAAGATGGAAAGTATGAAATACAAGCGAGAAAAAGAGTGAGATTTTTATATTTATTTGGAGTTGAAGAAAAAATAAGAACGAGTGTAGATGCTGAAACTGGCGAAGTAATAAACACACAAAGTCCTTGGTGGGAATTTTTAGCTCGTGATTCATCTGAAAAAAGCGACCAATAAAATTAATTTCTGTTAATTCCTAAAACTTTATAACTTAGATTTTCTATTCTGAAAAATGACTCTTTATTCTCATTCAAGACTTTCAACATTTGAACAATGTAGGTACAGATACAAATTAAAATATCTTGATAAAATACCGAGTCCCATAGAAAAATCAATAGAAGCTCACTTGGGACAATGCATTCATGACGCACTTGAATGGTTGTACAAAAATGTTATTGAAGGAAAAATTCCTACAATGGATGGACTGATAGAAAAATATTCTTTAGTTTGGGAAGAAAAGGATTCTGAAAATATGGGAATTGTTAGGAATTTAACAAAACAAGATTATTTTAACAAAGGAGTAAAATTCTTAATTGATTATTATTCGAAACACAAGCCATTCCGGGATGGAACAATAGAAACAGAGAAGAAAATTTGGATAAACCTTGAAAAAAACTTCCAACATAAAATGATTGGGTATATTGATCGATTAGTTTTTAATGAAAAAACGGGAGAATATGAAATTCACGATTACAAAACCGCAAACACACTTCCGAATAAAGATAAATTTGAAAAAGATAGACAACTTGCCCTCTATTCAATTGCAATAAAAGAAAGTTACGGAAATGTTCCCATTTTATTAAAATGGCATTACTTAAATTATAACATTGAAATCACTTCTAAAAGAACAGAGAAAGAATTAGAAAAGCTAAAAAAAGACACAATAAATCTTATTGAAAATATTGAAAAAACAAAAGAATTTCCTCCGACAAAATCAATTTTATGTGATTGGTGCGAATATAAACCATATTGTAAAGTTTGGGGAAATTCCATACCTGAAAAATATGTTAAAAATGAAAAGCAAAAAGAGCTTGAACTGAATAAAATTAAAATTGAAAAAGATTTTCCTACTATTTCAAAGTACTTTAAAGAATAAATTAAAGAAAGATTTAAATAATTATATGATAACAATTTCATATGAAAACTGACAAAAAATGTGATTTATATCACATATTTTTTAAAAATCTCGCTAATGGGGTAAAAATTGATATCGTATCCGCATTAAAAGAAAAATCAATGTCTGTAAACGAACTTTCAAAAAAATTAAAAATTGAACAGTCAAAACTTTCGCACGCACTCGCAAATTTAAGGTTTTGTAATCTTGTAATGTCGAAACAAGTTGGAAAAAAGAGAGTTTATTCCCTGAATAAGAAAACAATTCTTCCAATTTTAAGGATAATTGATAAGCACAGAGAAAGGGATTGCTCTGGATGTAAATTAAAAAAATGAAACCGATTTATTTAGATAACGCAGCGACGACAAAATTAGACAAAGAAGTTTTGAAATCTATGCAACCTTACCTTAAGGAATTTTATGGAAACCCTTCTTCAGCCCACATAAAAGGCCAGGAAACAAAAAATGCAATCGAAAAAGCAAGGAAGATAATTGCAAATTCTATAAACGCAAAATCTGAAGAGATATATTTCACTTCGGGGGGAACGGAAAGCAATAATTGGACAATGAAAGGAATTTTCTTCAAAAGTTTTCCAAAAAAAAATCAGATAATAACTACTAAAATAGAACATGATAGTATTATTAAAACATGCAAATGGCTTGAAAAAATAGGTGCAAAAGTAATCTTCTTAAATGTGAATCGTGAAGGATTTATTGATTTAAAAGAACTTGAAAAATCCATAACAAAAAAAACAATGCTCGTTTCAATTATGCACGCGAATAATGAAATTGGAACAATTCAAAATATAGAAGAAATTGGAAAAATCTGCAAAAAAAAAGGAGTTATTTTTCATACAGACGCGGCACAAAGTTTTACAAAAATTCCGCTTGACGTAAAAAATATGAATTTGGATTTAGTAACTCTTAACGCTCACAAAATCTATGGACCGAAAGGAATAGGCGCACTTTTCATAAAAGAAGGGACCTTGATTGAGTCTCTTTTGCATGGGGGGGGCCACGAAAGAAATTTAAGAAGTGGAACTGAAAATGTCCCAGGAATCGTCGGTTTCGGAAAAGCTGTCGAATTATCAAAAAAGATAGATTGTAAAAAAATTTCAAAATTGAGAAATTTTCTTATTGAGGAAATAATTGGGAAAATTCCAAATTCAAAACTCAATGGACCAAAAGAAAATAGGCTTCCAAACAATGCAAACATTTTTTTTGAAAATACCGAGGGAGAAGCAGTAGGAGCTTATCTGGAAAACTATAGAATTTATGTTTCTACAGGTTCGGCATGCATGTCAAACACCGGAGCTGAAAGTCACGTTTTAAAGGCAATAAGATTATCTCCGAAAGAACAAGATTCCTCCATAAGATTTACTCTTGGAAAAGATACAACTGAAAAAGAAATAAAATATGTAGTTAAAACTCTGCTAAAAATAATAGAAAAAATGAGAAAAGCGAAGGAAATAAAAAATGACTAAAAAAGAACTTGTAAAAAAAGAAATGACTATAATGGAGATTATCGATAGAAAACCGGAATCAATTGAAATTCTAATGGACTTTGGTCTGGGATGTTTCAGTTGTACATTTTCCGGAATGGAAACTCTTGAAGAGGGAGCCATTAGCCACGGAATAAATGAAAAAGAAATTGAAAGAATAATTGATGAGATAAACAAATTATAAAAAACAATTAACCTTTTAAATAAGAAATTTGTATTCAAATCATGAAAAGTTTTAAAGAGGGGGATTTAATTCAGATTGTAAAACCAGATGAAAAAAGAACCTTATTGGAAGTAAAAAGAGTTGAACTAAAAATTCTAGAAGAAAAGCTATTTCCAAAATTATATTACTCCGGGTATGGAATAAAACTAATTTTTGATAAAAATTTAAACATTTATCTACCAGAACGGAATGTAATTGTTCTTTGGTATGAGAATATGGAAAATAAATTTGCTCATCCCTTCAACACTAAAGAAATTAAATTCAGCAAGATCGTACAATATATAGATGAAATGCAAATGTATGAACCTCCTTATGAGAATTCAAAACCTCAAATAGATCTTATAAACGATTAACCTAAAAAAATTAGGAAAAGAAATACACCAAAAGATTTATATGTGAAAATATTTTCAAATGATCGAAACAATAAAATGCACGAAAATTGTAGTTATGAAAAAATTTTGAGTATCAACAATCCAGCTCCAAATTTTGAAGCAGAAGCTTTCTATAATGGTTATATTAAAAAAATTTCCTTAAAAGAATTTAAAGGCAAATGGGTGATAGTCTTTTTTTACCCTGCAGATTTCACATTTGTCTGTCCTACTGAACTTGGTGAAATGGCAGAACAATATGAAAAATTTAAAGAACTGGGTGCAGAAGTGATTTCAGTCTCAACGGATACTCCTTTTGTTCATAAGGCTTGGCACGATTCTTCGGAAACAATAAAAAAAATAAAATTTCCCATGGTGGCCGATCCAAATCATGAAATTTCTTATAAGTACCAAGTTTTAATTCCAGAGGAGGGAGTAGCATTAAGAGGCACTTTCTTAATAGATCCAGACGGAATTTTAAAAGCATATGAAGTCCATGATAACTCCATAGGGAGAAGCGCTGAAGAGCTTTTAAGAAAGCTTGAAGCCGCAAAGTTTGTAAGAGAAAACGACGGAGAAGTTTGTCCTGCAAATTGGAAACCTGGCTCAAAAACATTGACGCCCGGATTGGATTTGGTTGGAAAAATTTAAATTCAAAACCTTTTTATATAAATCTCCAATCATATGAACATGCCAAAAATTAAGTTTAATGATAAAGAAGCCGAAGTTCCAGAAGATGCAAACCCTTATGAAACCTTTGAAAAATTAGGAATTGATTTTAGTTGCCACAATGGAATATGCGGAACTTGTAAAATGAAAGTTAAAGAAGGAATGGAAAACATAAATTCAAAAACAGAGATGGAGGAAGAGTTTCCACTTTCAGAAAATGAAAGGCTTGCGTGTCAATGTCACAAATTAAAAGGAGACATTAAAATCGAATACGATGAATGGTGAAAAATCTGTTTTTTATTTTAAAATAGGAGATTACCAATAATAAACTATTGATAATCTTATGTTGCAATTTTCGAGGGCTAATAATTAATCTCAATTTATTTTTTTCAATAACCATTCAAGTCCCAATTCTACAGAACTCACAGTCCCAATCACTATGTGTCCCACACCGTTTAGATATTTGAATCCGCCTAAACCATATGCCCATCCTTTAGTAAAATTAATATCTGATTGATCTATGCCCAGTAGATAATCTAATCCTGCTGCAACACCAGTTACTCCGACCATGAGTAGTGTATGGGATGGCAATTTATACAAGCAACCTTTCAATATTCCTTTTTCTTCCATATCTTTTTTCAGATCTGGGTTGCCTTCTTGATCAATCCCATTAATTGAACAATTGTAACAAGTTCCTAGATTATCTACTACTTCGCTTCCAGCCGCAAATACATATGGATCAGTGAAAAAATCTAAGTATTCCATTTTATTAGTTACTACTAAAAAGTTTATAAATATTTCGAAGATAACACTCAGAAAAAAACTTCTTCGTCTTCCGCTTGACCACGTTGCGCTCACCCTAATTTAACTGGCATTAACAAGAAAATCCCTCAACTCACATTTTTCCAAGATCAAACCTCGTTGAACTTTTGTAAACTTCACATTAATAAATTCTAGCGAAACATCATAATTTTAATCTGACATAAAGTATATCAAAACCTTTTTATATGAACCACTTTTCATATGTTCATGACTAAAAATAACCCAAAAATCCAAGAAGTTTATTCAAAAGCAAATAAAGAAGATTTAAAATTCAAAAGCCCAGAAGGATTGACTGAAGAAACAATTATATTTATTTCAAAAGATAAAAATGAACCCGAATGGATGCTTAAAAAAAGACTTGAAGCATTTAAAATCTTTAACGAAAAACCTTTGCCTGAGTGGGGCCCAAATTTGAAAAAGCTTGACCTTTCAAAAATTCATTATTACCTTAAACCCAATACCACAAATTCAAAATCATGGGAAGATGTTCCAAAAGAAATTTATGAAACTTTTGAAAAATTGGGAATTCCTAAAGCAGAAAGAAACGCACTTGGAGGAGTAGGGGCACAGTATGAAAGTGAAACTATTTACCACAATTTAAAAAAAGATTTAGAAAAAAAAGGGGTAATCTTTTTGGATTGTGACACTGCTTTAAAAAAACATGAAGAACTTTTAAAAAAATATTTTATGACTACTTGCATTTCTCCAAATCTTCATAAATTTTCAGCCCTGCATGGCGCTGTTTGGAGTGGGGGAACTTTTATTTATATCCCGAAAGGAGTAAAAGTCGAGATTCCATTGCAAGCATATTTTAGAATGAATTCAAAAAAAGGGGGCCAGTTTGAACATACCCTGATAATTGCAGATGAAAATTCAGAAGTTCATTATATAGAAGGATGTTCCGCTCCGCAATACACCGAAAATTCTCTTCATGCAGGATGTGTCGAAATCCATGTCCTTAAAGGAGCAAGAGTTCGATATTCGAGCATTGAAAACTGGAGCAAAAACACTTACAACCTAAATACAAAAAGAGCAGTTGTAGAAGAAAATGGAATAATTGAATGGGTAAATGGGAATCTTGGAAGTCACACCACAATGCTTTATCCCACAAGCATACTAAAAGGAAAAAATTCAAAATCAGATTACATTGGAATTGCTTATGCCGGAAAAGACCAATATCAGGATACGGGATGCAAAGTTTATCATCTTAATGAAAACACCTCTTCAACAGTTTTGTCAAAAGGGATAAGTGTTGATGGTGGCGTAAGTTCTTATAGGGGATTAGTCCAAATAAATAAAGGAGCAGTCAATTCAAAATCTTCTGTTCGCTGCGATGGATTGATGCTTGATAATAAAAGTAAAGCAATGACTCTTCCTTCAATGGATGTTCATGAAAATCAAGTTGAAGTCTCCCATGAAGCCGCCATTGGAAAAGTGGGTGAAGAGGATTTATTTTATCTTATGAGCCGAGGCCTTCCGGAAAATGAAGCAATAAAACTAATCGTTGCAGGATTTATTGAACCTATTGTGAAAGCCTTGCCCCTTGAATATGCTATTGAATTAAACAAACTAATTGAACTCGAAATTGAAAATTCAGTTTGTTAATAAATAAAATAAAAATGAAAAAAACAAAAGAAAAAAGTTATTATAAAATTCAAAAAGATGTAAAATATCCTAATTTGAATCTTAAAGTTTCGAGAGGACTTGAATATTATTTACGGCTTTATTTTCTTGATGCTTCTAAAGCAGATTTTATTTTACTTAAAAAGATGACTCTAGACCATTTAAAATGTGCAGAAATAAATCAAAATTCATATGATGGGGAGAAGAAAGAATTTTTAATAACTGAAGCAATATATCTCTCAATTAATGAATTATATAACACAAATCACTCCTGGGCTGACATGGATAAATATCTTCAATTAACAAAATGAAAACTGATTCAATTTACAAAGAAGAAATAATGGAAATTTATTCCGAAAAACCAAATTTCGGAAAATTGAAAAATAAAACCCACGAAGCTACGCTAAAAAATCCTTCATGCAATGATGAATTTACTATCGAACTCGAAATTGACAAAGGCAAAATAAATGATGCAAAATTTCATGGAAAAGGTTGCGTCATATCGACTATTTCTGCTTCAGTTCTTACACAGAAGATAAAAGGTATGAATTTGCATGATGTTAAAAAATTAACAAAGAAGGATCTGGATAAATTTATTGGGCTGGAGATAATTCCAACGAGAATTAAATGTGAACTTCTCCCTTTGGAAATATTGAGGAGGGTACAATAGTAAAAATGGAAAATAAAGTTTGGTTAATATTAAGGCCACATTACTCTCATTTGGGAGTTTTGGAAAAAGTAGGAATTTGCGGATCTGGTTTTTTTGTTAAAGAAAATCTTTTTGTTTCTGCACATCATAATTTAAACGAGTCTTCATTTACTCCAAATGAAAGATATTCAAATAAAACAATTTTTCTTCTTAATACCGATGGTAAAAAAATTGAAGTTGATAAATCAAATATTTACAAAATGTTTCCTGAATTAGATTTAGTTATTCTAAAAACTAATGAAAAGGAAAAATATTTTGAATGGGAAAAGAATTTTTCAAAAGATGATAAAGTAAAAAACATAGGGTATCCAGAAAGATTTTCTAAAGAAATTTTGAATACTCAAAACTTCAAAATAAAAAAACAATTTGAAAATAATGGAGAAATTTTGGAAGTTGTAAAAAATTATTCAATAATTGCAAATGATGTAAAAATTATTAATAAAAAAATGATAATTTTGGATTACACCTCCGAGATTGGATTTAGCGGCGGACCTTTGATAAAAAATGGGAAAGTTATCGGAATGATGTCTCATCTGCGTCCAACAGACAAAAAAGCCGTAGCAATTTCCATAGAAGAGATTAAAAAAATGATAAAAAAGACAAGCAAAAAAATTCTTGAAATAAAAAATTTGCATGTGGAAATTGAAGGTAAAAAAATTTTAAAAGGGGTGAATTTGACTCTTGATCTGGGGGAAAAAAATATTTTAATGGGACCCAATGGATCTGGGAAATCAACCTTAGTAAACGTTATAATGGGCCATCCAAAGTATAATGTGACAAAAGGCCAGATTCTTTTAAATGGAGAAGATATTCTTGAGCTAACTCCCGATAAAAGAGCAAAACTTGGGATATTTTTATCTTTTCAATATCCAAGAGAAATTTCTGGAATTAGTGTCGCAAAATTTCTAAAAACTGTTTCAAAAGAATTAGATTCCAAATTTTCGCTTTATACATTTAAAAAAAATCTTAAGGAAAAAAGAGAAGCCCTCAATATTCCAGAAGAAATAACCGAAAGATACCTCAATGAAGGTTTTTCCGGAGGAGAAAAGAAAAAAAATGAAATATTACAAATGTTAATGTTTGAACCAAGATTAATCCTTCTTGATGAAACGGATTCTGGTCTTGATATAGATTCACTTAAAACAATTTCAAAAGGAATAAATGAAGTAATGAACAAAAAAAGATGTCTTTTAATCATCACTCATTATAAAAGAATTCTTGAATATATAAAACCTGATAAAGTTTTCATTATGGTCGATGGAAAGATAGTTTTGGAAGGAGATGAGAAGCTTGTTGATAAACTTGAAGAAAAAGGATATGAATGGATTGGAGAAAATTAAAAAAAATCCTATTCTCAAATTTTCTTTCTTCTTAATAAATTAGCATTTCCTACAACAGTTATTGAACTCAGAGCCATTGCAATTTCGGCTATAACTGGATGTAAAAGACCTGCCACTGCAAGAGGAATTGCAATTGTATTATATGCAAAAGCCCAGAAAAGATTCTGTTTTATTTTTGAAAATGTTGCTTTGGAAAGTTCAATTGCTTGAACAATTCCCACTAAAGAACCCTTAGTCAAAACTATATCCCCCGCTTCTATTGCAATATCTGTACCCGTGCCCATCGCGATGCCCACATTAGCCTGTTTTAATGCTGGAGCATCATTAATTCCATCTCCCACAAAAGCAACAAAAGTTCCTCCATTTTTTTCCTGAAATTTTTTTACTTCTTCAGATTTGTCTTCGGGTAAAACATTCGCAATTACTTTCTTAATTCCAACTTCCTTTGCAATTGCTTCAGCAGTTCTTTCATTATCTCCCGTAATCATAACTGTGTAATATCCTTTTGCATGTAACTGTTTCAAGGCTTCTAATGAGTCTTCTTTAACAGAATCGGCTACTGCAATAAGACCCAAAACTTTCTTATCCTTTTCTGAAGAAAGCACCATAACTGTTTTACCATCACTTTCAAGCTCTTCAATTTTTTTAGAAAAATCTTTTAAGTTAATTTTATTTTCACCCATTAATCTTTTGTTTCCAATTAAATACTTCTTTTTGGAGATAGTTCCTTCAATCCCTCGTCCACGAAGAACTTTAAAACTCGTAACAGATTTGTAATTTTTTAAATTTACATAATTCACAATCGCTTTTGACAGAGGGTGTTCAGACAGCTTTTCTAAACTCCCTGCAACTTCTAAAAATTCTTTTTCTTTAACTCCTTTTCCCATTTCAACATTGGTTACTTCAGGTTTTCCTTTTGTTATTGTTCCTGTTTTGTCAAAAATGATAACTTTCACATCTTTCATAGTTTGAATTGCCTCACCTTTTCTTATTAAAATTCCCCTCTTTGCTCCCATTCCAGAGCCCACAGTTAAAGCAATTGGCGTCGCTAAACCTAAAGCACAAGGGCATGAAATAATTAAGACAGCTATACTTGCACCAAAAGCCGAACTGAAATTCCCAAAAATGCTCCAACCAATAAATGTCAAAATAGAAAGTGCCAAAACAGAAGGAACAAAAATACTTGTTACTTTATCTGCAAGTTTTTGAATTGGAATTTTAGTTCCTTGAGCCTCTTCAACAAGTTCTATAATATGTGCTAAAAAAGTATCGGAACCAATTTTTGTCGCTTTAACGTACAAAATCCCATCTTGATTCATCGTTGCTCCAATTACATTACTTCCCTTAATTTTATCAACAGGCAAACTTTCTCCTGTAACCATTGATTCATCAACTGAACTCTCCCCGCTAACAACAACCCCATCAGTAGGAATCTTTTCTCCAGGTTTAATAATCATAACGTCCCCAACCTTCACTTCTGAAATAGGAATTTCAATTTCAGTTTTCCCTCGCAAAATTCTTGCATTTTTTGCACCCAACTCTAAAAGTTTTCTTATTTCCTGCCCCGCCCTACCACGAGCTTTTGATTCAATATATTTTCCTGTAACAAAAATTGCCATAATCATTGCAGCAATTCCAGAATAATCCTGGACAGGCAAAAATAATTGTAAAATCCCGGTTAGGTATGCAACAACCGCTCCAAGTGCTATTAAAGAATCCATATTGAAATACAAACTTAGAAATCCCTTAAATCCAGACTTCAAAGTTGAAAAACCCACAATAAAAATTACAGGGAATGCAAGGATAAGTGAGAGCATGGCCATTATCTCTTTTGAAAAAATCATTATGTCAAAGACAAAAGGCAAAATATACATAAAAATAATAACCGGTACTGTTGCTATCCATCCCCAAACTAACTTTTTCTTCCACATTCCTATTTCTTTCTCTTCAGGTGTTTCACCATGATGTTCATGTTCCATCTTATTCAATAGAAACTGCTTTGTATCCAGCACGAGCAACAGCTTTTTTCAAATCTTCATCCTTCACTCTTTCATCCACTTCAACAATTGCCTTTCTTGTCATCATACTTACTGCTGCAGATTCAACACCCGGAAGCTTTTTCAGACTTCGCTCTACATTTGTAGCACATGAAGCGCAATGCATCCCTTCAATCAAAATTTTTTTCTTCATTTTTACCTCCATATAATTTATTCTACTATCAACTTTCCAGTTCCCATACCCATACTACATGAAAATCCGTAAGTACCTTTTTTAGTTGGTGTGAATTCGACATAATCATCTAAGCTGGAAATATATTTTGCTACCCCAAAATCTCTTATTGTAAAACTTCTGTAACATCCTCCGACACTTTTATCAAGATATATTCTGACAGGCTGATTTACTTTTACAGTTATAGTATTAGGATAATAATTGTAATCCTTATAACTCAGGGTGATTTTTTGAACCTCTCCTGAACCTCCATCCCCACTGACAGCACTTCCTGAAGATCCCCCGCTTTTTAATAAAAAAGCTCCGACTGCAACAACTAAAAGAATAACCATCACGATCGTAAACCAATTTTTCACTAGAATAATGTGCTCCTTGGTCCGAAGACCATAAAGAATATTGTTATTGCAGTCAAGATTAAACTTAGGAAAATAATAATGGTGTAATCTTCTTTTTTCTCACGTGGAAAATCTTTCATTTCTTTGTATATCATATAATTCAGTGAAAACACAATTACTGTAGAGATTAAAAATACAATTACTCCTGCAGCCCTCAAATTGTCATTAATCATCATTACTGAAGTCATTGCACCCATAAGACCCCCCATAAAACCTGCCATCATCCCTTCCATAACCCCCATTACTCCGCAGCATTTTCCATTCCAAATACCTAAAAAAATTCCAATGCTCATTCCAACAACACTTCCCCAAAACATTCCATTAGTTGCCCCAACGAAAAATCCCGGAAGAAAACCTGCAATCATACCTGTTGTCATTCCAACCATCATTCCAGACATGCAAGCAAATCTTTGATAAGCTCTTATCTGCCTTATGGAAGGTAAAACAATTGCATAACTTAAAATTGAAAAGAAAATAAAAAACCCATATTTTGGAATAAAGTTTTCAATGTTTTTTAAACTAAAAGAATACAAAATTGCAAATAACCCAAAGGAAACAAGGAGCGAGTAAAATATTGATTTTATTAGCTCTCCTTCAACTCTCTCCTTCCCATTCAATTCTTTTGAAAATTCTTTAATTGACATTTTCTTTTAATCCAAATTTCATTTATAATACCTTTGGTGAAACTGGTTTCAGATATGAAATTATTTTCATAACCCATACATTAACTAAGACACCCTTTATATATTTCGGGATGATGGCTCATGTGTTCATACCAATCCTGTTCAGTATAACCTGCAGGAACTGAACATTTATCTGTCCCAGTTTTTCCAGAATCCATTATTGCATATGTTATTCCGGGAAAAAAAGTAAAAACAAAAAGCAACAGAACTAAGATCCCTACAACCACATACAAGAAAATTTTTTTATCCACTTTTAATTTCCTCCATTTTATTTTTATGTCTGACCATTAAAGTAATCCCAATCACATTAGAAATGATTCCAAAAACTAAAAACACTGACTGGTATTTCATTAGGAAAAGTGCCAAACCTGAAGCTCCTGCAAGAGGGAGGATATTCAATAAAAAATGACTGCAACACGCTACCATGCTCCCCCCAGAAGCTCCACCAGTTGTTGCAACTGTCCCCGTTAATTGTGCATACTTTTTTATTGAAATAAACAATCCTATTTGAATGCCAAAACCAATTACAAGGGGGAAAATTAAATACCACAAACTCCTTAAATTCAATAACGCGAAATCAAAACCCTGAAAAATTGAAATAAATCCAATGTAAAACCCCGCTAAACCTAGCCCAGATAAAACTCCAATTAAAATTGATTTTTCCTTTATAGACATTCCTTCTTTACTTTTATTTGAACAACAATCCATTTAGGGTTTACCAATTCTTACAACATTCTATTAGTTTATTTACGAACGATTTCGCTTCAGAATTTCCAAACAAATAAAATAATCCAAAAACAAACCATAATCCAACTAAAATAAAAAAAGAGATTTTTTCAAAACCGGATAAAACAAAATAAATTAATGAAATAAAAGTTAACAATAACGGAAGCCTGAAAACTTTTGCTTTCTCACTAGCATTAGATTCGAAAATGTAAAACAAACCAAGTGAAGTGTGGCCCATTAGTATTCCAAGAAGAATTTTGTCCTCAAATAAACCATATAAATTAAAAGCTAAAAGAATAATCCATGTCAAAGTTACAGAAGTGCAAATCACACAAAATTTTTTCTTAAATTTTTCAGAAAAGAATTCTTTTATCCCAAGTAAAACAAAAAAGAGGATGACTATTCCCCCTAAAATAAAATAAAATTCCATCTAACTAATTGTTTTCCTGCCTGAATTTTCCCAAGCATTCATTCCTCCTTCCAGATCATAAACTTTGTAACCCATCTCTTTCAATTTTTCCGCGACAATTCCAGACATTCTTCCACTTCTGCAATAAACTGCAATGGGTACTGAAAGGTCTTTTGGCAATTTATCCATATACTTTTCAATATTTTCCCAATCTTCAACAACTAAATCAGTTCCTTCAAGTTCACCCATATACGGAGTGTGGGTGTTCAATAAAAAAACATCTTCGTTTTGAAGGACATACTGAAATTCTTCAGGAGAAAGAGTTTCAATTGAACCCGTTGAAGTTGTTCCTCCTAATCCAGGTAAAGCAAATTGCAAAATAGTTCCAAAAAGAATTAGCAAAACTAAAGTCAATGCAGTCCCTTGAAAAGGAATTGTTTTTTCTTTCCTTTTTTTAGTTATTGTTTTACTCAAAATTGGAGAAGCAAAAACTAACAGACCTCCAAAAAGTCCGCTAAAAATTGAGTAATTAAATGCATAGGTTGTTCCATATTCGCCCATAAAAAAAAGATACAGAGGTCCAACTGCACTAAATATAGGGAGCAAAGGAAGAAGCGTCAGCAAAAAAACCCCAACAACAATTAAAGGTTTTTGGAATTCAAAATAATCTTTTTTCACAACTTTCGACATCCATAATCCCATCGACATTGAAAATCCTCCAACAAACAAAGCAACTACAACTTTACCGACTCCAAGCCATACTGCTCCAGTAGCTGCAGCACCAGCTCCGATTGTACAAAGAGGGCAGTGGGCACTGACTTCTCTTATTGAAAAGATTGCCAGCCCCAAAAAAGTTAAAAATAAAAAATTTAATTTTTTCATTGCCCTTTTATATCCTCATAAATTCAAATAAACTGCCATCATGATTTACGCCATATATAACAAAATCTCCTTTTTTTGCACCAGGCATACCGGGTGAACCGGAAGGCATACCAGGCATTCCTATACCCGCAATATCAGGGTTTTCTATAAGCATTTTTTCAATTGCTTCTAAGGGAACATGACCCTCAACAAAATAATCTCCAACAATCGTTGTATGACAACTTTCTAAAAAACCGGGAATTCCATATTCCTCCATTATTTTTTTATTATCTGCAATAGTCACTAAATTTACATTTGAATTTCCTTTTCCTTTAAAATATTGGAAATAAACTTCACAGCACCCGCATGATGAAGATTTGTAGATAGACATTTTCTCATCGAAATTTTCAAGGCTTTTTCCTGACCCGCTTCCTGCTAAGAGAACCACTACAAAAACTACCGCAATTCCAAATGCAAAATACAAAGCTTTTCTTTTCATTTTAAATAATTAGCAACCTCCAACCATTCCTCCTGCTGAGGGAGCTGCGGCACCCGCAGTACTAGTTGCTGCTTGAACTCCTGAAGCGCCAACTTGAAAAACCAAAACTAGAGCTACAATAAATAGGACCCCTATAACCCCCCAGAGTAATACATTTCGTTCCATCTTTATTTTACCTCCTTTCAAGTTTTCTGAATTTCCATCTAAATCCTTGCAACATCCTTCATGATTTTTAATTTTGCAACAATCCATTTTAACAGCCACCCACCATTTGATTATTTACAGGTGAAGCTCCTCCTCTGACTCTTGAAGGAATTGTTCCATGCATTTCATAATTCATTATTTCATTTGCACTCCATCCTGTTGTGTCTATTTCCCCTTCAATTGTAGAGGTACTTCCAACCCCTGCCTGAAAAACCAAAAATAAAGCAACAATAAACAAACCTATAATTGCAATCCAAACTGCAGTATTTTTTTCCATTTAAAATTTCCTCCTTTTATTTTTAGTCATCATAAAAAAAGGAAAGGGATGTAAAGATCCCAAAAAATTAAAATATAAACTGTTCATCTTTAACATCCTCCAACCATAGAACCACCTGAAGTTTTACCTTGCTCAATTCCTCTGTAAAGATTTGAAGCAAGAGTCACATAATCCTTTGAATCAATTCCATTTTCCTCCAAAGCTATTGCTTTGCTTTCATGAATATCAGGGAAAAATAGAACCTTCCATTTTCCAAGTTCAGACAAAATTTCAGCATCTGACATTTCGGGATTATTAGTTAGTAGATACTTTGCAAGACCTCTCATTGCATAACTATGAGCGCATCCACACGCCCTTTCTCCGTTAGCAAAGATAATTGAATTTGCTCCACAGCAATATTCACAACTTATTGAACCTGCAATTTTTATGTATCTGCCCATTTCTTCAGAATTTAAATCCATATCTTCATATTGTGCAAGTTTCCTTATTGTTTGATCAGCAAGCTGGGGATTACTGGCAGTTACATCATCATAACTGACTCCTAAAGCTGTCCCGTAAACTGCTGGAACTCCTTTTGGAATGATTTCAGAAGCTGAAACTGTTCCAATACCTCCAACTGATTGACCTGAAGAAACTTTGCCAATATTAAATGCAATTACAAAAAGTAGAATTGCAATTATTCCAATCTGGATATATAGTTCTATGTCGGGTTTTCCTCCTTTTCTTTTTTCTGTTACGGTTTTGTTCACCATGGTGATTCCAAAAAAACCTTTTATTTAACCGCTTTGGTGAAACTAGTTTCAAGGGGTGCTTAAATCCAGAAAATATAAAAACTCATTTTTAATTTTCTAACTATGGAGAACAAAAAAGTTGGATGGCTAATTCTTGGAATTGCAACCGCCATGGGAATCCTTGTATGGATATTCAATTCTCTTATGCAAAGCATAATAAACCAAAATTGCATAATGGGTATTGAATGTGTTATGCACGACACTGCAAACACTCAACTTTGGTTAGGTCTTTCAATAGTTATGGTAATTGCCTCGATAGGAATTTATATAATGTTTTCAAAATCAGAGGAAAAAATTATTATTAAAAAAATAAAAGAAAGACAAAAAAAGAAAGTGATTGAAACATCCAGTTTAGATGCCGATGAGAAAAAAACTATTAAAATGATTCAAGAAGAAGGTAATGCAATGTTTCAAAAAGATTTGATGGAAAAGTTGCAAATTGGAAAAGTAAAAATGACCCGTTTATTGGATAAATTAGAATCAAAACAATTTATTCTAAGAAAAAGAAGAGGAATGAACAATATAGTTGTTTTAAAGGAATAAATGAAAAAAACAAAAGAAGCACTTGAATGGATTGTTTCTATTTTAAGAAAAAGTAAAACCGATTTTCAAATTACAGGGGGATTAGCCGCAAGAATTTATGGATCAAATAGAAAACTTGCCGACATAGATATTGATTTGTCAGAGAAAGAGATAATTAAATTGAAATCAATTTTGAGAGATTACATAATTTATGAACCTAAAATGTATCGGGATAATAATTTTAAACTGTTCTTGATGACTCTTAATTTCAAGGGTCAAAAGATAGACTTATGTGGAATAGAAAACCAAAAGGTCTTCAATAAAGGTACTAAAAAGTGGGAGAAAGAAAAAATAAATTTATCCCAAGCAACAAATAAAACAGCATACGAACTAAAGATTCCAGTAATTCCATTGGAAGATTTAATTAATTATAAAAGCAAAATAAGAAGAAGGGTGGATTTAATAGATATTTGTAAGATTAGTTTAAAAGTCCATTAAATTTAAATATGAAAAAAAATTCAGAGATTTAATAGAATCGAAAAAGGAGGATAAGAGATATGAGTGAAACAATTCAAATAAAAAAAGATACTTTTTACAAGGGGTCAATTGCGGTTCTTGTCGTGCTTCTAATAATCTCTGTATTTACAGGAGGTTTTGGTATGGGGGGAACAGGTTCAGTTACGCAAAATAATGATGGGAATTCCGAAAATAACGACGGAGATGCGACTGCAACAACTGTTAATGTCGAAAAAATAATTGAAAACCCAGAATTATTTCCCGTTTTGGGTCCTGCAAATGCAGACGCTACTGTAATTGAACTTTCTGATTTCCAATGCCCATATTGTACGCTAGCCTCGGGAATTCCCTCATGGACATCTGAATATGAAAGCCAATATGGCGCTTTAATCGGTTCAGCAGGTAAAACTAAAGAGTTAGCAAAACAAGGAAAAATAAGGTTCATCTATGTTCCTTTAAGTTTCTTGGGAGAAGAATCGGTAAATGCCGCTGAGGCAGCATACTGTGCCGGAGACCAAGAAAAATACTTCGAAATGCATGATGCAATTTATGCCGCAAGTACTGGACCAACTGAACATGATGGAAAGTACACTAAAGCAAATCTAAAAATAATTGCACAGGGTGTTTCTGGACTTGACCAAACGGAATTTGCAAGTTGCCTTGACGGCAATGAAAAAACTGCGAAAGTACAACAAGCAACAAGCATTGTTCAAAGTGCAGGATTCCAAATTTCAACACCTCAATTTTGGGTGAATGGAAAGCAAGTTCAAGCTTCTTGGACTTCATTGCAAGCTGCAATAAATGCGGCTTAATTTTTTTAATTTTTTAATTTTTTTTCTTTTATTTTTCTGAAAGTTTTTCGTTATATTTAAATACGAAAATTTCCTAACAAAATTATGAAGATTAAGAAAAAAACTTTTTACAAATCTTTAATAGTATTAGTAGTTTTTGTAGGAACCCTATTCTTAATAAATTTATTAACAAATGGTAGCAGAAATAACGATTTATCTATTTTTGAAGATTCTTCCTTGTTCCCTTCACTTGGTTCAAATTCTGAAAACATAGTCATAGAGTTTTCTGATTTTCAATGTCCGTGGTGTACAATTGCCTCAGGAATTCCGAATTGGACTAAAGAAATGGCAGAAACAAATTCAAATGTTGCAAGTGCTTTGGGAGTTTCAAATAAAGCAAAAGAAATGGCTGAATCTGAAAAAATCAAATTTATCTATGTGCCCATGAGTTTTTTAGGAGAAGAATCTGTTAATGCTGCAGAGGCTTCACTTTGTGCAAAAGAACAGGAAAAATTTTGGCAAATGCATGATGCAATTTTTGCCGCAAGTACTGGCCCTGAAGAAAACGTGGGGAGATATTCAAAAGGAAATTTGAAAATAATTGCGCAAGGTGTTTCTGGACTTGACCGATCTCAATTTGCAAAATGTTTAGATAACTCTGAAATGCGTTCAAAAGTTAATGAAATCACAAATACAGCAAATAAATTTGCAACTTCAACACCTACATTTTTTGTTAACGGAAAAAAAATTGGCGCTTCAGAACTTAAAGATGAACTTAATCTAATTGCTTGAAGAGGCAAATGGAAATCGTATTCTTTTTTTAGATTCTGAAACCCTACAAACAGCTTTAACTTCCTCAATTATTTTTGCCGCAATTTTTTTATCAACCCCAATTCTCCTTGAAAGATCGTATTCAGTATAGTCAAGTAAATCCTTTGCAATAATAAATCCGGAATCGTACATTTTATTTAGGACCTCATTGGATATGGATTTTAAGATTGTCATAGGATAAAGCCCCTTTTTTTCAATTAGTTTTTCTAAATTATCTTCATTCGGATATTTCCAACTTGTAACCTTCAAACCAACTCCTTTTGCATACTTTATAGCTTCAATAGAACATTTAGTGTTGGTTACCAGCCACGCAGCATCAAAATTATAAGACTTTAAATCTAAAAATCTTGCATGAGTGTAAAGCGCCACATGTAATTTAGTTATAACTCCAGACTCATTATGATATTTGCATTCTATCATCCACTTTTTCTTGTTCACCGCAATTATGTCTACTTCCTGATACACAGATTTTCCCTTTAACTTATTTCCCACTGTTGTTTTAAATCCATAATGTTCCAAAACTCTTGCAAAAAATTTCTCGAATGGAAATCCAGAAGGTCCAAGGGACATTATTGCCCTTTTCAAATCGTACCTTTGAGAGACTCCCGGTTCACGCTCAAGATATTTTATAAGAAATAGTAATATATCCCGTGTTGAAATATTTTTATTAAATTTTCGCCTAATTTCGTTCACTGCCTCTTTAGCAAGTTTTTTAGAACCTCCAGCATCACGAATCGTTTTATAAATTTTCTTTTTGTCAAACCTTTCAATAACTCCAGAGGATTTTATCACCTGCATAACTGAATAAAAGAAAAAGGGATTATAAATTATTCGTTAACCTGATAAAATTTATTAATTAATATAATGATTCAATTATAAAATCTGGATTCAAATTTTTATAAAAATATTTTTTCTAATCATTTCATATTGCAATCAAATAAAATAAAAAATAAAATAAAAAATTTTAAGCTATTTTATAAATGGCAGTTACACTTGCAAATATGTCTTGTGCTGACGGGGTAATATTTTCTGCTGCAATTTTTGCAGAGGAATAATCATTCACATCTCCAGAATACATAATCCAGGGGGAATAGCCATAATCACTAACTGACACTGCAATTAACTTTCCAACTTTTTTTCCAAAACCCCTAACTACAGCTTCGGCCTTATTTCTTGCATCTTTTGAAGCAAGCTCCAAAGCTTCAGATTTATACTCGTTCTGTAACTCTTGGCTTAATTCAAAATTAATGAAATTTATTCCAGCACCAGCATCTATTCCAGAATCTACAATTGAAGTTAATGCTGAACTTTCATTTGTAGAAATCTCCACTTTAATCGAACGTGTTGCGATAAAACCTTCAGTTTTCATATTTCCATCGTCCCATTGCGTATTCGGATAAATGTTGTAACTTTCTGTTCCGATTTCCGACCTAGAAAAACCTTCTAAAATAAGTGCGGTTATAAGGTCCTCATAAATTTCTGAATTTTTATCATTTGCTTCAGAAGAAGTGTTACCCTTGGTCTCTATAGAAAACTGAACTGAAATAATATCCGGAATTACTTTAACTGTCGACATTCCTTGAACCGTTACTACGTTTTGTGAAGTTCCATTTCCTCCATACATAAACAAAACGACAAGAGCAATCAAAAGCACAATTCCCGCGAGGATAGATGTAATTGCAATTACATTATTTTCTTTTTTCATCCTTAAATTTTCCTCCTTTTCAATTATATATTATAATTTTCTCCAATTTATTACTGAAAAGATAAATAAAACCAACAATCCTCCAGACAAAAACCAAAGCCAAATTGGGTCTGGATTAATATTCGTAAAAGGAATTCCTGAATCTGAATTAAGTGTTTCACTTAATGCTGAAGATTTAATTATATAATCTACTGTTTCATTTTCGGCTGATTTGATTTTTTCATAGACCCAAATTGCGATTGTTCCTGCAAAAAGTAAAATGAAAGAGGGTAAAATTGATTTGATTTTCTTTCCAACTGAAGTTTTAGGAGAGATAATAATCGATTTATTTGTTAATTCGTACATCACAATCTTTTTTCCTTTCTTACTCCAAAAAAAGTTTTTCCTTTTCTGAACAAATCCGCTTTTCAAAAGTTTTTTTATGTTGTAATCAATAGTATTTATTGGGGCTTTGAGTTCATCTGCCAGGTCTTTTTGACTCGCCTGATTTGTTTCGGAGAGAAATTCAATTATTTTTTTGCAGGTCTTATTTCCCAAAACATCTGCAAGACTTTTTGTCCTTTCATCGTCCATTGAAATCAAAAGGAATTTATCCTCCGCCATAAATTATAGAGAAAAATAAACTTTATAAATAAAGCGAAGACTTCGAAAAGTATTGAAGTTATGAACTAAAACTTGCCCTTATTAATTTTTTCAATCGTCAAAGTAATTTCCTTTCCAGTAGTCATATTTCTTATTTTTATTTTCTTCTTTTCAACTTCTTTTTTTCCAACAAATATTACTTTTTTTATTCCGCAAGAATTTGCATATTCCAAAGCCTTACTAGGTTTTCCAAAATAAACACTTGCATTCTTTCCAGCTTTCCTTAATTTGCCCGCTAGTTCAATTGATTTTTTATCTTCGTCCAAAGAAACAACAAGTATTTTTTCTATTTCAATTTGAATATTCGTTACGGCCATAAGTCGTTCGACACTAAAAGAAATTCCTGAAGAATTTATTCCATCCACCATATAAGTTCCACCTGCACAAATTGTTTCTTTTATCTTTGATTTAATTTCATAGACATTTCCCGTATAGTATGAAAGCCCTCTTGCAAGAGTTGGTGAAAATTTAAGTTCAAGGCCATAAAGTTTGGAATAATTTTTTAATTCCTCAATTTCAGAATAAGCGGGATATTTTTTAAAAAAATCTTCTTTATTTTTTACGAGTTCAAGAAGCTTTTCTGCTTTTATTTTTTTTAAGTTTTCATAGATTTCTTCTTCAGATAATTTATCCAATTTATCTAGTTCCCTTATCGCCTCTTCCTTATTCGGAATTTTTTCCCCTTCCATAATTTCATTTAAAAGTTTCCTGTTATTTACATAAACAATCGCCTCAATTTTTAAGGCATTAAAAATTTCTTTTATAGCTCCCAATATTTCTGCTTCGTCTTTAATAGTGGAGCCGATTGTATCAATATCGCATTGCGTAAACTGACGAAGCCTGTTCCCTGTAACGGGTTCATCTCTAAAAACTGGACCGATTTGAAAACGTTTAAATGGAAGTTTTTGATTTTTTCCGACCCTTTTTAGTTGAAATGTAAATTCATATCTTAAAGCCAAATTCCTTTTACCCTTATCTTGTAACCTAAAGATATCACTAACTGCTTCATCATTTTGGTTTTCTCCTCGGACAAACTCTTCGTACTCAATTATTGGAGTTTCAATTTCCTGAAAATTATATTTTTCAAAAGTTTGCCTTGCCACTTCACGAATAAACGCCGCTTTCTCAGCTTCCTTCCCTAATTTATCTTTAAATCCTTTTACAAGTTCCATTTTAATTTAATTTCTTTGAAATCAAAACTTCCTCCTTCTCGATATTGAACCCAATCTTCTTATATAATTTTAACGCTTTTGCCCTCGTAAGTGCAATTCCTGTAAACCATTTAAAATTTCTTCTTTTGTAAATATTAAAAAGTTCTTTGAAAACTTTAGTTCCGATACCCTTCTCTTGAAATTCCTCTTTTATTGCTATCTCTTCACCAAAAGCAATTGTTCCAGGAAAAAATTGATTTGGATTAACAACTACAAAACCTACCAACATATCCTCACAAACTATCTCCCAAATTTCACAATATTTTGAAAAACAACTTATCTTATATTTTGCCTTTTCAAGTGTCCAAGGTTCATTATAGGGAGGTTTAGAAAATTCATCAGCATAAATCTTGGCAATCTTTTCAAAATTTTTTTTCTCTGCTTTTTTTAAAATTAAATTTTTCATCTCAACACCTCAAGGAAAAGCGGAAGGAGGGAATCGAACCCTCGTTTTACGGACCACAACCGCACGTTCTACCACTGAACTACAACCGCCATTACAATTTAATTGAGGGGAAGTTGATTTATAACGTTTTTTGAGAGAAAAAAATAAATAGTTAACACTAAAGAAATCCTTTCTAATGATGGGGATAACTCCGTGTATTTATCATTAATCTTTTGAATAATGAAAGTTTTTAAGGTTTTTGATTGCAAATTTCAAAAAGAAATGTATTTTAATCCTTCTTCAATTTTGAAGAATTTTCCATGAAACCAGGGATCATTCTTAAGAACTTTAGATTTAAAGTTTTTCACTAAATCGAAAAACAAATTAAAATCCTTCAGAAAAGGAGATTTAGGAGAAAAATTTTCCTTCACAAAAGAATTATCAACACCCCAGTATAAAAATTCTAAAGGGTTCCCACAATCCAAGTAAAAACAAACCTTATCAGAACAAAACTGCAAAATTTCAAGATTTTGTCCACTTGAAAAATTAAAAGAAGAACTCCTGCGAATATGATTTAATCTCGGATTTTCCCCTCCAAAAAAAGATCTGTAAATTACAAAATTGTTATTATGAAAAGATTCTTTTTCAGAAAAAACTTTATTATTCCCTTCTGAAGAATTAATATATCTAACCTTTCCTTTTTGAATAAATAAAAAATCAGCTTCATAAATTTTTTTTTCTATTTTCAATTCTTTGTCAGGAAAAGCAACAAATCCGCTAAAAACTTCATTAAAATGTTTATCCTCTTCAAAAAGAGGAAGAGATGAATCTTTAGAAAAAGTTCGGACGTAATCATCAAACTTCTCAACCCCTAAAGAATTCGACCAATCTTCATTCCAACCGAAACCTAACGGTTCATCTAATCTTTCTTCAAATTTTTCCCATAAACTAATCATATTCAGCAAATAAAAAACTTCTATATAAAATTAACTACTTACATAAAGAAAAGAATAAAATTAAAAAAATTTATAACTCCATAAACTAAACGATTAAAAATCCATCTAAATTAAATAAATATAAATTTATTCAATATCTAAATTTCCTCTAAAACTATTTTCACCCTCTTTTAGGATTGTTTTTGATTTTATTTTTAATGGTCGTGAATATACTGGACCATCTAAAACAAAAGTTTCATACTCTCCCCCTTCTCCTGCGGGATGTATCTTATATTTTTTATTTAATTCCAAAATATCTTTAATAAATTTAGAATCCAATTCTCTAAAGAGCCATTTTTCATCAAAAGGATAAGCAAAAACTCCTACCAGAACAATTTTAAATTTATTTTTTATCAATTCTCCTAGATATTCTATTTCATCTTTTTCCCAAAGAGGATTAAAACATTTTAAATTCAATTTGTCACATATTTTCTGAATTCTTGATGCCTGGTAAACTGATTTTATCGCACCAGTAATAATTCCTTCAATTTTATATCTTCTAACTGCCTCTATTATTGTTTTTTCCAAATCTTTCAACTCAATTTCTTTTTCACCTTTTGTTTTTCCAATAATTAAAGGCACCCCCATAACTTCGGACTGAATTTTTGTTCTTCCTATATTTGGGGTGTGAAACATGAAACTCTCGTTATTTTCAGAGTGAATTGAAATCAGACATGAAATTTCGTGCCCTTCGTTTTTTAAAATATATGTTGCATAAACCGAATCTTTCCCTCCCGAAAAAAGAACACCGAGTTTCATAAAATTAAAGGTTTTTAGGGTTATATAAATATTTATAAAATCCCTGAGTTAAAATTACCATATGGAAACAAAAATGGAAGCTTTGAAAAAGGGAATTCTCTACATTTGTAAAAAGTACATAGATTATAATAAATTAGACATTAATACAAAAATAAACTTAAAATCTGAAATTGCTTATTACTGGAATAGCAAATATCATAATGGATTCCAAAAACATATTAAGCCAATTTTTCAAGAAACTAAAAGTAAAAAAATTGAAGAATTCATATCTCAAGAATATCTTTTTGCGTCGGGACTTTAAAAATTTTTAGAGTTGCAAACCCTAAGCCCATCTGCGGGAGCACTATAATCTTTTAATGGAATCCGAAAGTGGAAAGCATCATTTCTCAGACTAATTTTTTCAAGATTTCCAACTTTCTCCTCTTTCTTTTCCTTACTCTCCGATAAATAATCTGAAGTTTTGTAAACTCCTGCGGTCAACGCAATCGAAGTTGCAAAAATTAGCCCTGCAAGACTTATTTTAATTTTCCTTGAATTTTCCCATAACTTTTTTGGAATCCTTTCCGTTGGCGCCTCATTTTTAATCACATGCTTAAAAAAATCCATCGTGAAGCCCTCTGCTCTCCCGATAACATAATAAATAGGAATCGAAAAACTTGTTAAAATTCCTGTTTTGGATAAATCTCCGAATTTAATTCCATAAGGAATAATATTTGTTAAAAAACCTAATTTAGTTCCAAAAGAGCCATCGTGATGTCCAATAGAATTATTTCCTTTGGCTTTTCTCCTACTTTTTATTCTTAATTTGTCCGCAATATATCCCCCCAAAAGTATAAATGGCGAAAGTCCCAATCTTAATTCGATTGAATCTTCGCTAGTCATATCTGGAAAAAAATGAGATATTTCGGGAATTTTATTAACAATTTTTGGAAAAACTGTTTCAAGAAAAGCATACATAGGTGTAGCAAGAGAAAGTGCCGACAAACCGCAAGCAAGAAAATCTTTAGAAAAATTCTTCAAATCGGAATTATGATACTCTTTCAAAAAATCCACAAAATCAAAAACCTGTTTTTTACAATTATTCAGTTTTTCCATAAAATAAAAATAAAATGCTCTTTTAAAAACCCTATCCTAATTTAATTCCCTTATGTTCCAATGTCTCAAGAGGATCTGATTGGTCTAAAGCCTCTTAAAAATAAAAATTAAATTCTGAACCTAAACTTATTTTTGTATCAATAACAAGAATTTGAGAAGAAAAACTATTTAACAAGTTCTTCTAATCTTTCTAAATTATATTTGAATTGAGTTAAATCCTCTTTTGTATAAAATTGGGGTAGCTTTGAACAATATGATATTAAATTTCTAAAAAAATCTCTTCTCATATTTTCATAATCTAGTTTTATGTCATTTGGAACTAATTTTAATTCTTCTTCTAAAGCTCTTACACATTTATTCGAAGTGTCTATCCCAAGCTCTGTAAATTCAATAAATTCGTGAGCAACGGCATATTGTCTGTATTTTGCATCAACGCTATCGGAAATTCCAAATACATGGCCCGCAGTAGGTTCTCCTGTTAATCGAATTACAAAATTAGGTAAACTTGGTTCTTGGGATTGAGGGACCACAAAATAACTAAAACTTCTATTACCAAGAGTTACATTCACCTCTTCGAATCCTTGATTTTTAAAATATGTTCTTACTCCTTCAATTTCCGCTTTTGTAAACTTTTTCATACTACTGCATAGTTTTTAGGAGAAATTTAAATGTTTCGTTTTTTCCTTCTCAATATAGGCCGTAAATAAATCCAAAAGATAAAAATTTTCTATGTAATCTTAATAAAAAAATTTCCCTAAGAGAATGAATTCTCCGTTAAAATCTCCCCCTCATTAATATGCTCTTCTGACCATTCTCCGGTCATTAAATCTGCATAAGGATTTGGATTCTCCTTCAAAAATACACTCTTAAGCCAGATGTATATTTCTTCAAAATGACTCTCCTGTTCAAGCCAAAGCTTCCCATTATTTTCAAGTTGCAAAATTGGGAAAAACAAAAGAGCTCTTTCTTCTTTGTTTCCTCCAACAATGTCAGTATAACTTACTTTTTTATATTCTTTATTGTTTTCAAAATATCCCGTAATCCGAACATGTAAATCATTGAGCTTGTTTTTCAAATTGAATTTTCTTTTTGGAAGAGACAAACCGGACTCACGCAAAGCATTGTTGTCGACAATTGCCTTTTTTATACGCCTATTTTCAGTTATAATCGCTTTATTTAAAGATTCTATTAATTCGTTCAAAGTAACTTTTCTGAAACGAGGAATTGGACTCCTTGGAACAAGCTCTGGAATTTCTTCGTCCAATTCAATTCTTTCCAAAACAGATTTTTTTTCTTCTTTGTTTCCAAAAAGTATACTATCTATGCTTCTCATGTACTTGCTTAAAATTAATTCGGACTTTATTCTCAAAAGAAGTGCGGCTGCGAGAAGCACTTTACTTGAAACGAAAAAATCCATCTCTTCGTATGCTTGAATCTTCCCCAAAAAACCTTCAGCGAGCACGTTGATGTCGATATTCCAAGGATCAAGCTGTTCCGTATGGATTAGGTCAGAAATGATATCCTGCCATCCAATTTCTCGGTTAAACAGCAAATCATGGACTTGTTCCTGATTAACACTTGATTTTACCTCTTCCATCATAAAATTAGTGGTTCTGGTTTTATAAAAATATGTCAAAAATCCCTAAAACTGCCCATAAATACCTGTCATTTTGAAAGAGTAACATAATAGAAAGATTTAAATAGTATTAGTGACCTTATAATTTATCACCTCTTTTACCCAGGAGAGGACGCGTATCAGCTATTTTTAATTGGTGCGAAGACTCTCCTAGGTTTTAGGATTCAAGATAAAAAGAAATAAAACAAAAATGGCAAACCAACTAAGTTTATTGGAAAAAGGAATTAAAGAAACAGCTGATTTGATAAAATCGGGAGAACTTTACAATTCAATGAAAAAAATAAACGAAATAAGATTAATTCTTGATCAAGAGGGAGACAACCTAAACAAAGAAGATTACGCCTTATTCTCTTTAAAAATTGATAATCTAAACAAAATTTGCCAAAACAAATATGAAATGAAAAAAAGATCTAATGAATGGTCCTCTTATTGTCCTACATTATGGTAAAAATAAAAAAGGATGATTATAAAAATTTTAAATTTTCAAAAAACTTAAATAGTTTTAATACTTTTAAAAATAATGGAAAATATAGAGCTCTGGGTTACAGAAATCAAAGGGACTTTCACTGTTCTTGATAGATGGGCATTTTCTTTTGAAGGCGAAAACCCTGTGATAAATTATTTTTCTAACAATTGCTACAAAACTACTCCTGAAGAGCTAAAGCACAAAATCAAAGGATACATTACTGAAAAATACAAAAAATGTGGCCCTACAATTGATGTAAATAACATTTACAAAAATATAATCAAAAACATCGATAATGCAAAATTAGTATTCATCTAATTATTTCTTGTCACCAAATTCTGCGTAATGACATTTTCCACAATAAAGTCTTTCTTTTGCATTCATCAAAAACACACCAGGACCACATCTTGGGCAAAATCTTTCTTTAGTGATTTTATCCCCTTCAATTTTATATTTTGTGTATTTTTTTGAAGTGGGCTTATTCTTGTGCGGTTTCTTTCCTTTCTTTACTATCTTCTTTTTTGCCATTATTGAGCTTCCTCCATCTTTTCTTCAACAGGCTTTTCCGCTTGAGATTTTGCTTCTTCCTTAGCCTTTTTCACTTCTTCCACAGCCCTCTTAGCTTCAGCTTCAACTGTTTTCTTTTCTTCTAAGACTTTCTTTTCTTTATCTTTTTCCTGTTTTGTTTTTTTAACTACTCTATCAAAATCTTTTTTTGAGTCATAAACATCCACAAAAACATCAAATTTCTTAGTGCCGAACTTACCAGAAATCTTTTGTGTCCTAATCAATTCAGGGTTTAATGAAAACTTTTCAGCTAATATTTTTTTAACTTCTTCATGCCTTGGAACCGAATTTGATTCTATCTCAAAGTGAATTTCTTTTCTTGAAAACAAAAGATTTTCTTTTTCTAAAATTTTATTGATTTCCATTTTATCTTGTTTTAATTGCAAACTGACCATTTGTATTTATGTTTATATTTTTTGCAATCTCTGATTTTTTGTGATTCATTACATGAATTTTCCCCTTATAAGAATCAGTAAATTCTTTTGAACCACAATTTGTACACTTATCTCCTTCATAAATTAACTTGCAAATTTTACATGCTTTATTCTTTATTTTTGCCATTTTATTTTTTAATTAATAATTCATTTATTTTATCTAATATTTTCTCAAGTTTGTTTAACTGATGAAGTTTATTGCAAGTATCTGCTTCATTGCAATATCTATCAAATGCATCGCACCCATAACCTTCTTCTCCAAAAAATATAACTTCATTTTTGTCAGATTCGGTGAAAATCATTTTATAAATTTCACATGTTCCTGCTATCTCACAATAAATTTTTTTCTCACTCATTTTTTCTTTCCTTTCGCCTTTGGAGCTTCTTTTTTTAATACCTTTTTAACATCGACAATTTTTTTTGATTTTTCTTCTTTTATCCAATCAATTTTTCCAAGTCCATTTTGCCTCATTGTCAACCCAATCTTTGGGTCTCCACCCTTATGAGAAATTGCAACAATCCTCGCAATACAAAGATCATTTTCTTTTAAAATTCTTCCACTTGATTTTCCAGAAAGCGCCCCGGTATCACTAAAAGTAACATAGTCTTCCATAGTTTGACTTATGTGAATCATCCCCCTCATAGACCCCATATCCACGAAAGCACCAAAATTTGTTATTTCTGAAATTTTTCCATAAACAAGTTCTTGAAGTTCTGGTTTCCAAATAAGAAGTTTGAATGTACATTTATAATACGCCGCACCATCACCAGGAATAATTACTCCATTGCTCACCTCAAGAACTTCAATCACTGAAACAACTTTTCCTAAATCCTTTTCATAATATTCTTTATATGTCTCATCAAGTTGTTCTCTAACAGATTCTGAAGTAGGCAAACCAAATAATTTTGGGTCTACTCTCACATAATCCTCAACTTCTACAAGATAAAACATTTTAATCAAAAATAATTAGAAAAATTGCTTTTTAAAGCTTTTCCTGAAAACAGTTTAAATCGAAATTATTGCAATTCCAGTTTCTTCTTGTTTCTTATGACAATCTTCCTGTTTTTAACTGATTTTTTAAGCACTTTATCCACAGTTGCAAGTATTTTTTCCGAATTTTTATCAAGATAATCTTTTATTCCAACATCCACATATTTTCCAGGACAGCTAACTTCTTCGTAATTTCCAGAACGAATTAACTTAAATGCAAGTTCTGTTTCACTTCTAACTTTAAGAGCTTTTGATGAAGTCTGAATTCTTTTTAATTCATTCATGACTTCTTTAGGAATTAAAACCGAGTGCCCTAGATCTAGAAGTTCTTCATAAAAATCAACTTTGTTCCTAACACAAGTCAAAATAAAACTTGTATCTAATAAAACTTTTGCCATAAGAGAAAAAAGAAAACCCCATATAAAAAACTAACATTTATAACTTAAGAAAAATTTTATAGAAAATTCAAAAAAAATGTTAATCAAAGATGTCGAAAATTTTGCGAAAGAAAAGCACAAAGATCAGGTTAGAAAATTTGTAGGTGAACCTTACTTTAGTCATCTTGAAAATGTTTCAAATATCGTGAAAGAATATGTCCAGAAAGAAAATAAGGAAGAGATGATTGCAATAGCACTTCTTCACGACATTCTTGAAAACACAAAAACAACTGAAGAAGAATTGGAAAAAAATTTTGGGAATAAAATTGCTTCAATAGTAAAGGAACTGACTACAGATAAAACTGAAAGTGAAAAAATCGGAAAGAGTGAATATCTTGCAAAAAAATTATCTGACAAAAGAAGAGTGAGTGATAACGCACTTCTAATAAAACTTGCAGATAGATTAGACAATGTTTCGGATTTACATAACGGAAAAAATGATTTTGCGAAGGCTTATGCAAAAGAAACCAATCATATAATTGACACAGTAAAAAAAGAAAGAAAAATAAACAAAATCCACAAAGAGTTAATAGGGAAGATAAAAGGAGAAATTGAAAAAATTATTTAAAAATCTTCTCAAGCAAATCTGAAAGTTCATTTGGGTTTTCTGCACAATAAAGATTTTCTTTTGGAAGATTTAACTTATCAAAAAAGTCTTGGGCAGATTGAAAGGCTTCATTAGTCTCCCTATAACAAATTATGGGAAAACTGTCTTTCCTTATTTCATCATTAAACTTTAATGCAAATTGCTTAGGAGAATAGTGAGAAATAACCCCTTGAAAACTTTCATTAGATTCGTCAACTATATCCAAGGCATTCTCAAAAAAATGTAGTTTAAACTTACTTTTATCTACAGATTCATAATAAGGATTCTTAAATTCCCAGTCATACACCATTAAGTTTTTCATAAAAACATTTAATAAAATCAGTTTATAATGATTTCTATGGAGAATCCTAACCCTGAAAAACAACAGCACTTTTTGAAGAACAGAAAAATTTTGGATAAAGAAATTTCAATTGCAAAATTAAAAAAAACCGACAAAGTAATTGAAATTGGTTCCGGAGACGGCAGATTAACAAAACTAATTTCTCAAAAAGTTAACTCTCTTGTTTCTTACGAAACAGATTTGGAATTTAAAAACCATCTTGAAAAATTAAAATTAAAAAATACAGAATTCAAATTCAAAAATGCACTTAAAGATTCCTGGAAAGGTTACAACAAAATTGTTTCAAATATTCCATACTCTCTTTCTGAACCATTAATCATGAAATCTATAAAAGAGGATGTTAAAGAATTAACTTTGATTGTTGGTGAAAACTTTTCAAATCTTTTGAAAGAAAAAGAAACTAAAATTAGTGTAATTGCAAATCTTTATTTTGAGATTAATTTTTTAGAAAAAATAAACAAAAATGAATTTGAACCTTCCCCAAGAGTTAATTCTTACTTAATCAATCTAAAAAGGAAAAACCCCTCAGAAATAGAACTTGTACTTCAGTCGATTTTGGAAAAAGAATCAAAAACAAAAAATGCGATAATAAAAACTTTTCAAAATTATGGAAAAACAAAAAAAGAGGCTAGAAAAATAATTGATAAAATGAATCTTAATATAGAATCATTAAACAAATCTACAAAAACTCTTTCCGGAAAATTTATAAAAAATCTAAAAGAAAAATTAGAGAGCTTGCGATAGCAATTCTTAAAAACAATTGAAATGTCGTTATTTTAAGGGTCTGTAGTATACTGGTATTATGTTGGCCTCCAGAGCCGAAGAAGGGGGTTCGATTCCCTCCAGGCCCATTCGTTATTCCCCCATAGCACGTCTTTTTCAAGAACAACAATTTTTCAAATGAAATAAATCTCAAATACAACTAATTTTGCGAAAATCCAAAAAAATCAAAAGAATCAAGCGATTTCAAAAAAATCTTTTCGTGTAAGGTAATTTTATTCATAACCTGTTCTATTTGTTCAATTAAAATTACCGTATCTTTGTAAAAAGTATAAGATATCGTACTGAAACTTTTTGAGTAATTAATAATTTCATCCTCACAATTTTTAATTCCTTTATTAGTAAGAAAAAAGATTTCATTTTTATAGTAGTTAAAAAAAGGAAAAAAAGTTTTTAATTCCTCATAGCACTTTGAACAATCAATATAAAATCCTTTGTACCATTCTAAAAGAGGAAGTCCTTCATCAGGAATATGTTCACTCATTAAAGAACTATTACTGGAAATTATTTAAATCTTCTTCATCATGAACTTTGATAACATCTGTCACATAATCTCCAGTCTGAAGTTTTACAACCCTAACGCCTTGTGCTGCACGTCCCATAACTCTAATTTGTTTAAGACTCATCCTTATTACTTGACCCTTAGCAGTTGTAATTATAATTGAATCTTTATCATTAACTGAAATTGCATTCACCACCTCTCCGGTTTTTTCATTAACTTTTAAATTGATCACTCCTTTCCCTGCTCTTGCTGTTTTTCTATAATCTTCTACAGCTGTTCTCTTACCATAACCATTTTTTGTTATTGTAAAGATTGCCTCCGTATCTAAAACTTCTAATGAAACAACCTTGTCTTTAGGAGAAAGTTTTATTCCAGTTACACCATAACTTGAACGACCCATTGAACGAATATCATTTGAACTGAATCTTATTGCCTTCCCTTCTTTTGTTGCAAGACTTATTTCCTGATTTTCCTTGACAATTTCAACCCCAATTAAATCATCTGAATTATCAAGAGGAAGATTAATTGCTTTCACTCCTGAGGCTCTTGGTTTTGAAAAATAATTCAGAGAAATCTTTTTCACCATTCCTTTTTTAGTTGCAATCATCAAAGAATCTTCAAAGTTCTTCACTGAAATAACTTTTGTCACATTTTCTTCTTTCAGTCCCAGAAGATTTATCAGAGCTTTACCTTTTCCATACCTTTCCGCTTCGGGAACATCATAAGACTTAAGCCATAAAACTCTTCCTCTCGACGTGAAAAACATCAAGTAATCATGCGTAGAACATGTTAAAATTTGACTCGTGAAGTCATCTGTTGTTAAACTACTTCCAATAACGCCTTTTCCCCCACGTCTCTGTTCTTTATAGGTTTGAATATCCATCCTCTTCACATATCCTTTTGATGTGATTGAAATCACAACTTCTTTATCTTGCACCAAATCCTTTTCAGAAATTTCATTAAACCCTCTTTTCAAAACCTGAGTTCTCCTTGGATCTCCATATTTCTCCCTTAATTCGCCCACTTCTTTTTTAATTATCTTTAAAACTTCTTTTGCATCTCCAAGAATTTTCTGGTATTCATTGATTTTTTTATCCAGTTCTTTCGATTCATTTTTTAGTTTATCATTTTCTAAAGCAGTTAACTGCCTCAAACGTGTTTCGAGAATTGCCCTTATCTGATTTTCAGTAAATCCAAATTTAATTTTCAATTCTTCAGAAGGGTTTTTTCCAAAACGAATTATTTTTATTACTTGGTCAATATTATCCAAAGCTTTTAACAACCCTTCAACAATTTCTTGTCTTAATTCCGCTTTTTTTAAATCATATCGAGTTCTATTTGTTATTATGATTTTCCTATGAGAAACATAATTTTCAAGAACATCCAAAAGCCCCAAAATTTTTGGCTTTCCTCCGACTAATGCAAGAAAGTTAACATTAAATGAATCCTGAAGCCTTGAATATTTATACAACCCATTAATTACAAATTTTGGATTGACCCCTTTTCTAAGTTCAAGAACTATCCTTATTTTACCCTTGTTTGATTCATCTCTCAATTCAGAAATATCCTTAATTTTTTTATCCCTAACCAAATTTGCAATTTGGGTAATCAAAGAAGATTTGTTAAGCATGTAGGGAATTTCCGTGATTACCAAAACTTGTTTATTCTTTTTTTCTTCAATATCAACTCTCCCCCTCACTATGAGTTTTCCCCTTCCCGTTTCATAAATTTCATTCATATCTCCCTGTATAATTCCTCCCGTCGGGAAATCAGGGCCAGTCACAATTTGCATTAATTCCTTTAATGTTATTTTAGGATTATCTATATAAGAAACAATTGCATCTGAAATTTCCCTTAAATTATGAGGAGGAATATTTGTTGCCATTCCGACAGCAATTCCCGTTGCACCGTTAATAACTAAAGCTGGAAGTTTTCCCGGAAGAAGAACTGGTTCCTTCAAAGAGTTATCATAATTTGGGATAAATTTAACTGTCTCTTTGTCAATGTCTTCAAGAAGTTCTTCAGCAAGTTTTTCCATTTTAGTTTCGGTATACCTCATCGCAGCAGGACTATCTCCATCAATTGAACCAAAATTACCTTGACCATAAACCAAAGGATATCTTAAAGAAAAATCTTGTGCCATTCTAACCATTGCTTCATAAATTGAAGAATCTCCATGAGGATGATATTTACCCATAACTTCACCGACAACTCTTGCAGATTTTTTTGTTGGAGTGTTTGGCTTTAAGCCCATCTGTTGCATTGCATAAAGAATTCTTCTTTGAACAGGTTTCATCCCATCTTCAATTGAAGGAATTGCACGTGAAACGATTACACTCATAGCATAATCAAGATACGCTTTCTTCATCTCACTTGAAACTTCAGAATTGAAAACGCCTTTCTCTTTCGAGGGCAAAGCCCCCTTATTAAAAGATTCTGCTGCTTGAATTTTCGTTTCGCTCTCTTCAATTTGTGTTTTATCTATTTCTTCATCTTCTTTTGCCATTTTTATTCTTCGTCCTCCAAATCCTCGTCATCTTCATCATAATCTTCTTCATCTTCTTCCGTGCTATCGTAATTAATCATAAGTTCACTTTCTTCATCAAGTTCAAGTTCTATACTTCCCCCATGCCTTTCACGTAATTCTTCAAGCTTTGAAATCCACTCGTTTATTTCGCACTCATTAAGAGAAATTTCAGTCACTTCAATTTCGACTTCTCCTTCTTCAAAATTTTCACCTTCAACATGAACTTCCTCGTATTTTTCTTCATCCGATTTTTCCATTTTAAATTAAAGGTTCCCCCTTTCATCTAAAAATTTCATAAAACAATCTTCATCTAATTCTTCTTCCTTCGGAGTTTTTCCTTTCCATTTGCATTTTTTGCATTCCCAAAATCCCAATTCTCCAATCACAACTGAAACTTTATCTGAATTACATTTAGGACATCTTCTAATTTTGAAAAGTTTTCCTTTTTTATTAGTTTTAGGAGGATTTTTTCCTTCCAGAATCCAATCAGGTGTTTGTATTTTTGGCTTCTTTACCATTTTTAAATTTTCAAACCTTTCAAAACTTTTAATGCCTCATTTAATTTATTTTCTTTAACCATTATATGGTCTGTTGAATATGATGAAATAACAAAAATACTAATTCCTTTTTGTGCTAAAGCGGAAGAAATTTTTGAAATAAAACCAACTAATCCAAAATCCAAGACAATATCAAAAGTAATTAATTTCCAACCCTTCTCAATTTTAATAATATCTTCGTTTCTCACTTCATCTTCGTTAATAATAACGGTTAATTCATTTTCATTCTTTATATTTGCAAACGCATTTTTATAAAAATTTTTGGACTTTACAACTGCAAATTTCTCATCCCTAACTTTAATTATTTTTTCATCCATCTTTAAATATCTAAATCCGCTTCATGCGCATTTTCAGCGATGAATTCTTTCCTCCCTTGAACATCATCTCCCATAAGCATAGAAAATACTTGATCCGCTTCAACAGCATCTTCAATATAAATTCTTTTTATTTTCCTTGTTTTCGGGTTCATTGTTGTATCCCAAAGCTGATCCTGATCCATTTCACCTAAACCTTTAAATCGAGTTATATTTGCATTTTCGATATTTCCCACTTCTTTCTTCAGCTCTTCTTCGCTATAAACATAGTGATCATTCTTCTTTCTTATTCTGAAAAGGGGGGGCATTGCAACATACACATGTCCTTCTTCAATTAATTTTGGCATAAATCTAAAAAAGAATGTAAGTAGCAAAGCTTTTATGTGTTCACCATCAACATCTGCATCAGTCATAATTATAACTTTGTCATATCTTAGCTTTGCAACATTGAAATCTTCTTCTACACCAGTTCCAATTGCAGTTATCATGTTTGCGATTTCTTCCGAAGAAAGAGCTCTTGAAGGATTTGCTTTTTCAACATTTAATATTTTACCTTTGAGCCCAAGAATTGCCTGAGTTTCTTTGTTTCTTGCATTTTTTGCTGAACCTCCAGCAGACTCTCCTTCAACAAGATATAATTCGGATTCTTCTGATTTTTTACTTGAACAGTCAGCAAGTTTTCCAGGTAAACCTCCAAGAGAAAACACATTTTTTCTCCTTACGAGATCTTTAGCTTTTTTAGCTGCGAGTCGTGCCTTAGCTGAATCAAGTACTTTTTGAATTATTAATTTTGCAATAGAGGGATTCTCTTCAAAAAATTCTGATAAAAATAATGTAACTGATGAATCAACATAACCTTTAATTTCCGAGTTTCCCAACTTACTTTTTGTCTGACCTTCAAATTGAGGTTCTGGGATTTTTATGCTAACGACAGCAGTCAAACCCTCCCTTACATCTTCACCAACAAGGACCTCTCCCCCCTTCAAAAGATTTTTCTTTTTAATGTACTCATTTATAACCCTCGTTAAAGCAGTCTTAAAACCAGAAATGTGTGTTCCACCCTCCACAGTATTTATTGTATTTACAAATCCGAAAATGTTTTCCTGATAACCTGAGTTATATTGAATTCCAACTTCAATTGAAGTACTATCAACCTCTTTTTTAAAATAAACTGGTTTTTGGTGCAAAGATTCCTTTGTTTTATTGAGCCATTTCACAAAGTCCATAACTCCTCCTTCGGCATGAAATTCTTCCTTTTTATCTTTAATTTCATCTTCAAGAAAAATCTTTAACCCTGCATTCAAAAAAGCAACTTCCCTGAATCGATTTTGTAAAATTTTGTAATCAAATTCGAGAGTCGAAAATATTTCCGGATCGGGAAAAAACTTCACAAATGTTCCTGTTTCCTTTTCTGGACATTGTCCAACAACTTTTAACTTTGTGATAGAATTTCCCCTTGAATATTCCTGCTCATAGATTTTTCCATCTTTTTTTATCCTTATAATGAGTTTCACTGAAAGAGCATTAACACAACTTACTCCTACTCCATGGAGTCCTCCTGATACCTTGTATGAATCTTTATCGAACTTTCCCCCTGCATGGAGTTTTGTTAAAGCAACCTCAACTGCAGGTATTTTGTATGTTGGATGTACATCCACCGGAATACCCCTTCCATTGTCTTCCACTGAACACGAACCATCTTTACAGATTACAACCGTTATCTTGTCACAATGCTCTGCAAGAGCTTCATCAACAGAGTTATCTAAAAGCTCATAAACTAAATGATGCAGTCCCTGCTTATCTGTTCCCCCAATATACATTGCGGGCCTTTTTCTAACCCCTTCTAGACCTTCAAGGACCTTTATGTTTTTCGCTCCGTATTCTTCTGCCATTCTTATTTTTTAAATAGTTTAAAGGTAGAATTTGGTTCCGATTTTGACTGAATTTTTCTTAAAAATCTTACCTTTTTTTCACTAGAAAAAAGCAGGATTGGTTTATAAACTTTTATGTCAAAAAAAGATCTTTTCCGTCGGAAACAAAAAATAAAACTTAAAAAAGACATATATTTAAAAGACCCGGTTGAATTTTTATTTTAATGAATAAACTAGAAAAAATTTTATTGATTTTAATAATAATCCTAGCTTTGATTTGGATTTTTCCAAAGTTAAATTTTACTGGAAAAGCTGTGTTAAATAAATATGCATATACCAAAGCAATATGCAACGAGACAAACTACTGTGAAGATTATTATATTGAATGTGAAGATAAAAATATTGTAGGATTTACCACAACGGGTTTTGCCATACAATCTAAAGATCTCCCTGAGAATCAAAAAGAAAACCTTTGTAAATGAATTATTTCTTTTTACGCTTAATCTTTATCTTATTTTTAGGATTAAATTTCAAATGAACAGGAAGCCATCTAACTTTCCTTCTTCCCATAAGCATATTTTTTCTACACTTTGATGAACAAAGAAAGTTAACCGTTCCATCTTTCATAACCAAAGTTAGTCCCCTTGGAAATTCGTAGTTTGATTCACAATAAGCGCATTTAGGCATTTTAACTATAGTTACCCTTTGTAACATTCGATTTAATTCTTCTTGCTTCAATTTCAGTTTCTCTCAAAATAAGAACATCCCCGATCCTAACAGCCCCACGAACGTTTCTTCTCATGACTCTTCCTTGATCTTTTCCTTCTTCAACGAGAACCTTAACCTGAGTTATTTCTCCTCTGAATCCCGTTCTCCCAAGAATTTCTTTGACCATTGCGGGCACAGCTTCTCCTAAAATTTTCTCAGACCCTTTTGAAGATTGAGACTTTCCTTGTTTTGACTTTTGATCTTGACTTTGACTTTTTGCCATTTTTAAGTTTGGAGCTAATTACTTTTTTGCTGCCTTTATATCTTGTTCAGCCTCACCAAGAACAATAACTGCAACTGAAGAAGCAGAAACTGGAAGTTGAGCTGCAATACCAAGTTTTTGTTTATTGTCGACTTCTATACATAGAATTCCTTTTTCTTTACACAAAAGAGGTAAGTGAGCAATAATTTCTTTTGGCTCAACATCTTTTGCATAAACAACAACTTTAGCTGTCCCTCTTTCAATTGCTTTTGTCACTTCGTTCGTTCCCTTCTCGATCTTTCCCGTTCTTTTAGCCTTTTCAACTATTTTATATCCATCCATTTTTTTCGCCGCCGCATTTAATTATCGAAGAACACTATCTTCATCTGAACCGCGTTCATCCGATAAGATTATTAGATAAAAGTTAGTTTATAAAGTTTTCTTAAAAAAT